>Ga0228710_1000429_pt1 | contig 51806 bp, 28 predicted proteins | sample MedpolnodulmetaG_FD_177995 | JGI IMG/M metagenome (GOLD analysis project Ga0228710, IMG submission 177995) | Root nodule microbial communities from Medicago polymorpha collected in Santa Monica, California, United States - pink nodules | ecosystem: Host-associated > Plants > Roots > Nodule... | reverse complement strand
TTGATTTCCATAACAATTAATATTTTGTTTAAATTAAATAGGGTTAATATAGTAAAATTAAGCAGAGAAATTAGGGTAAATCTAGGACAAAATATTGCTTACGGGTTAACTTTAAGTAATAAGAGATAAGGATAATGATTAAGATATCTATTAAATTTTCGCTTTGAAAAATATTCACGGTTATTAGAGAGAGAAATGAAAGACATATATGATGCAAATTTAAAGCCAAAACTTTAGGATGGAGTTGTTGCAAACCTAATAAGTGGTACAAATTAGCCTCCACCACCGCCTTCATTGAAGCCTTCAGCATCCAACAAAAATAAAAAAGGTGAAAGAGGATCCCCTTGACGGAGGCCCCGCTCAATAGGAAACTCTTCTGTTGGACTCCCATTAACAAGAACTGACGTTGATGCCGTCCCGACACATTCCAAAATCCATTTCCGCCAAAGAGTTGGAAAATTCATATTCATCATAACATCATCAAGATACTTTAAATCCACTGAGTCATACGCCTTTTCGAAATCGACTTTAAACATAATAAGTTCCTTATCTCGACGCCTAGCTTCGTCCACAACTTCATTGGCTATCAAAATTCCATCTACAATTTGCTTCCCGTGGATAAAGGTTGACTGAGTATCTGAAACCACACTACCAATCACCATACGCAATCTGTTTGCTAACACCTTTGCTAAAACCTTATATAAACATCCCACTAAAGAAATAGGCCTGAAATCATTGAGACGCTGCGCACTATGAATTTTTGGAATCAAGGCTATAAAAGTAGAATTTATCCCCTTTGTCGATTTCCCATTACGATGAAATTCCACCAAAAACCTCATAAACTCATCTTGTAATAACTCCCAAAATCTTCTGATAAAATCAAAGATAATACCATCCGGTCTCGGGCTATTTGAACCATCACAATCCCAAACCGCCTTTTTAACTTCTTCTATCAAAAACGGTTTTGTTAAATTACCGCCTTCGCCAAAAGAGAGTTTACGAAATTGCAAAGCTCCCACACTAGGCCGCGCCTCCCCTGATGATTTAAAGTGAGAAGAAAAATGTTCATAAACCGTCGTACGAATATTATGAACCCCTTCAATTGTTGAATCACCAACGGGCACCATGGTAATAGCATTGTGGCATCTACGCTTTGACATGCACGAATGAAAAAACTTTGAATTAGCGTCTCCTTACTGTAACCATTTCAGTCTTGATTTTTGCCAACTTATGCTAGTCTGAGCCCGAGCCAAGGAATGGAGATGAATAGATAGCTCATGTAGCTCGGCTACCTCATCTTCTCTCAATTCTGTAACTTCACCCTTCGAATCTAATTGAGACATTCTCTGTTTAACAACCGCAATCTTACCCTCTAAATTCTGAGAATGTTGATAATGCCACTCCTTAAGACTTGATTTCATCAATTTCAACTTATTTTTTAAAACATAACCGCCCCATCGGGTAACATTAAAAGAGCCCCATTTCTCACGAACAAATTCATCATAGCCCGGAAAATCAGCTCAACACTTTAACATGCGCAAAGGTCTCGGTCCCCAATTGACCTCATCAACATATAACATCAAAGGGACATGATCAGACAAGCCCCGTTGGTAAGCAACCTGAATACTATTCGACCATGTAGCACACCACTTAGCCGATAGAAGAAACCGATCCAGCCTACTCATCGACATACTGTCACTGCGGTACCATGTAAACAAGCGACCACAGATAGGTAAGTCAATCAGAGAATTATCAACAATGAATGTATTAAACACATCCTCGTCTGCCCGTCTGAAATCAGTTTCGCGACCTTTTCTCTCTTCAATGTTGCGCACCGAGTTAAAATCCCCACAAAGACACAGACACATATCTTCATGATTTTCAATAATAGGAGACAGCCTTTCCCACAATGCCCTTTTAGACACCGAGTCACAAGGAGCATAAACATTACCAATAACGAACTCTTCCGTAGTTTGAATAACTTTGCCTTTTATTACTAAAACATTATCGATGCTCATGGAAGAACAGACATCTACTAAAGAAGTATCCCAAACCGTCAACAATCCACCTGAAGCTCCCACTGAAGGTTGATAAGAATAACCATACGGTGTATCCCCCCAAATAGATTTTATCAATAAATCATCAATCACCGCCATCTTGGACTCTTGAATACATAAAACATAAGGTTTTTTTTTTATCATTGACCAGCCGTCTAACCTCCACCCTCTTCTCACCACCTCCTAACCCCCTCACATTATAAGACACAATTTTCATCGGAACCCCATTCACCCGCACCACAACTGCCCCTCGCACAATCAACAACCTGAATCATCACCCTGAAAACCCCCTACTCCCTCACGTCCCACGTCACCCCCACCAGATGCACGCCATTCTCTTCTTCCCTCCCTCATCAATAAATTAAAAGAATTAGCAGTATCACACTTAAACCGTACTCCGACTGTTTTACCAATATCCCTAACATCTTCCGACACTTCTTTTGATTTTCCATGTAACACAACCCAATTTTCCCAATCTTTAGTAACTGAAGTAGTTGATTTAATTGAAGAATCTAAATTTGATGAACCGGCTTCGTTAGAAATATTTTTACCCTTACGGACCTTTCTTGATCGATCATGTTTCTTCATAATTTTTAAAATCTCCTTTCAATCATTTACCGGCATACGAGCAACACGTTTAATAAATCCAACAGAGCGCTTAACATGACCACTCTTTCTTTTCTTAGGTGTTAGATTGGATGAAGAAACACCATTTTCTCCTGTTTGCACTACAGGCTCACGTTTGGTAATATTATTGCAATGAAAAGGAGAAATCTTACCATCACCATGATTTGACATAGTAGCTAACCAATCAAGACTCCATGGGTAAGTGCCTCCCTTTTTTAATGGAACCACAACTTGTTTATGCAAAGTCTTCGTCTCTGGTAGTGTTGCATCAAATAAAGGCTAAAGCACAGTTTGCTGCACCGTAGCAGGAGTATGCTGAGCACCGTCAACCACTGGTTTTTTGCGGATACCTTGTGACGTTGTTAAAACATCACAACATTGTTCCGCTTGCATCTTCCCTTCATGTTGGCTCCATTCTTTGTGTAAGTCATCAACCAACTCATCCAACTCCCACTCGCCTTGTACCTCATCAATTCTGGCAGCATTATTTAAGTGCGATAATGTTTCCGGCCTTGAATCAATCTCCTCATCTGACATAAAAGAATCATCCCCCAAACAATAACCCCACTCCTCCACCAATTTAATACCATACTTACATCCGTCGATAAGAAACTATGCCGATGTATTCATTATTTCCAAATGAGGAGTCGAAATAAAAATATGTGCAAAGTCCATCCGAGCTTTGTCAACCGTACAGTCATCTGCTCGCAAAAATCGTCCGGTGTTTGCTACACATAACCTGAAAAAGGCGTCATTCCAAGCATGAATGAAGATTCCATACACACGCAACCAAGCCCCTCTTCATATTTCACATCAGCTGCCTCCCACTTATGAATATATGTAAACAACATTCCGAAAAAAGTGCAGTGCATTATTAAAAACTTGCCAAATATCTCCACCGTCAGAACAATGTAGGAACACTCTATCCCCTCCCAATGGAATAACAACAACATGCTGAAACCCGGCGTCCTCAACTCTTTGTTGCCAAGACAACGCTGAATCCCCATTTATCACTGACGCAACCATTCCACCGCTTGCCCACTTTCTATCTTCCAAACTAGTGTTAAAAACCAGAACATAAACCTGCTGCTGTTTGTGCACAAAAGCAGTTCGCTGCTGTTCTATCTTTCTCTCCTCCTCACGCCTAACATTCTTCTTACCTCCCCCAGCAGCCTGTTCCCTTCCTCCCTTCACAACACCTCCCTTTCCCGTGACCACCACTCCCTAAATCGTAGCGCTCGCAACTTCCCCCACCGTCCGCTTTTTCTTTTCTCCCTCACCCACCTCACGCACCACCACATTCCCTGCCTTCTTCTTCTCTCCCTCACCCTGCTCCCCCGTCACCACTTTGTCCCAGCTCACTTTTTTAACTACCTCACCAGAAAACCCCTCATCCATACGTTCCTTCACCCCCGTCTTCCTCTCCTTCAAAATTGTCGATGTAACCACAACGTCGTTGTGAGCAAACCTATCGAACCTTGCCTCCCGAGCCCACACACGACATTGATCAATCCAAACATTGTTTAATGCCTGAGATAATTTATCTTTGTTTTTGACATTAATGTAACGAACAAAACCAAATTCGTGTCCCCGTGCATTTCTGTGACGCGCTACGTAAACATCCGTCTAAATACCACAGACCTCGAAAGCTTGTCTCAATCGAAACAAAGGTAAGTTATCTGGAAAATTTGTGACATAAAATGCTGCTTTCCTCCCTTGTTCAGTTGCTGACCTGTCCACAACTGTACCATGCCATTCTGATGAGGAAACACGACTTCCATGAAAGTTGGAAGCCCTGCCATCAACATGAACAACACGTTGCTGATTGTCCTTCAAATCGTACCTGAAAACCCTAGTTGCATCTGATCGCCGATCCTGACCATAAACCCTAGCTGCTCCTCCTTGCCAAGCTGCTTCCCTTGACCTGTGCTGTCCTCTGTAATCTGGTTCCGTCGCTTTCCTCTTCCTCGACCGCACCATAGACCAATCTCCCTTATCCCCCCCAATTTCTGCCACCCTGGCTGGACCCAGCTCCCCCCTATGTATCTCTCCGCCGGAGAAAAGCTCTGACGCGGTTGCCCTAAGTAAACCCTAGGTTGGTCGCCATTCTTTCTCTCATTTACTCTCATTTTTTTAATCGTTGTTTAAAATTAGATAAAACATTCTTGATCCAAAACATTAAGCTTAATTTTTGTTGAACCCACTATGATATCTTCCAGAGAAAATATCAAGCTTAACAAACAAAACTCACGGTGGTTTAGAGAAAATACCAAGCTTAATTTTTAGCTTGTTCTTGTCGGAATGTGATTTAAGTATTTGTTAAATGAAATATAATCTATGGTTTTTTTTTTTAATAATGACCATTTTCAGATTTCGTGTATTTTACAGTTAATATTTCAACAATTTTTTTGGATGTGGTCAGGTTTTGATCCTCAAACCTTGCATATATTATGTGTTGTCTCTACCAACTAAGTTAAGCTCATGAGAATTAATATTTCAACGATCGATCCAACTAAAGTTAAATACACATTTTTGTAAAAATAAAAATAATTGACATACAATCTTTAATATTATATTTTTATATTTAGTTAATTAACAAATGTCTTAAGACCATATATTAGTTTTTGACCAATGATAAATCATAAAACCATAAATAATAAATAAAAGGAAAAAACAAGAAGGGTGTCAATTTAAGCATCAAAAAAAACGCAAAACAGAGGACACATGGATAGGGCTGCTGTCAACGTTGGTACTACATGGTCCCCACGTAGAAGCCACGCGTTCCATAAATTTCAGCAAGTCAAGTGCGTGTCACGTGGGCCACATACAAACCTCCAGCCACCCGACCACTCTTCCCTTGTAACCCGCTATCGCCCGTTACCCTACACCGTGTTTTTGTTTCCAATCTTGGACACTGTGTCACAATTTTAAAACTTGTTGGTCCCACTAGAAGGTAACGTCATCATTACATCATTAGATGATGCCATGATGGAACTTGCAAGTGAATAGACCCTCGAATCATCCACAACGGAGACCCTCGCATTTAAGGTTTTAAAAGAGTTTCATATGGACACATCACTTTTTTATTATTTTTTTATTAATAGGTATTCAACTACTTCAATGGAGATCGTATATCAAAAGGTTTAAATGGGTCACACCAATAACTATTTATTAATGAAAAACAACAAAATCAACTCAAATAGTGATTATTTTATTGAAAAGTGATATGAGGTCCACTTAAGATTGTGGTCTTAAGTGAGACCCTGAGTTTTAAGAGATCTTCAAAAAAAATTTCCACATTAGAGATATCTATTAGATATCGAGTCTTAAATGGTAAACACCCTACCAATTAAGAAATCAAAAAAGTTTTAACTTGAAAGCTGCGTATTAATTTTTAAAAATTGTCATTTTTAACACAAGTTTTAGAACAAAATTTAATATTTGATTCCTTAACATGTGTCATGGACACCATTTAGAAAATTCAGTAAATTAATTATGGCGTGACAAAATAAAATCTATACAATTATATGTTAATTATCAATTAATTTTTTAATTAAATATTAGTATGTTAGATTTTCTCTTTGTTAAGACTTAAACTTTTAACTTTTCAACTCCTTAAATCTTCTAATTCAAACGGTTCACTTACCTAACTATTCAAGTTTCTTCTAAATAAAATTACTCTTAATGTTTGTTATGGATACTAGCATTTAGAGAAACACTCTGTTTTGTCTACGCAATCTTTTTTATTGTGCTAATGCGTTAAATTATGAGCACTTATTTTTATAAAATTTTGATTAAAATTGTTGGTATATATATTTTGCAATTTCATACTTAAAAATACTATACTTGTCTTCTTTAATGAGACTGATAATATAACAAATATAATATATATTTTTATCTTTTTGAGTGACACCAACAACGTAACATCAAATTTGTTTAAGGGTAAATTAGTATTGTATAAGTTTCTCCAAAACAATGTATTTTGTTTATATATAATAACTAGCAAAAAGACATACATTTTTATTGCCCTAACATCTATAAATTACGAACAATATTTTATATGCAATGTTGATTTTTATTAAAATTATAAACACAAATGTTTGTGACTTTTAAATGTAACAAACCCATAAAACCTTGTTTATATTTTTCAATGACCACAGTGATTTAACAAATATAATATAAATCTTTATCTTTTTCAATACCACCAACAATATAACATCAATATAGAAAATTTGTTTAAGAGTATAATTAGAATTATAAAAAATTTAGCTCAAAATATATATCCTTTCATATATAATATAGATAATATTGCAGTGAGATATTTCCTATTTTAATAGGATTTAATTATTTAAAATAAAAATTTAAAATGATATTATTAAAGATAAAATCGTAAATAAAATAGTTTAAATAAAGAGTAAAATTGGTAATAAAAAAAGTCAACACAAACTTATGTATTCTCTTTTTATATAGTATAGATATATAACAAAGAATATATTTTTAAAAATATCCAAAAGTACAACAATTAATAACAAAAAAAATACTGCTTTTAATCCCCACAAAAAATAATTATTGCTTTTAATGTTTTTTCCCTTATAACAAAGATTATTAAATAATGCAAAATACACCTTACTCAAGACCTACAAAGACCAAGACTTTTGAGTGTAACAAATAGTATTTTGATTTTATTTATATTTTTAAAAAATGTTAATTATCTCTAATATTATTGGTGTGTTATTAATTTCTGATACTAAATTCAGAGAACAGTGTTTCTCTGTGTGTGCGCGTGAAAGAGAGAGAGAGAGAGAGAGGGAGAGGAATCAGATTAGCCCCTTTGAATTTTCAATTTCAATTTCAATCAGAATCACAACTCCAAAATCTAGGGTTCTTTTTTCCTTCTTCCTCAGGTAAGTGCACGCTTTGATTCAGCTTCGATTTCTCTCTTGATCAATTTTTCCGATTTTTTTGATTGCGTAATTCGTCGTTTTCTGATGCTTATTAGGGATTAGGGTTTTCGTACAGAATTTTGGGTTGTTTTTGTTTTTCTGAGTCTGGGTCGAACAATTCTCTGATTGCATGTCTTGTTCTGTGTGAATTCTTGTTTGGAATCACAGAAAGATTGTTTTTTTTTTCAAATACGAAAAAGAGGATTTTTCTCTGAGCTAGGTTTGATTGTGAATGTGGGTGAAAGGTAGAAAATTGGGTAGTTAAGTAACAAATTTTTCGAAATTCTGTTAAACAGAGCTTCATAGGTAGTGTACGGATGTCATAACCGAAATTCTGTTATGCCTTATGTTTCATGTGATTCTGTTTGACCAAATATGACCTCAAAAGTTGTGGCATAGTATTACAGTTTTTGTTCCTCTTGTGTAAATTCTATATCTGTATTTTTTTTTTTTGTTATCCCTCGGGTTCGTAGGGAATGGGCCTGATAATCTGGATTTCAGTCCAGAGGTAAGTAAAGTCTAGTCTAGAATTGTTCCACCTAGAAATCAAACTCGGGTTCTCCCGAACAATTCGTCTTTAGGTAGAGTTAAGAGTTCATTTGCCACTTGAGTCCAATCACTCAGTTTTAGTTGTAGGTTTTAGTTGAGAGATGTTTTGTGTCAAGATTTACAACTCCAATATATGGTAAAGTATATAAAAGTTAACATGGGTTGTTTTGTAACTTTTGATTGAATAAGGATATCTTTTTGTGAGCTTGGTCATAATCAATTTCACTGTGGATTACTGCATTTTGTGACTGTGATTGGCCAGTTTTATTTTACCATAAGGGATAAGATTTGTGTATAAACTATACTTGTAATTTTTGTAGGGATCTGAGGATATGCAACCCAAGTCCGAAACTGCAAATCAACCGAGGTCAGATCCTCATTCCTTTCAGCCCGGTGGTGCTTATTCTGAACCTTGGTGGCGTGGTGTTGGATACAATCCTGTAGCGCAAACAATGTCTGGTGCCAATTCATCCTCTCTTGATTGTCCTAATGGTGATTCAGAATCCAATGAGGAAGGCCAGTCTTTGTCCAATAGTGAGATGAATGAGGAAGATGATGATGCTGCTAAGGATTCACAGCCTGCTGCTCCCAATCAATCAGGTGCTTTAGAATATCGTTTAATTATTTACTAACAATTAAATAGGGGGGAAATAAACAGATTTACACTTTAAACTAACATTTGATGAAAATTTTCCATTCCCCCAAATACTATTGATTTAGAGGCACTAAAATACGTTTTTTTTCTTCTTCTTGATAGGAAATTATGGACAAGAACAAGGAATGCAGAATACTGCATCATCTGCAGTTATTCGCGAAGAATGCCTCACACAGACTCCTCAGCTTGAACTTGTTGGTCATTCAATTGTAAGTCTTTGCCTAAGCTTTATTGTTTTTTTTCCCCCAATTGCTTTCAAGTTAAGATAAACATTTTTTGCAAACAACAAATCAGTAACTTTATTCTGGAACACAAATCTTTGCTGATTCGTGCATATAATTTCAATGGAAAATATGTTATTATAGAGCTTGTAGTTGCATGCATTTGGACTGGATGGGACTCCTAGTATTCTTCCAATTCTTTTGATGCAGGCATGTGCTACAAATCCTTATCAGGATCCATATTATGGGGGCATGATGGCAGCTTATCCTCACCAGCCGTTGGTATGTGACATTAATCTGTTACCTGCTTAAAGGTTATTGCCATTTTGTTCTATTTTCTTGATTAATGGTAATATTTGGATAACATTGTGATATTTAACCATATGTTTTGTTTTTACTATTAGGGATATCCTCCTTTTATAGGAGTGCCTCATGCCAGAATGCCTCTGCCCCTTGAGATGGCCCAAGAACCTGTTTATGTGAACGCCAAACAATACCAAGGAATTCTGAGGCGAAGACAAGCTCGTGCTAAAGCAGAGCTTGAAAGGAAGCTCATAAAATCTCGAAAGGTGCGAATTCGTAAGAGCTAATGCTTCTTTATGATATTTTCCTTTCCTTTGGGATATTTGTCTTTTTTATATGGAGAAAGGCTTCTGTCTACCTTTTACACAATTTCATACGACAGTTGCTTAGTCTTTATCTGGAATATTTTAAAAATATATATCGGTGTGCATGTAGTAGCAAGTCTATGTGTATGTATATGCGCTGTTGTCTATAAGGAGAAACTATAAATGCTTCTAATATATAGGACTCAACCATAGAGCCTTTGATTTTTTTAAAGCAGTAATGTTTGTTGTATCCATTATTGTGCTGTATTGACGGCGGCAAAAGTCAGTTCTTGTTTACTTCATTAGAATTATGTAAAAACATTTGTGAACAACAATCACCCACTTTTGAAACAAGCAGCAGCATCTAATTTGATGTTTAGATGGATCTGCTGTTGGAGGCTCAAGGAAGTTAGGATTGTATCCTTGTCTGCAAGAATTAGGCTGTTAAAAATAAGCTCTCAGATGCAGGTAGTGGTAATTATATATTATTTGCACAAATGTCAAGAAAAATGGTATTTGAAATTAGATTTCTAAAATGATTTTACTACATAAACTTTTTGTGGGTTCCACTCCAATTTTGCCAGTGTATGTAGTCACGTTCATGTAAAATGAGAAAAGCAAATAGAGCTAAGTTGCTGATTTTCACCATTTTTTACTGGCATGAGTCCAGAATATGTTTCAAGTGAGACAGAACTTGGTAGCCACGGTTATGCTAACATCTATTATTTTCAGCCATATCTTCATGAATCTAGACATCAGCATGCTTTGAGAAGGGCAAGAGGCACCGGAGGACGATTTGCAAAGAAAACTGATGGTGAGGCCTCGGGAAAGGATAATGGCTCTGGTCCAGTCTTGTCGTCGCAATCAATTAGTTCATCTGGTTCAGAACTTTTGCCTTCAGACTCTGCGGAAACCTGGAATTCTCCCAACATGCGACAAGATGCAAGAGGATCAAACGAAAATGGTGGTGGCTCCTACCATAATAACAACAATGGTATGCAATCTTCAAGGTATCAGGGTGAAAGAGTGGAAGAAGGGGACTGTTCAGGGCAGCTACGTGGAAGCATCTCCTCGAACGAGGCATCGCAGAGGCGTCTTGCTATTCAGTAGACCCTCCTTCCTGCATGGGAGGGATAGATGCTGAGGTTGGTTTTGTATATCCTAGTGATATATTTGGTGAATGAGTACCTTACCTTGGTTATCTTCTTGGCAATATATATGCCAAGCGGCAAATCATTCTTGGCTTTTGTTCTTGTGTTTATGGTGTGAATGATATAATATGGGGGGGAGAAGAATGGTGATTGGGGTATGTGATTTCTGTTGAAGTCTCAAGCAATCAATCAATCCTTCAATCTTTTCTCATTTTTGCATTTTGTACAGAGTTTTAGTGGTAGTCAACTTCAGCTGATATGGATGGATGGTCAGGTCAGAAGACTGAAGAAAACAAACTCTTTTATGTACCAAACTCTCTTGTTTCATGGGTTTGTTCTGTAAACTTAACTGGTTGGTTGTGAATGTTAACATGAGACATCATTAGTATAAGAGAATCAAACATGCATCTAGTTCTAGTCGCATTTTCTATTTGCTGCCTATGATTTCAATTTATAGAAAAACTAAATAAATTACATTTTCATAGTAAAATGCACCAGCTTTTGATTTATTTATTTTTCCATGTGAAAGTGGTCATCACTTGAAGCTCATATATTCTTGTATTACAATACGAATAGGGAATAGTTATACAGGATGAATAAAAATGTCCTGTCCAAAACGTAGTATATGAATATTGAATACATTGTAGGACAAAACTTACATATAGTTATATAGTCCAGTTTTTGCTGTTCTCCAATAAACAGTTGACACCTGTATTATTAATTTTAAATCTATCCACTGTTATCTAGAACAATTCCCTAACTAAACTCCAACAACACAGAAAATCCCATCACGATCATTATCTTTCTATTATCTAGAAAGTGTGACCTACAATCCCACAAAAAACATTGATTTTCGGTGATTGCAACATATTAAGGACATTATCATTCTCTCCCTATCGCCGTCATCATCTGCAATTTTTCAGCAAAACCCTTTGGTAGGGTTTCTTTCCTTGTGTGGATGGAATTACCTTTATCTATGTTGCATTGTGTGTTGGTGAGATTCCCTTTATTTGTGTTGCATTGTGTGCTGGGAATATTTGAGTTACATGTTATAGATCCATAATACGGTGAGGTTCCGCCACCGTCATTTCTTAGGGAGTGGTGGCTTGGCGCCTTGTTGGTTGAGGATGGAGGTGGCGATTGATGATGAGAGAAGTTCAATACTTGGATTGTCAGAACCAATAAGCTAACAGAGTTTAACACAACTTAATAAATTTAAAGTAAAATGTCCACGTGTCATTTTTGTATTAGTTTCTCTTATTTATTTTTTTAAGGAATGTATTAGTTTCTTTTATGATGGATTGTTTTAACACAACTTAATAAATTTAAAGAAAAATGTTAAATCGACACAGACACATCGTATACAAAAATGACTCTCATTTTTATATTAGTTTCTCTTATTATGGATTTTTTTTTCTCTTGTATCGGATTGTGTGCACATACACACACTCATCCTGAGTGTAATTTATACAATCTTGATTTTTTTGTGTTTGATTAACATGTCTCATGAGGAAATTATATCACCCATTTAACACATTTGTTGTTGATTGTTTTTTCTCTCACATTGGGTTACACACACTCATGTTATACATTGTCGATTTTGTTTTGTCTAAATAACACATTTGTTGACAAAATTATACCATCCATTTAGCTTTGTCATCTTCATTTTTATAGGTATATTTTGAAATCAAACTTGATTTTTCATTTAATAAACTAAAAAGATATATTAATGAGCACTACCCATAACACAAGATGTAACGACGGTACAAAATACAATTACAAGAAGCAATGCAAAAAGAATAAAGCGAAATACTCAAGCCAAGGACCCCAAAAATATTGATAAAGTTGAGCCTTAAATCCTTTGTCATTTATTTTCAGTCACCACCATGACAACAATTTATTAGATTTTAAAATATTTTTGTTGAAAGATATTTGCATTTTGAACTTTTCAAATAGCCCACACACAAGTCATTTGAACCGCTTGCAACAATTTATAATAAAAAAAGAGTTTAAATAACATATAATTTGAAAGAAAAAAATTACACGAAACTTAGAATTCCTTTCAATATAGGTATAGACCATAATCTTTTCTACCCCCTCAATAGATATCTTTACCTATATATGAAGAGTTGGGTATAAAACAAAAACAAGGTTGTTAATCCAAGTCGTTTACCCTCTCAATACATTGACATGCCATATAGATAAAGATAATCAGCCAATACTATCAAGTGCAGGGTGAAGCTATGCATGTGGGTAGTTTTGGCTACCCATCAATATTGGAGAAGAGTCAAAATCTAGTACTAAGTGTGAGGGAATGTGGCCCTTTCCTCCCTCCAAAACAAAAATAACCAAACAAAAAATAATATTTTTCACCATTTCTATAAAAGAAAGTTAATCAAATACACGGTATTCTGCCTCAACTTTCGATATTTTTTCCCTCTCCACTCAAGATTTTAGCAAAAATTATAAAAGGTTTAGATGGGTTTGGGAGAGTTTTGAATGTGAGAGAAAGACATGTCTTTTTTATTTGATTTCTAGTTTGAAGAGTTTTTAGAACCTCTCAAAAACCCTTCCTGAAATTAAAATATTTATCTTATGAAAAAAAAAAGATAAACTTATACAAAGTGGGGAACTATCCCTTTTTTAATCTCATTCCTCTTCCATTTCCATCCAAATCCATTCGCTCCCTTAAAATCTTTTTTTTTTTTTTAAAATACTAAAATTTAAAAAATATATCAAGAGTGACATGTTTTTTTCTCTCCAAAAACTCTCCCAGACAATGAGAAACATTATTCTTTCCTCCCCATCCCTTACCCTCCTCCGATTTTATTCTTAACGTCCTAAAAAAGTCTGAATGCAAAGTGTAACTCAAGTAGAGACATTTCTTTTGTCAATTTTGACCTGTTTATCAAGAGACACTCGTCGTGTGTATCGGCAAAGATCATTTTATATTTTATATTATAAAGCATGATGATGTGAGAGATCAGCCTGACAGCCGAAACGATGAGCACGCCAAGGAAGGAAAACATTATCCTAATAAGGATCGATTTGAAAGCGAACCACTTTTACTGTTATTATTTCACACATTGTACTTTTACACTCAATTAAAAAGGAAAATTGTGATCTAGTCACTAGATGTATTTTAGGTATATGATTACCCATTAATCATACTGTTTATCATCTTCACCTACATCCTCTATGTTTTCAATGACTTCTTCAGTATTATATTGTTCCGAGAAAGTTTTTTCATCATTACTGTCAGTTGGAGCTTCATGCTCCGGTCCTGTTGTGCTGCCTTGTGAGGCAGCATCAGCGGACCCTGTGGCATTAGTCACATTCTGTTTGTCCATCATCCCAGACAAGGCTAAACTAGGAGACCATTCAAGAACATCATCAATGATGTTAGATACTCTTTTCTGATACCTGCACAAAGACCAAAGCAACAAGTTATAACGGCGAGAAAGAAAAACTGCAAATTGTTTTCCCTTCATGGGGTGTCGTAGACCCAACCAAATAAGAATTTAAGCTCTGACAGCAAACAAGATTATTCTGTTCAACAAAAGTTGGAAGGCTATAAATTCATTCATAAAGTTTAGGAATTACCTTGCTCTTGCAGCTTCATCAGGTGCATGATGCCTCAAAAGTAATATGAACAATACAGCCACCACAGCATAGAAAATCCTTGTCGTCCATTTCGGCCTTTCCTCTTCATCTTTCTTTGGCCAAAATCTGAACAACTCTCGCAGTGTTGCTTCCTCCGCAAGGATGTTAGGGAAAAACCAGATCCGCTTTCCAACAAGAATATATAGAACGCCAAATATTGTACCTCTTACTACAATGTTACAAAAATATTCATGAGGCCTAAGAAAAGGGTGCATTTATCAAGAAGATTTGAACACAATTAACAACTAATATTTAAATACTTGGTAGCTAGGCGCACATGAAGTTAAAAAACATTTTATTCCTTGAGCCCTTTAGGGGAAATGTTATGAAATTAACATTCTAGAAGGGATACAAGTTAAAATTATTATAGAACAAGGTAAAGGAGTCCAAAAGTATCATATATGGGCTAATGCTAACGTACCAATAGATACGGAAATAATGAAAATAAATACTGCAAGGTATATGCATGAACGAAATTGAAAGAACCTTTTTCACACATATTGGACCATAAAAGTTCTAAACAGTCATTATCTTCAATAAACATCTAATTGGTCAAGATTAGATTGCACACATGATATACCATCAAGCATGAATAAACACAAAAGCACACAAAATAAAGACACATGTTATTGATACGGTGTATTTTATAGGTTTCAAGACTAGTCTCCAATCCAAATAATTCAAGAAGGCGTGCATTTTTCAGTAAAAGGGTGTGAGTTGTTCAATAATAAAAATATCACTGCAGCAGACATATTTTTTGTCATATATATCTCCATTATTATTGAGAAAAAATCATCTTTAATCAGTTGATTATTCAAAAACAGCAGATTTACTTCCCTCTTCCATCACAAATATTAAATTTTTAGGATGAAAACTCCAAACAACCTTGCATTTTCAAAACCTTGCAAACCCCTAGAAAACTACCAGAAACACCAGCATAACCATCTCCAGTTCATGGAAGGTCACAGATCAGAATAATCTAGGGGAATCATGAAGACAGGAGTCCTTTATTAGTATACTCTCCCACATGGATAAACAATTAAACACCATACAGATCAAACTAAAATTCAATTTCTTCTTCCTCATCTAAGTGCAAAATTTCTAAAATTATTGTATGGTAGATTACCTTCAAAATCTATGGAAAAATGGTGGTTCGATTCAATGCTATTTAATAGGGGTTTAGAATACAGGTGTGGTTTAAGTAAACCAATAAACAGTTTTGGTCCTATTAAAAATAACAGTGTAAACGAAGACCCATCTATTATAACTGATATGGATAATAGTATACATGGTAGATTGGCTTCAAAATCTCCTAATGTACAGGCTTTTTTCTCCTCCATTCATAACTACATATATTCATCAGAAAATGAATAAATGTTGTAATTGTATACATGGTGTAGTACCACAACATATAACAAAATTGGATTGAGACATGAACATTTGTAACAGCCCATAAGGATATATCTTTATATACAGAAGTAAAGAAACTAGGCAAGACCAATCAAACAATATAGAAAAGAAAAACTTACTCAACAGTAGAGAGAGGATGAGAAAAAGGATCCCAGCGCACGAGTAAAGTATTAAGAGCTTGCAGCTGTGAGGGTACACGGGAAATAAGCAAATAGCCAATGTTAACACAGGCCAGAAAAAAGATAGGAGTGTCTGCCAAAGTGGATGTCGTTTTACAAATGTCCATGCAAAAAAAGCATCATTTTCGGAAAATGCTTGTTCCTGACAAAGATAATCAGATTGTGTTAGATTCAAACAAACTAATCATTTAAACTACAGCAGCGTAAAAAAAGAGTGTGCTGATATTATCACAGAGCAAAGTATACAAATGTTTTCTTTATTCTTATTCAAGAGTAAAACTATCATTGAGTGCAAAAACAATTTTCATATTGCAGAAATACAATTTTATCATATACAATATGGTGCAGAGCGCACATAGATATCACAAAAGTAGGAAAACGAATTATCAATTTGAATTCAAGAAACAGACACTCATTGATGCAAACATACCTACACAAGATAAAACCAAAAGACCACAAGCAAAAAAAAGTGGCCAATAATGTTGTTCATTAGATCAACAGGTCATTCTTTCTCACCATGGCACATGGACTGGACCCATGTCAGGCAGAGGAATAACTACACAGACCAATGGTAGTGACCATAAATTTTGAACATAAAAATTTTTCCATTTTAATTTGCTTAACCTTTGAACAGAGGAATAACTACAAAGCGCAAAAAATATACTGAAACATTGACAGGTCCACATGCAAACACATATATGTTAAACTTCTAACGCACTCATTACTTTGCAACACAACGATTGCAGCAAGAAAAATTACTTACAGGGAAAATTTCTAAATGAGCAGGCCAAGTAGACAGCTTTTTCTTCCCAGGACGAAGAGTTTTTACCACACGATCACAGCGAACTAAAAGATTTTTCTCAAGTAAAATGTTCGCAATGTCCTCTGTTTCTAAACTCTTGTCTGATTCCAGAATGTCTTTAACCTCCGGATGATTTTTCAAGAAGCTCACAAAATCCTTCCCTCTAAAATACTCGACACGTGTCTCCTGTAAAACAGCCCATCTCGAAACCAACTCCTTATGGTCTCTCACTTTCTCAGCAAACACCTGATACACATCCTTCTTCACAGCTTGTTTCTGAAAACCAAAAACATCACAACAACAACAACACAGTTACAATACAACACAAACAGCTTTTGTATGTCAAATCAAATTGAAATAACCCATAAAAATAAACAAATTCAGATTGCAATTAAACATAGTTCACAAAATGATCATGTGCAAAGGGGATATAAAGGTTTAAGAAAATCATAAATTTTAATAAATCCTAAATAATTTACAATTTTACATCTAAAAACACACAAACACAAACATAACAGATCAAATGTCATGTTAATCAGAACTATAATATAATACAATTTCAAGTTACCCAATAAAAAAAGCAGCTTAAAAAAATAATCTTTATCGAAAATCCTATCTAGAATAGCAAAAGGGTTTGTAAAAACAAGCTTAAAAAAGATTATGATACAAAAAAAAATGTTTTTTTATTATCAATAATGCAAAATATGCTTATAATTTTGTTGTATCAAAGTTCCAATCAGCAAAAAACTGAAATAAAAACAGGCTAAAAATGCAACAAAAAAAATGAAATTGAAATTTCGATCTAAGAATTTGAGAACAAAATGCATTGAGTGTAGAAATTGGTGATGGAAAATTGGGAATTGGAAACCCAAGAGAGAGAGAGAGAAACCCTAGGAGGGACGTCGGAGGAGGGATCTGGTGCGGAGGAGCGTCGGACGCGTTTCTTCTCTGCCGCGCCTCCCGATGATTTCTTCATTTTTCTGTTAACCTATGTTATGTTTTCTCTCTCTATTTTTTTCTTTTTAGTACAAGAAGATTCAATACATTACAAATATTAATTTAATATATTTCTTAGGTAGATTTTAGGATAGACAATCACTTATGACATGAATAGGATGGATTTTAAAGATTTGATTTGTACGTCGATATTTGTCGACATGATTTATTATTATTATTTTTTTGACGAAAAAAAATCTCATTGGTCCGAAAACAAAAATTGCAAAGTAATATCATAATAAATAAAAGTTTTACACTACCTTTTTTAAATATAAATTAATCTCATTGTAACATGAGTTTTTTTTTTTTGGTTACACTTAAAACATGAGTTTAGTAGCTAAGTATTGTTGTGTAATTTTTTAATTAATGTCTATATATTGTCATTGGTGTAAAAAAAATTACAAAGTCGCTAAATTACAGTCACTTGTACGTAAATACTAGTAGATCTTTAGAAAAAGTTGACGTTGTATAAAAATCAAATAATTTTTTTTTACAGATTTGCTTATAAAATATTTTTATTTTTACACAATTGTTGTTTTTTTTTTTATAAATTGTATAGTTTAAATATACTATATTATTATTAGTTATTATTTATTAATATCATTATTACATTGTCATATAAAGTGTGGAAAATTGTTGACTGTTATTTTTGGTGGTGTAAATTGTTGACTGTTATCTTACAGAGTTAACGTAACATATTTTTTTATTATTTACAATTGAATGGATATAGAATTCGTTTGGATTAGATTTATTTTGAGTTTATGTAAAACATTATACAAATAAATAAGTTTTTATGTAATATTCATAAGTTTGTATACGTAATTTATAAAAAAACATTTGTAAAAATACAGTTTTCATTAGCGAGAACTTATAAATTAACATAAAAGTCTATTTTGGATAATAACAAAAAGTTATTCAAACTTTCCTTAAGAAAAAAGTCAGTCACCATTAAAAGAAAGTCATTCAAACTTTCCTTCAAAACAAAGTCATTCACCATGTAAAAAAGTCATTCAAACAAGAATTTAACTTTAAAAATAAATAAAGAAATTTAATCATAAATTTTAGTATTAGACTTCTGTCTATAAACATAAAGTGATTTTTTTTTAATATTTTATGGGTTGATTTTTGTGTTTGTTTATCATAAAGAAAAACAATTTTTTTAATAAAAAATGTTGATTATAAAAAAAATCTCACAACATCTATGTTAATAGCATAAAACGACAGAGTATCTATGACTACGAATATAACTATATTCAAATCTCCAAAATACTCATGTTTTCATATCTGCAACATTGACGACGCAAAAATCATTGATGGAATTTGCACTTGCTCAAAACTAATTTTTCAACATGGATCAAATAAACATCCCAATAAGACGAAAGATAAAAAAAACACCGCACAAAGACAGGAAATTAAAACAAATAGAGTCGTGCAAAGACAACGAAATCACAAAAACAAACGACAGAAGACTAAAAACATGTGGAAGTCACTAATTTAGCTTTAAAAAGGAGAAACAATTCACATGGATGATTTTGAGTCAAAATTGACCATAAATCACATCTCTTCAGTAGATAAAGAAGTATTTAAATAAGATATTGAAAGATAAATTCTCAATTAAAGCAAATTATAATTTATTTATTTTCGTATTCTCATTTTAATGAAATTAATCGTAATCTAAGGACTACTGCGGCTAAAATCTTTACTCCATAACGGTTGTTACAAATTCCCTCGTGTATCTCATTCATCGTGTATTATGGCTCCTATTCTTCAAGGTGCACCCGTAACAGTTAAGAAAATTATCTTCTATATAACTTGTCAGTTTTGACAGTATAATGTGGTGCAGATTGCTTGATCTTACGAGCCTGCTCCTTGCCTTCACGAAGCGTCTCAAGTAAAAGGTAATCTTATATCTCATCGATCCAAGTCAAACTAGTTGGGACGAGACACACACATACACTTCCATCTCCAAGATGGACGGTGCTTATAGGGTTTGAAAAGCCAGAAACTTGTGTTGACTAGAGGTTTCATGCTTGCCGGCTTCAAAAATTCGTCCACCTTGGTCTTTTGATCTCGTGGCATATTGTTCGTGTAAACTTCAACAAATGTTTGCATAAACAACCCTACCTTGTTTAAATATCTAACTAAAATATCTTCCTTTGCTTGATATTCATAGTTGACATGATTAACTACGAGTTTTGAGTTATTGTTGACACAAAGGTGAAAAATTCCCATCTCCCACGCGAGTTGCAAACCAACAATTAGCGCTTCATATTCTGCCTAATTGTTGCCACTCTTCAAGTTGAACCTCAAGACCTGATATATGTTGGCCAACGGTTCCTTCCAGAATGATACCTTCTTCACTTTCGTTAATCTTGGATGATCCATCCACGGACAACATCCATTGATCCTCGTTGGGAGGGTTAATCAATTCAACAACTAAATAAGCTAGTACTCGAGACTTGATAGCTTCTTTTGGTTAGAAATCAATTTGGAATAATGAAAGTTCCCCATACCAAGTAACCATCCTACCTGACATCAGAAGTTTATGAAAGATCTTATTGATTGGAAAAAAATGTCTTTACTGTCATAGGATGAGAATGGAAATAGTTTCACAACTTCCGAGACGTAATGACCAGGGCAGAGGCAAGCTTCTCAAGTTTTTTGTAGTGTACCTTTGCTCCTTGTAATAACCTTACTGACACGGTATACAAGGTATTGAGTTCCCTATCTTTCTTGGACTATTGCCAAACTGAGTACGACATATGCACATAGCAATGTGACCTACCAGTCTTTTTACTTCTTTGATAGATCTCATACTGAACATCTTCATAATAGATTTACATTTGTCAGGGTTGATCTTTATGCCTTTTTGGGTTATCATGAAACCCGTGAATTTTCCTCTTTGCACCCCAAAAGTGCACTTCTCGAGGCTGAGACACATATTATATCTTTTATCTACATAAATGTGATTTTTAAGTCCTCGGAATGGGAGTTCTTACCTCGTGTATTTATAACCATGTCGCCCATCCAGATTTCAATATTCTCCCCAATTTACTTTGCGAACATTTTATCTAGGGGTGTACAGAGGGTGGGTTATGTCGGGTTTTATGTGACCCAAACTCGATCCTCACATTAAACTGTATCTTTTTTTAGACTCAAAACCGTTCTTGAATTCGATCAACCCCGATGAGGTTCGGGTCTAACAAGGACATGAAAATACGAAGACAAGATCAGGTTTGTTCAAGATAAGTCGTCAATACATACATTTTTATAAAAAAAATAAAAAAAAACTAATCAACATTTTTTTTAATCATAGTAAACAACAAGATGATCAAAAGTATCATAAGAAGCAACAACATAATCAAAAGTAGTATATGAAACACCAACATAAACAAAAGTAGCACATTCTTACAAACTAATCAAAAGTGGTAGCAACATTATATTACAAATTAATTGACATTTTGTATTATATATGACCAAAATAAAGGGTGCATAAATTAAAGAGTATAATCGTTACTAAAAAATCAACGGTTTGAGATGGTGTGAGATTGAGTTGGAGAAGTGACGACATGAGACTGTGTTAGATGAGGCGATGAGCAACATGCGAAGTGAATCCTAGGTTGAAGTTCGAAATAGAAATTGAGTATTGTGAACGTCAAAGAGTCTTGTGGTAGAAACCGAGTCTGAGATGATATTTAAAATAATATTAAAAAAATACATTTGTCCTCAAATTAAAATTGGGGCTAGACGGGTAATCTTAGGGTTAACTCAACCTCAGTCCTTCTTTCAGTTATGTCCATGCCCTGTTCCATATTTTTTGTCCATATTTATCTTCTGACCAAGTCAAACCCAACCCATTGATTTCAGAAATGATCATAAGACAAGTCCAAATTTTGTACACCTCTGACTTTATCCACTAGCATCTCGTATGTAACTCTTGCATTCTTTAAACCGAAAGGCATAACTTGATAATAGTAGTTGGGGTTGATTGTCATAATGACTGTCTTAGATGCATATTTTAGGCTTGTAAGGATTTGATTGTATCATGAAAAAGTGTCTAAGGAGCTGAGAAAATTCATAACAACATACCATTATATAAAGACAATTAAAAAATTAACTACCGACAAACTAACTTTTTCCTCGACAAAATTATTCTTACCAACTCAATTATTCTTTAAATTTAAACTTAAATCTAAAATCTACTCCAAAAATATAGGAAATTTGAAGACTAACTATCTTTTAGTTAAATGTATTTTTTTCTAAAAATTTGCTCTTAATAATCTAATCAATTTTTAAAAATTAAATTCAAAAATACTTAACCGAATTAAGTTTTTTTTTTTTGAGGGGAACCGAATTAAGTTAAAGTTAATATTTACAACATAATACAATAATATATGTGTTTCACGAAATAGAACATATAAATTTGATAGAATGACCAGAATGCCCTCAATTATCCTATACTGAATGTGACAAAATACCAAATGACAAATGGGCCACACTTTTTTTTACCAAACAATTATTTAAAATATCAAGTTTCGTTTTCATGCTGAGGCTAAAACCATAAACATTATCTTCATTTCCATTGCTTCTTGTTTCTTAAAATTTGGGTGAGCGTAGAGTGAAGGAGAGTTCCACTCATATTCAGATGTTATTCTCTATGAAACCTCTTAGCATCTATAAGCAGCCACCATTATTATTTGCATCACTTTCTAAACCGTTACTACATAATAATGATAAAGGCTTATTCAAAGAGAGGAGGCTCATAAAATATTCTTCTTCATTTAATTCATGCTGCAGAGTTCATGCATTAAAGGAAGATCCAAAGCAATATGAGATAGACCCAGAGAAGGCAAAAGAAGCCCTCAAAAAGCTTGACCAGAAAATTCAATCCATCTCTAATAGAGAAGTTTCCTCTCCAAAACTCAAGGGTATTCTCTCTTTTTCTTTTTTTCTAATATATTATTCAAGATATTTAAACTCAAAATTATGCATTGGTATGCGTAATAGAGTCAATTGTGTCATGTATTATGGGATGGATGGAGTAGCTGTGAAATGATTATGCGTGTCACTTTAATTAATAAAATCTCTCATTTCTCAATTAAAAAAATCAATGTTAGAAGATGTTAAAAAAGGTGACATTGTGGCTCAGGACCGGTCCTAAGATTTTTAATGCTCTGGGCGAATTAATAAAATTATGTCATTTTAATTATTTGAATGTCTTTCTTCTTGTATTTTTTATTGCAAAAGATTAATTCATAATCAAGGTTCTTTAAAAACATATTTTTAATATAATTAATCAAGCAATTTAGAAAGAAATATATCTATGTAGTACTAACTACTACATAAAAATAATAATTTTGGTGCCCCTGAGAAAATGGTGCCCTAGGCTCCCGCCCCTCGAGCCCGCCCTTAGGGCCACCTCTGAGTGTGGCTAAGTAAAATAGTATTATTTATTTATAACATTTTTCAGTTGTGATAGTTCTTAATTAAACTGAAACATTTTTCTTTCAATTTTTTTCTGCAGTTTCAGAAATGAAGCCTACGAGAGAGGAGGTGATAAGTGACAACAATGGTAAGCTAGAAATTTCAGAGTCCTTTCTTGCACTTATAGCTGGTGGACTTGTTCTCTTTACTATATTGTACAATGTACTATTCCTTACTGTAATTAAGCCAGCCATTGATGGTCCGTAACCTATATCCAAGAGCTGTGTGATATTAGTTTTTAAGGGAGAAGCATATTAATTAATTTATGAAACACTTGCTACATATATAAAGTTAAGGTTTGGAACTATAGTATCATTTTTCGCAAGGGTCATAACCATGTTATTATAATTTTATGTCTCACGAAGGAATACTTGGCTCCACTTAAATATTCATCAATTGTCTAACATTGTAGACTTTGTAGCACCAAAAGAAGTATTTAGCTTTTCGAATAAGATTTATTCATTTTTTGGTTGGAAAACTCTCAGATAGACTTGCATAATGGTAGAAAGTGTTTTTTTTAGTATACCAAAAAAAAATCCTATACTTATTAGAAATTGAATGGGCAGTAACTTATGCAACATAATTTCACGATTCATAATTTCTCTAAAAAAAATAATTACCATGTGCAAATTCAATTTTCAGTTTTTCACATAGTGTAAAATTACCAATAAAACTTGCGCAAAAAAAAAAAAAACACCAATAAAACATTCAACGAGGGTTGTGTGTTAGCAGAAAAGTAGAGTGCTAGATCCGTGCAACATGGCAAACTAAGATGGAGTTTAGTGCAAAAGCACGGATCAAAGTAGTAGGAAGTTCCTCATATTAACTTTATCACAAGTCACTTAGGCTATATTTGGATTGGTGAAAAGTGATGGAATGGATGAAATGGAATGGGATAGGCTTATGTTCCATTGTTTGGTTTGGTAAAAAAAAAGGAATGAAATAGAATGGAGTGTGATGGAATTCATTCCATCCAGTGGCGGATCTTGACTAAAAATGTTGGGGGAGCCAAAATGTTGTAAAATATATATAGTTTGTTTCATAGATTAAACACAAAATCTTACGTGGTGTAATGGTTTGCTAAGCTTAGTTCTACCTTAAGAGCGATGGTTATAGTCTAGTCACGGACCTTAAGAGCAATGGTTCGAGTCATATCACGGCATTTTTTGTCAATAAAATTAAAAATGTATGCAGAAAAAGGAGACAGAAAGAAATGTGTTGCAAAACAACTTCACTTTCCACCATGACACTTGCAAAACTTATATAGATTATGCCTAATACACTATTAATAGGAGGAGCCATGACTACCATAGGCTCTTGAGAAGATCTGCCTCTCCCAATTTGGGAGGTCTCCAATGGAATACATTAATAATAAAATTACAACGTTATCCCTACATTTCAGTCCCCAATTTCATTTTCTTATTTTTTGTATTTTTTTCTATTTTTGAAAATTAATTTTCATATATTTTAAAAAATTAAATCTGATATGGACAATTAAAAATAAATAAATAAATTTTAAAAAAGCCAAGTCAGCACCACATATGCACATTTGATGAGTTGGATGGAGGAGGAGTGTTTTCCGGAAAAAAAAGTTTTACAAGGATGCAAATCAAACCGAAAATTTTATAGGAACGAAAACCAGAAATGACCTTTATTACAGGGGTGAAAAACACTATTAACCTTTTTTTAAAAAATTAATTATGGATAATGATCATCACAATGTAACAAATTTCCACATATAACCATGAAATTAATTAATTTGCTAAAAACAATTATGGATAATGGTCATCACAAGTCTAACAAATATTTTACGGATAACTATAGAATCAATTTATTTGTTTTTTACAGCAAAATTTCGTAATCGTCCTCTTTAAAACTCATAATCTCTTTAATTTTATGTGCATAATTGTCATTTTGCAAAATTTAATTTAAATTTTTTCAATTTTCTAAAATTAATTATGGATAATGATCATCACAATGTAACAGATTTCCACATATAACTATGAAATTAATTAATTTGTTAAAAAAAATGATGGATAATAGTCGCCACAAGTCTAAGAAATATTTCACGGATAACTATATAATCAATTTATTTGTTTGTTAAAATATGACTTAAAAATAAACACTATGGAATTATCCATGTATATAATAAATTTGTCCGCATATTTGTTTTTTGGGATGCAAAATTAATAAGTCTTTGGAATACTTTTAAAACATTATTTGTTTTTTAATTAAAAATAAAAAGTGTAGCCAATTATTTTTTCTCTACAAAAAAAAAATAGTAACTAATTTACACTTCCACGGATATGTGGATATTATAAATTTATTTGTTTTTTGGATACAAAATGAATAAGTCTTTGGAATGCTTTTAATTTTAAAATATTTTTTTAAATCTACTAACAAAATATAAAAAAATTATTTAAGAAAATAATATATAAAAATCGAAATCCAACAAAATTTCATAATTGTCCTTTTTAAAAGCCAATACATTATTGTGATAATTACGGACGACTATCCTGTCATTTGATTTTGGATATATAAGTAAGTAAATTATACAATGAGTGTGGTGTAAATATATAATGTTGTTTTGGCGAAACAATACAGTGATGTTGAAATTTTGAAAATAATCACGAGTTTTTCAAATTTTATCATATCGACTATCACATATCGTTGCATAAAAAAAATCTGCATATATAAGCATATACAATCTTTAATGAGTGGGGTGCAAATATTTAACGATGTTTGAAATATAAAATAAAAAGTTGATTAATGGAAACAATACATTGATGTTGATATTCTGAAAATAATCGAGTTTAAAAAATGTCATCATATCTATTTTCTCATATATGTACATAAAAAGTTATTAATGCATATATAAGCACATAAAATCTGCAACGAGTGTGGTGCAAATATTGAACGGTGTTTTGCATATAAAATAAAAAGTTATTCAATAGAAACACTATATCAATGTTTATATTGTGACAATATTAATAAGTTTCCACAATTTTATCATATCAACTTTCTCATATATTTACATTAAATTTGTTTATGCATATAAAACGCATAAAATTTGCAACGGGTGTGATGCAAACATTAAACAGTGTTTTGCATATAAAATAAAAGGTTATTTGATAGAAAACATTACATTAATTTCAAAACAATTTGCAACACAAGACAATTTCAAAACCAAACCTATAAGAAAATATATAACAAGCTAAAAATAAAAAAACACAACGTATATGCAATTTATGAATTGCTGAGAATTGAAACTAATTGATCCAAGTGAAATAGTAAAAACTTAACTCAAGGAATTATGTCAATTTTAACCAAAAAGGAACTTAGATTAAAATCAATTTCTATCTTATCAATTAATCAATTTAACCATATACAATTATCAAAACTAAAGAGGATAAAGAAAAGAGAACGACATCGAGATTTTTACAGTACTTCGCCCTATCATCCTCGCTTCGGGCTACATCTAATCTTCATGGTGAAAAACGCCTCCACCAAGGACTTCCACTAATAGTAACAATGTTGAACTACAAATGTGATTACAAGAGTTCCTTGAAACTATCCTAGTTCTTCAACCCCTATGTAACCACGCCCCCAAACTTCAAATACCCTTTGAATTTGGTGCTTCTTGATGTCTTTGAAACCTCAAATACCCGTGAAACCCTTCAAGCTCTTCACTCAAGTTCTTCAATGCTACGTTCGACAAATGGATCCCCTTGAACACAAGAACAATTAGAAAGAACCCCCAAGACCTTTGGAGGTGTAATGAGATTATTCATTTCACTTTAGAACCTTGATTAAGCACAATCAATTTCCTTGAAAGAACCAATTTACAATCCCTATTAGCACCCTAGCAAATCATATGACTCAAAAAATGTTTAATCTTGAAGAATTTATGAACAATGCGTTTTTTGAGACCTGGAGAGAATAGATGCAAATGATTCAATACTTTAGGTGTTATGAGGAAGTGAATATATATACAATGGGGTGGCAAGTGCAAAATTTTGACCAAAAACAACATAGTGAATCGATTCACACTTCAGACAGCAAGAGGACAAGCTAGATGAACTATGATGATTGATACCATTCAGACATAATTTGAATCGATTCAAAGTGCCAAGGATGAAGATTGAAACGATTCAGATTATACTAAATCGATTCAATATAAGTCAGAAAGTTTTAGTGATACGATTCAAAATATCATGAAATGATTCACCCCAAATCAGAGACTTTGGGTGATACAATTCAAGCATAAATGAATTGATTCAGACAACAAAAACTTCAATTTTGACGGTAGAAATGAGATTTACTTGGGTCATTTGCTAACTAGAACACATGGAATCACACGGCAGAAAGATACACATGTTGCTTGAGAGCTTTAACCTAATCTAAGCTAAACTATCAAAGGAACAACATGCTAAATAACAAGCCATCGATTATTAAAGACATCATCAAATTAACTTAAAACTACATCATCAAAACAACCTATGTCTATGTCAAAACAACTTCATTGGGAAACAACCTATCATCAAATTAACTTTTACTAAGACCTATCATCAACTTATTCCCATTTCTATTTTTTTCTTCACTCTATCAATTGGTTTGATTTGGTAGCTACTTGCTGCTTTGAATGGAAGCTATTATATATTTCCTCCGGTCATTATTATAAGCAAAAATTAACATTTTAGATTCATTCATTAAATAATGTACGTGGTCTATAATAAACATCATTAATTGAATGAATCTAAATGTAAATTTTTGCTTATAATATTGATAAGAGTGTGTATAGTCTAATAGGGATTACATTGTGCATGCTATTATTTGAAGCTTGATATATACATCCTCCGGTCACTATTATAAGCAAAAATCAATATTTTAGATTCGTTCATTAAATAATGTATGTGGTCCATATTCCATAATAAAGACCATATACATCATTAATTGAATGAATATAAAATGTAAATTTTTGCTTATAATAGTGACCGGATGATGTATGTTCAGGAGCGACAACAACACTATCTTTCTAATACTTTTTATAATAATCTCATTTGAGTTTATTGATTGACATTACTTATTTCTCTCAATTACGGTTGCCGTGCTTGCATTTTGAGTAATTATTGTTATGATATATAACTCAAGTACTAATTTATGTTGTTGTTCTACTCTTTTCGCAATTTAATTCCGCTGGTTGGACCCGTGCTCCGCACGGGTCAATGTCCTAGTTTAAAACTAAAAAAACTAAAAGGATTAATCTTGGATAACCTAAGATGTATTTGGCCTATAATACTTTACAAATTCTAGACAAAAAAAAAAACAAAATCTATACAAATTTTTACATTTTTTTGATATGAAACAAAAAAAACCAATTATACAATATACAGTGTCGTCGTAGCGGGAATCAAAAGTGTTTCCCAAAATTCCTAGCTTCGATTCCACCCACGAATCCATCGTACGACAATCACAGTTTCAGTGTCTCAAGAAAGCCATGGAGGAACAATTCTCATTTAAGAATCTTCACAGCAGAGAGTATTCCGGTCACAAAAAGAAGGTACCCTTTTCCTCTCTCATTCCAAACACCTTCAAAGTTCTGATTTTTGAATGTTTATGTTGGAAAAAAACCCTCTTTTCAATGTTTATGTTTCAATTCTGAAATGGGTATTTTTTTTTGTTTGTTTCAAAAGGTGCATTCAGTGGCTTGGAATTGCATTGGCACAAAACTTGCTTCTGGTTCTGTTGATCAAACTGCTCGAATTTGGCATATTGACCCACATGCCCATGTAGTAACCTTACTCTTAATTGCGATTTAATTTTCATATCAATTGGATTTATCTTATGGCACAAATATTTATTTTAGTGTTTGAACTTTGGATAGAATCATGAAAATATTTAATGACATGTCTATAAGTTTTTTCCAGTTTGTTTCAATTAGATTCCCATAATGACTTATGAATATAAGTTTGATTAAGCTCCCTAGAGTAGTTTATCTCGAATAAGTGCTTAATTAAGTTGCTTACCTAGCGCACTGTGAATACACATCTTAGCTATATTGTAATGCTGTCATAAAGAAATACAGTAGCTTTGCTGTTTGTAAAAGATTTGACTATTCAAGTTTCCCTTAAGTAATGGTATAGTATAATTTAAGATCTACCCTTTTGAAATTACTGCAGGAAACTTTGATGAATTTTAAGTAATGCCCATTTTCACTTTTGATGAATGAGATTACATGACCATTAGAGGATTTGGCTTTGAGAAAATATGTCTTTTTAACATATGATGTTGTTGCTTTGGTGACCTTCATGATCTAAAATGACAGTAATGTTAGAGTATTTTTACATTAAGATTGAAACTTGTTGCATTAAATCAAGAAATACATGGCGAATCATGTATGATAAGATAGGAAATATTGTTGTTGAAATTTGAAGCTATAGAGTAAACTAAGGCTAGTTGTTAACTTTTTCGTGAGCATCTTTATAGATATGAAGCATTTTGCAATGAGATTCTCTTTCAGTTTTGGCTGCTACTTTATGTCACTGTAAATTATTTTATCCTTCTCGTTATTTTCTGGATACAAATTTGATTGTTCCATTTTGGGTGTGTGTGGAGGTTATTATAGGGTAAGGTCAAAGATATTGAATTGAAGGGTCACACCGATAGTGTGGATCAGCTATGTTGGGACCCCAAACATCCCGATCTTATTGCAACTGCTTCGGGTGACAAGACTGTTCGTCTATGGGATGCTCGTAGTAAGTGATCATTTAGCTATACAATTCATTTATAATTAATCATACAAAAAGGAGGAGAATTATTATGAGCTTTTATATTTTAGGAGACATTTAATATAATCTAGTGTTATTTTCACCCAATCTTGTGCCGAATACACATCAATGAATATTGAGATGCTCCTCATATTTGATTTCTGCAGGTGGAAAATGCTCACAACAGGCAGAACTTAGTGGGGAGAATATCAACATCACCTACAAACCTGATGGTACTCATGTAGCTGTAGGTAATAGGGTATGTTACTCAGTCCCTTCATTTGCTTAAAGCTCTGAAGTGAAGATGTTGTGACTGGATATGTTAATATCCACTATGTCTAGCATATGTTTGAGTCAATTCTTTTTCTGGAATCATTGAGCTTTGCATTGTAGCTACTAAATAGACTATGTCCATGCCTATTGTTATCTTGCTGTTTTTCATCCTGTGAGGTCTTACTTTTTCGTTGGCTTATATAGGATGACGAGTTAACAATACTTGATGTTCGGAAATTCAAACCAATGCATAGGCGCAAGTTCAATTATGAGGTATTGCCTAGTTTTTGCTTCATCGTTGCATGCTGTTCTATTTCTGACAGTTTAAGATGTATTTGGAGGTTACAAAATGAAATTGTTAAAAACCTATAGAAGAGAAATGTGAAATTGGTGGAGACGACCATAAGAAATAAACAATTTTAATGAAATATTGAAAATAGGAGAAAGAATTTACCCTCAAGGGTTGTTCCCCATACGACTGAGCCACTGCTTTGTTTACTCAATAGTCAATACTAACAATTCTGAATGATGAGAATCATGTGCTCTGTGTACTAAATGTTAGACTGCTTACGAATTCCCCCTAACTTACTTTACTAGCTAACTGCTCTGGTTACCCCTAACTAATTTCCCATTCTCTTTTATTGCCGCAGACACCAAACCTTGAAAACTATGAGCAACTCGTCTTTTTACCACATCCTAATTATTTTACAGAAAATATGATGTGCTTTCTTTTTCAGTTTAATTGATGAAATTACTCGTGAATATCCAGCTATCTCCGTTGAAATTTTACAGTTTGAGAAAGGGCTTATTTGTTTGATTGTGAAATGTGAATTACTTATTTCCCTTTTAATTGATAGAAATTTTCCTGTCAACTGGCATAACTAAGTGCCCTGGTGTCAAACCATTAGAATCAACCATAAATTTGCATGTTTGTTTTGTTTGAATTACAATTTTCATGCCTTGAAACCTGATCATCTGTTAAAAATAGAAAGAAGTCAAAGAACATTGTTTTTAGTTACAGCCACGTCTGTGCAAGTTATAAGGATTCACTCCAGACAGAGACGAGTACGAATTACCAAATTTATGTAGCTTATCCGAGATTTAATCAATCACATTTGACTGTACATGTTCTTTGGCATTGTTGCTATAAATAGTCTTGTTCCTGCTTCACAACTCTCACTCCCACCTTCGGCATGATAAAGCAGAGACAACAGAAATGGAATTAATAAAGGAAGGCTATTGAATTATGATGGAAATTGAGTAAAACTGTGTACAATTCCAGCGCTACTGCTCCTCAGTAAAGAGAAAGTGTTTTCTCTCACTGGCTAACCGAGGTTCTAACAAAATGATTCCCCGGAACGTCTATTCCCCACACACCCTCTTATTAGGGGAAGATTCTAACAAACATGACAGCTCACCCTTCACACCTTCCTCACCATCTCTTTCTTTTTCCTAGTGCACACCCTCCACACCTTGGGCCCCTCATTATTGAGACCCACCAACACATTTCCCTCTACCGAGTCAGGCCCATACAAGATCCTACCATCACTCCACCCCATCCGCACCCCCCACACCATCAACACTAGCTTTGTCCTCAAGGCTCAATCAGGAAACTGACTTTTAAGCAACAGTTCCTCCTCCCAAGGAGCATCCTCTTCAGCCATTCCTTTCCATTTTACATGCCACTATCTTTTCTGCTGTCCTCCATCGAAAGTGTCCCTCCAACATGAGACGTTCCGGCAAAATCTACCCCTTATCTCCCTCCCAATCCACAGGCAGTTCAGCAGTGATTTGATAATCTCCGATGGCTTTTTTTAGGTGAGACACATGAAAAATAGGTTGGTTTTTAGATGCAGCAGGACCAAAGAAGCGTGGTGCCAGCTTCTGATGAATTCGTTGCACCACAGATTGTTGCCTACGGGGTCTCAATTTAAGAAACACCGATTCCCCGACTGCAAACTGAACATCTTTCTGCTTCTTGTCGGCATAATGCTTCATCTGCTCTTGAGCCCTCTGGAGATTATACTTCAGCTGACGGAGAGCCCCATCTCTGTCCCTAAGCTCTTGAGCCACAGCTGCCACCCTCGTTTCCCCCTTCCAAAAAATGCACCAACATCAGAGGTTTTATCCCACACACAACCTCTAAGGAGGTACATCCCGTAGACATGAAAAGTGATATTACACATACCACAATTCACCCCATGGAATCTAATGAACCCATGACTTTGGCTGCTCCAACACGAAACAACAAAGATAGACCTCTAAACAATGATTAACCATCTCGAATTGTCCATCGGTCTGAGGGTGATAAGCTGATGGCATCTTCAAAACTGTTCCCTGTCAGCTTGAACACCTCCTTCCAGAAAATGCCGTGTAATTGAATCATGTCTTTCACAAACAAGAACACTGTGGAACAAGCTGTGAAAGGGTGCTTAAGAGGGATATACTTGGAAAGACGATCCACCATTACAAGAATGGCATCATGTCCATTGCTTTTAGGCAACCCCGGTAATGAAGTCCATAGGAATCTCACTCCACACCAACTGGAATAGGGAGTGGCTGAAGTAAACCATTTAGAGTCGTAGCTGCATATTTGCGCCGTTGACAAGTGTCACATGCCCGCACAAATTCTTGTACTCTCGTCATCATGCCCTGCCAATATAATGTACCAGCCATCATATGACCCCCATTAAGAGTTGAAGGAAAATCCTTCAACAACATATCAATGAGAGGGGAATGAGCCGGTATAACCAGCCTGCCCTTTTAGGAAAGAACTCCTCCTTTCAGCTCAAAACTTGGGCTTGATGCCGGATTCTCCTGAATGGTGTCAATTAGTTTAGCCATCCACTCTTGTTGATTGGAGGTGGTGATCCGCTGTTGACTCAAATGCCTCATACTTTTTTGATCCGAAAATACCACAAACTTCCTAGACAGAGATTTAAGTATACAGTCATATTTTCGGATCAAAAAAGTATACAGCGGTCTCTGTCTCATACTTTTTTGATCTCAAATGCCTCATACTTTTTTGATCCGATAATACCACAAACTTCCGAAAATACCAACCAGATGTAGCTTATCAGAGATTTAAGTATACAGTCATATTTGACCGTGCATGTTCTTTGGCACTGTCGCCATAAATAGTCTTGTTCCTGCTTCACAACTCTCACTCTCACCTTTGGCATGATAGAGCAGAGACAACAGAAATGGAATTAATGGAGGAACGTTGTTGAATTATGATGAAAATTGAGTAAAACTGAGTACAATTTCAGAGCTACAGCTCTTCAGTAAAGAGAAAGTGTTTTCTCTCACTGCCTAACCGTAAGGTTCTAACAAAATGATTCCCTGAAACTTCTATTCCCCTCACACACCCTCTTATTAGGGGAAGATTCTAATAAACATGCCAGCTCACCCTTCACGCCTTCCCCACTATCTCTTTCTTCTTTCTCGTAGTGTACACCCTCCACACCTTGGGCCTCTCCTTATTGAGACCCATCAACATATCTCCCTCTACCGGGTCAGGTCCATACCAGATCCTATCACAGCACCATCTATGTTTTCTGGTTCCCCGCTGCAGTTTCAGCTCTCCTTCAACATCACTCAATATGATGCTCTTCAGGTGCTCGTTGTTTTGCACACCACCACAAATGCCAGATCTTTTTGGAGTTAATGTCCATCTATGATTACATAATTTTAATATTTCGTAGTGTACAGCCTTGCAGTTTAGTGGTATGGTTGATTGAGAGTTGAGAGAAGCGATGAATTTAACTATTTAAGTAACTTTTCATGTACTCATAGCACACATTTCTTGCTGTGGCAAACATTTGTTTAACTCTTCTGTGAAGAATTATTTCCAATTTACTCAATGATTCCTGTATCCTTCCCAGGTAAATGAGATTGCTTGGAACATGACTGGCGAGATGTTCTTTCTAACAACAGGAAATGGTAAGTAAGGTCATTGTTTTCCCTGCTACTTTTTAAATATGAACCTCAACTGTTTTTTTTTTGTTGTACAGTGTAGAGTATTATCTTACAATCTGTTACCTGCTCACCTACTCAGGGACTGTGGAAGTATTATCTTATCCATCTCTTCGACCTCTTGATACTCTCATGGCTCATACAGCGGGTTGTTATTGCATTGCAATTGACCCAACAGGAAGGTATGCTTCTTGTGTTTGTTATTCCTGGTCTTGCAAATTGCACTTGAATCAGCAAGCAAGGCTGCATAACTGTGTATTGTTGTTTCTGTCTTCATTTTTCTTAGAAAGTATAATGAACATTACCAAATATATATCCTCATTATATTGAGCCAGACATTTTGCTGTTGGAAGTGCTGATTCCCTTGTCAGCTTGTGGGTTATTTCGGAGATGCTTTGCGTGCGGACCTTTACAAAGCTCGAGTAAGTTTTCCCTAGCTTCCATGTTTGTTTATAGTATTCAGCATTTGTTTTTCAAGGTATAATTGTGACTAATTCAGAATATTATGTTTCTCAGATGGCCTGTCCGGACAATTAGTTTCAATCATACTGGGGACTTGATTGCTTCAGCAAGTGAAGACTTGTTCATTGATATTGTAAGTTTGTACGTTTCATCTTCAACATTCTTTTTTACTTAAATATGTTTTTAGCCCTTGTAAAATATTTATTTTTTTTGTTTTAGTCCATTTTGTTATAAGTGGTCCCTGTAGTATATTTTTTTTTTAGTCCTCGTTTTGTTTTGGTTTATGCAATATACTTTTTGTTTTGTTTTAGTCTCTGCAAAATAGTTTTTTGTTCGAATCCACTTTTTTCGCTTTAGTCCTTGTATGAATTGAGCTTAAACAAAATATCATGGAAACTAAAGTGAAAAATAAGTATTCTTACAAGACTAAAAAAGAAAATAATGAGGACAAAAATGAAGAATTTTTTTACAGGGACAACCAAAAACATTTAAACCATTTTCCAAACAAAAACATATTTTGTTTTTTTGAGGGAAAAAAAAACATATTTTGTTAGTTATTCATCTTTCAAATATACATTGCATAAACAAAATTTGCTTCTTTGTGACAGTCCAATGTTCATACCGGAAAAACAGTACATCACATTCCTTGTAGGGCTGCCATGAATAGTGTTGAGTGGAATCCTAAGTACAATGTACTTGCATATGCTGGAGATGACAAAAACAAGTATCAGGCTGACGAAGGTATGGTCTTTTGGACACATGCTAAGTGTTATTGGAAACACAAGAATCATTTGAGGCTGCAATTAACTTGTGTGCATTTTGTTTCAGGTGTTTTTCGAATTTTTGGTTTTGAAAATGCTTAGTATATGGCATACAAACCACTTGCCTTGGTAGTTAAGAATGCTAACGAAGGACAAAAGAACTTGAAGAAAACAAATGAGATGTCTGAATATTGCTAGTTGCAAGGAGATTAATTTAATACATCATTGTATCAACCTATGTGCTAAGAAGGATCTTCACAGAGAATATGAAATTGGATGGATGTAATGGCATATTTGTTTTGGTTTTAAGATTTTGGATAAATTACACTGCAGTCTATTTTAGCATACTAGTCACATATTTCAAGAAAAGACTTCTTACTTTCAGTGTCAGATAATTAATTTTTAGGCTTAATTGCAGTTTTAAACCCCTAACTTTCTCAAAATTGCGATTTTGGCCCCCTAGGAAAAAACTACAAAACAGCCCCCTAAGTTTTGCACCTGTGGCAGTTTTGGCCCCCAAAGCTGATATTGACTCGGTCTACGCTGACGTGACACCCTAAGTGAGGTGCCACGTGTTTTTTTTTTTTTTGGCCTTGGGGGGCCAAAACTGCTATAGTTGCAAAACTTAGGGGACTGTTTTGTAGTTTTTTTTCTTAGGGGGGCAAAATCGCAATTTTGGAAAAAATAGGAGGCTAAAACTGCAATTAAGCCTAATTTTTAATACCTTATTTAAGACTTTAGAAAATGAAATGAAGTCTGATTATGTTAAAAAGAAACGTCAACAGTTGCCTTTAAGACATAGTGTAAGAAGTTAAAAAAAGTAATTTTTGCATAGAAAGTAGTGTAATTATAATTTTGACAAGTGCTTGACTTCTATTTTTAAGACAAAACTTTCTTTTTTTTACAAAAGACAAAACTTTCTTTTATGTATTATTTAAACAATATTACACTCCAATAATAATACTAGGACAGTTTTTTGCCTTTAGGTGAACACATAAGAGCACCATTATTGGCTGGCAATTAGAATTAGAGTGTCTTCACTTAATCCAAAGGTGTCATAGGAGTAAGGATATTTAACATTTTGGCATGACAACGGTTCCCTTGCAAAGCAACAATGTTTTTGTGCATATAAAATTAAATTTCGATTTTAATGCAAAATATAATTGTGATGTATATTGTGGGGTTTTGTAGGATCCATTTTAGAGTTTTGGATGAGTTGTATGAATATTAAAAAATTGTAGTTGTATGGTTTAAATAATTGAAAAATTGTAGCTCATCCCAAACTAGTGGCTCTAGTCGAGGGAGAACCACCTAAGCCGTCAAATGTTGAGGTTTTGATATAATAGGAGCATGCAAGGGATACTATCAGTGGCGGTTCTAAGGCCCGACGATTTCTTATGTAAATCCCTATAAATTGGGCAATTTCTTTGGATTTTTGATTATTTGCTTGCAATTTCTTATGTAAACCCTTATAAATGTGTTGCAATTTTTTTTTGCCCAGACTTTATAATAATCCTGGCTCCGCCACTGGATACTATGGATACAGTAGGGCCATTTGCTTGGATGAGATGGAAAATGGTATCACATACAATGATCTATATGGTACTCTGTAGTAGATTGTCGATGAAATAGAGCTGATGACTTAGTATCAAGTCGCACGTTGGAGAAGGGTGTAATGATGAATTTTTGTGTTTTGATTTTTTTTGTTTCATACGATTTGTATTGTAATACTCTTAAACACTCATGTCCCATTTATGGCATTTTAAATGTGTCCTGAATATTTTCATTTTTGAATGAATTACTATCAACAAGTTTTCTGACACTTTGAATGTTGAGTGTCCTCAAAAGGGTTTAAGTGTGTTTTTTTCTTGAGTGTGTTTATGAATGTTGAGTGGATTTTGCATCTTAACTCTCGATCCTACGAACAATTGTAACTTCCAATTTAGGAACGATTTGCAGCTCTCGTTCAAAACAAACATATTGTAACTACCAATAAAAATATTTTCATTCTTCACATTGTTGAATGGTACCCCTACTTGCTGGTTGATTTAGAAAACAATAAAAAAAAGGATTTCGTTTGACACTTTGACCAAAGAAAACACAAAAAATAGGACAACAGAAGCGCTTATCCGCACAAGTGAACAAAACGAAATCGGACCGTCAAAATATGGCTTATCGACGTTCACTATTCATCTGCACGATACGCACGGATCGAGAGTTTAAACCGTGGATTACTTCGAATCCAACGACGGAGAACAAAACTCGAAAAACTCATTTGCTTCTTGTAGTTCCCGCTCTGAATCTGTGATATGATAAATACCCGAATCTCATTCTCCAATATTCACACTTGAAATTCAAATTACAATTTCAAAACCCTAGATCTCAAATTTTCTCGCGAAAATGTCAGGCCGTGGAAAGGGAGGTAAGGGATTAGGAAAGGGAGGTGCAAAGAGGCATAGAAAGGTTCTTCGTGACAACATCCAGGGTATCACCAAGCCTGCTATTCGTCGATTGGCGAGAAGAGGCGGTGTTAAGAGAATCAGTGGATTGATCTATGAAGAAACAAGAGGTGTCTTGAAGATCTTCTTGGAGAATGTCATCCGTGATGCTGTTACATACACTGAGCACGCTAGGCGAAAGACTGTCACCGCCATGGATGTTGTCTATGCCTTGAAGAGGCAGGGTAGAACCCTCTATGGATTCGGAGGTTGAATATGAAGAATCACTCTATTCTGTTTTATGCTTTTACTGTGTAATTTGGACATGTGATTGTTCCTTATAATGCTTATTTAGATTGTTCCTTTGTAAGTTTTAACAAGATTTGAGTCTAATGAATTAATCTTTTCCAGTGAATTATGATTCTACTTTTATGTTCTTTTTATTTCTTATAAGTTTATAATTTGCTCACTTATTAAATTTCTTAGAGATTCATGTTTTGTGCACAATGGATTAATGTGATTGTTCCTTATAATGAAATTAATGTCACTTGTTATGTTTCTGCCTTGCAATAAATTATGCCTGATATTATATGAATTTTTTGTCATGTTGATCTGCATTTGATAACTATTGAAATTAGTTTCAATTTTGTAAAGAGGACTAAAGCATTATAGGATTCTGTTACACAACTATGAGAAGCTAGAAATAGAGAATTCAATTCAATTTAATGCCAATTGTTCGTTTTTGATCCTTTGTAAATTTAATTCATCAAATTTTATTGGCTTTGCAATACTATCAGCAATTCCAAAGTGCATGCTGCTTCAATTGTTAAGAGTCCCACGTCGGATTGGAGATGAGGGCAATTCTCACCTCACAAGCCGGTTTTGTGGGGTTGTGTTAGGCCCAACCACCATTTCTAAGATCAATCTTTTAACCATTCGTGATTCTTATCTCTTAACTCAACGCAAACAATGAAATGTATAACATAAACTGGTAAAGAAAGACTGATTAACATGTTCTTATTAGCCGTAGGATGAGATTAGAGATTGGTGAGTGATAACACGACGTGAGGTAGGCATGACGGCCGATGAACATTCTGAGTAGTCCGGGTGCTGTCATTTGCCCTGGTGCATTTGGTTAATTGCAGAATCTGTGTAGATGGAGTATGTATTAAAGGGCCAACAGTTTGACTTGTTCTTGATGCAGCTTCTACACAACATTAATAATAAACACATCAAAAATTCTAAATTGTTTTGTACATGACACAAATTAGTAAGATTTAAAGGGTAATAGTTCTAATTGAAGGTCCATTCTAATTATTTTCATGTAGCCTTTTTGGAGATATATAGCTAAAAAGACATTGAAACTGTAATTGTTAGTTGTTACATTTGATAGCAGATAAGACACCGTAGTTCTGCACACCATTAAAATATCTTGTTTATGCTCTCAAGAGACAGGGAAGAATCCTTTATGGATTTGGAGATTGAAGAAGAAGCACTCTTTTGCGTATTATGCTTTGACTGTTTAATTGGAACATGTGATTGTTCATTATAATTCTTACTTTGGTTTTCACTTGGTTCTGTTCCTTTGTAAGTTTTAACAAGATTGCAATTGAATGAGGTAATCTTGTCTGGTGAACTATGAATCTAGTTTATGCTATTCCTTTTAATTTCTTTTACGTGTTTTAATCGTATAATAGTACCCTTTTTAATATAATTTTTTTGTTTTATACGTGGTTCATAAGTTAATGAGAAAGTTGCAGCTGATTATGCATCCGCTTATTATGTTTCTTATTGTCACAGTGGCTGGTATAGTGATATTAGAAATTTACATGTGCACAATTGAGATTAATGTCAGTCTGTTATGTTTCCGCCTTGGAATGAGCTGTGGAAATTTTTCTTGTTTATAGTTTCTTTTTACTTTTGTAAAGAAAGCTAATGATTTTTCTGTTATATAGTAGTTGATATTTTATGAATTTTCTGTTGGGTTGCTCTGAATTTGATAGAGTTCATTGAGAATCATTGTACCTAGGCATGGGAGTTGGATTTGGAGTAGGTTTCTGGTTGATTTGCGGTCCTTTGTTTCTTATTAGGAAATGGGGCATGCATACTATCGGTTTATCGATGGAGTGGGTGGCAAGCTCTATGTAACTTTGATGGTAAAGTTAAATAGTTTTCACTAAAATCGAGTTCCTGCTGGTTTTTGTTAATTGGAAAACTTTTGATACTAGTCCGGGAATGAATGCATTCATGTTGTCAACTGTTCCATATATACCTGTCCGTAATTATTGTACAAAATTTAGTGATTTTGGACAATCTTGCTCATGTTATGGGTTTTGTGGAGAGAGTGGATTACTTCTTTCTATTATCTCTCTATATTAGATTATGCTTTATGCAGATGGTTGCAGAATAAGATATGATATGCAGTAGAAAAGAAAAAACTAAAATTGTCATATCTAAAATAAGTTGTATTAGAACTTGCGGGCACTACTCTATTATATGGGTATATTAAAGAAGGATTTTCTTCGTCAATGTCTGCACCACATAGCCTTTCTTGCGTCATAATGCTTCATACCCATATTGTTGCAAAATTTGTAGTCTGCATTGAAGCTCTGAGGTCATTTGTTATAATACTTGTCCATGTTTCACTAAAATCAACAATTCCAGCCAGCGAATCTACAATAGAGATCAAATGACTCGTATCGTGATTTCATTAAATCGAAAGCTCAGACCAGCTATGCTTCATTCCCTGGCTGAGAAAACAAGAGAACACTAACCATAACAAAGCAAATCGATTTGAAAGTGAGTTTGAACTACTTGTGGCCTCTACCAAGAGTGTGATTATCATTTGAAGCAAGAATCTCAGCCTTGTGATAAAATGTTAAAAAATTCAATACAAAACTATGCCCAAGTTTCATATTATTTTGGTACTTAGTCATTAATAGACTACGAATTGAGTTCCGTAAATGAATGATAGCTTTTATTTCATAAGATAAGATATCCCAATGGTTCAAGATTGAAGATTTAGTGAAGAAATATAGCACTGCAACGTATTATACTCTTGCAGTATATATAATTAGTAGTCACAACTCACAATGACACAATCGTAAGGAAAAACCTTCTGAGTTGCAACTTGAAACCGTGTTGATTTTGTCATGTATAACTTATACTTCATTCCAATCCTTGCTAAATTTGTAATTAGCATTGAAACCTCTGAGGCCATTTTTTGTATTTGTCCATGATGCACTAAAATTAACTGTCATGACTCATGAGTAATGAGTAAATGATCAGTTCAATGATGAACACACGATAATTGCTGAAAGCAATTTATTTGAACAAAGGCTAAAGCTAAACTAATGAATGAAAGATAATTCAAGATGAGCACAAAAATTTGGTAACTCAGTTTAACTTTAGAGTAAAACTCCTACATCTGGGGGACGGAGTCCGACTTGAAGATTACTATATAATAAGTGAAATTACAAGGATCATCCATCAAAGGTATCATGAATCTTGATGAGATCTAGCCATGACACCTCTCACAAATTAATTTTTCCTCTTCTGATATGTGCACTCAATTCTAGCTGAACTGTTTGTTGTGAATTCATCCACTTAACTCTCAAATATATTCACAAGGCTTTATATATATAGCCAATACAAAAGGAGTAAGTTAGTTATAACAAACGGGATATGCTTGTTGATTAGGTAAAAAGGGATGAGCTGAGCCATGATCCAAAGAACTTTGATCAACATAAAAAATTCCCATCATCACCGCGGATAGTTAGATCTAGATCAAATGACTCATATCACAATCTTACAAAACTCAAAAACTCATAATCTCAACAGTCCAATCTTCATCAACAATTGAGCCGAGCCAAGTGCCAGAAAACCCTAATCCCCTTGATTCAAAAGGGTTGTCTAATCAATTGGACCAACATTGCTTCATTCCCTTTGCAAAAGCTGAAAATTCAATAAACAGAAACCATAATAAACTAAATAAATAACACAAGAGAAAATACACTGTCATCCGATAACAACCAACAACCGTGTACTCCGCCAAATCACCCACTTTAATGATATGACATGTAGAAACATTGACCGAGCATATCCATTAAACTCAAACAAATTAAGAAAGACAGGACTTTTTTTACCTGAGTAAAAAAAAAGGCTTTTTTTTACCTCATCATTTACAATCAACAAATCCAAGCATCATCATCATAATCTTCATCACAAACCACATAGAACAAACTTGGAAGCAGGAAAAACCAACCCTGTAAAACAAACAAGACAAACAGTAAGAAAATAGCGATTAAACCAAGTAACCACCTTCCATTTAATCTCAACACTCGAACTCTTCATCCTCTTCCCATTCGCTTGCAACTCAAGACAAATCAAAGCTAGCCCCTTCATCCTCAATTCCTGACTATACCTCCCAACACCTCTACTATCATTCCTCTCCTTCTGAGGAAAAGAAGAAAAATTATGAAGAAAAGTTTCAGAATTTGACTACTTTTCACATATTCTCACCATTAGTTAACAATAAGAAAATGTGATTCACTTTTCAAAAAAAGAAAAATAGACAGTAACAAATTGATAGATATATTGAAATGTAGAAAATAAAGGCATGGTCAGGGCCGACTCGAGTAAGACTACTAAAACCCTCACTTTAGGTTCGCCCAAAAAAACTACTTTTCAATAGATTTATTAAACAAAAAGGCTCCATATGCAGACAAAAAAGGTCTAGTATATTAAAATTTGCTTTAAACTTTACTTGAGCATGACATAAATAGCAATGTTAGAACTTCAAATTTTAACAGCAGTCAATGTACCATTTGCCGGAAATACAAAACTACAAATTTCATGTCACCAAAAATGTTATTACAATGGTAAAATTGACATGTGCTGTAACTTTATTTTCTTTCTTCAGAAAAAATTATGTCAGGTTTATTATTAGAAGTTCCTTATAGTCTAGCGCAATCTGATTCACACGGTTATTCTCAAAACTTCTATATTATTCAATTTGTATTACTTCGTTAATTTTGAATGACAAAGTTGAAATTTAGTTTTACCAAATCTATGCTATATCATCATTCACCGCCTTTTTAGCATAAGATCCACCTCTTTCTCTTACAGACTTGAGCGTAGGAGTGGTAACGTGCTTGCAGGTACCATTCTCCACCGCGTCAAATCCTCTTCTACCAGATAACTACCACTACTATTCTCTGTTCTGCAACCGGATAGGACAAATAACAAAATTGTTGTCCATAAAATATTATAAATTAAACATTTAGCAATCGTAATAAAGTTCAAATATTTTCGCACCAAGTTTAAAACATTGATTCATATAAATTCTACAATTCCAAGTCTTCCCTGCTTTTTTAAAGTCTTCTTGTTTGGAGCTATTTAATTTTTCCAACAATCAGGCCCCATTTGCATCAATTGATACGGTTAAACTATTGTCCACATACTTTGTTATCAAGCTTTTTTCAATTTATCCCTTTTGGAGCTATTTCTTTTTTCAAGCTTTCCATAAGCCAACATCTTATATAAACAACTACAATCTCGTAACAAATCATACTCCCATTTGAATTACATCTTTTTTAATCCAAATAATCATTCACGATGACCATTCTTACTTCGCAATTGTTGCTTCTTTTGCTTCTACTTTTATCTATAACCACATTCCACAAAAGCATGTGCAGCCATCACACATTGGTTTCATGCAATGAGAAAGATCGAGAGACACTGTTAACCTTCAACCAAAGAATCAATGATAGTCTTGGTCTGATTTCAACGTGGTCAACCAGAAAAGATTGTTGTGCATGGAAAGGAGTCCAATGTGACAACATTACTGGCAGAGTTACGGAGCTTGACCTTAGTAATCAATATTTGAAAGGTGAGATCAACTTTTCTATCCTAGAACTTGAGTTTCTTAGTTACTTGGACTTGAGCGATAATGATTTTGATTCGATAAGTATTCCAACCATTCCACACAACATCACACATTCATCCAAACTTGTCTACCTTGACTTATCCACCCTCAGCTTTGGTACTCTTCACATGGATAATCTTCATTGGCTTTCTCCACTTTCTTTGTTGAAATATCTCAACCTTAGTGGAATCGATCTTCGTAAGGAAACCAATTGGCTTCAAGAAGTGGCTACACTTCCTTCACTATTAGAATTACATATGATTGATTGTAACCTAAACAACTTCATGATCAACTCATCTCTTGAGTATTTGAATTTGTCTTCACTTGTAACTCTTGATCTTTCTAGAAACAACATCAGCTCTCAGTTACCTAATGGGTTTTTTAACCTCACCAAAGATATCACCTATCTTGGCCTTTCGTTTCTCAATATACATGGCAATATACCTTCAAGCTTGCTAAACCTTCAAAATTTGAGACACCTTAATCTTGAAAATAACCAACTACAAGGATCAATTCCAAATGGAATAGGTCAACTACCAAATATTCAATATCTTGATCTTTCCAAGAACATGTTTAGTGGTTCCATTCCTTCAACTCTAGGAAACCTCTCATCCTTGTCTTACTTATCTATTGCCTCTAATAATTTCTCAGGTGAAATATCAAAACTAACCTTTTCCAAACTCTTTTGTTTAAGTTCACTTGACTTGGGAAGATTAAATGTTGTATTCCAATTCGATTCGGAATGGATTCCTCCTTTTCAACTCCATACACTTTACATGGAGAATACAAATCAAGGTCCAAATTTTCCATCTTGGATATATACACAAAAGTCTCTACAATCTCTCAGCTTATCGAACTCAGGAATTTCAGTAGTTGATAGAAATATGTTTTGGAGCTTTGTAGGAGGAATACATTCTCTTAGTTTGTCAAACAATTCGTTGACTGGAGACATATCAAACCTAACGTTAAATTGTCATAATTTCGAGTTGGATCATAATAATCTCACAGGAGGACTCCCAAACTTATCACCAATTGCCCAAATAGTTGATTTTTCTTACAACTCATTCTCAGGATCAATTCCACGTAGTTGGAAGAATTTGGAAGATCTACTATACATCAACTTGTGGAGTAATAAGCTATCTGGTGAAGCTCTAGTGCACCTCTCTCATTTGAAACAATTGCGAGTCATTAACTTGGGAGAAAATGAATTTTCTGGAACCATACCAATCAAGATGCCACTAAACTTAGGATTGCTTATTTTGAGAGCTAACCAATTTGAAGGGACTATTCCAACACTGTTATTCAATCTCACATCTTTGGTACATTTGGACCTTGCACAAAACAAATTTTCAGGATCTATGCCAGTGTGTGTTTATAACTTGACTAATATGGTTACTTTAAACACATTTTCTTGGTATAGTTCTACAATTGAGTTCTTTACAAAAGGTCATGATTACATGTACAAGCTTTGACCAGAAAGCCGAACTATTGACCTTTCAGCCAATAGCTTGTCAGGAGAAGTGCCACCAGAATTATTTCGACTAGCTCAAGTTCAAACATTGAACTTATCTCACAATAACTTGATTGGAACAATACCAGAGATGATTGGAGGCATGAAAAATATGGAGTCTCTTGATCTCTCTAATAATAAGTTTTGTGGTGAAATTCCTCAGGGCATGGCCTACTTAAACTTTTTGGGTTATTTGAACTTATCTTGCAACAATTTTAACGGATATATACCAATAGGGACTCAACTTCAAAGTTTTAATGCATCGAGCTACATTGGCAATCCAAAATTATGCGGAGCTCCTCTTATTTTTTGTGCTACGGAAGAAGGAAATCGTAAAACTGCAACGCCATATATAGGAAATGAAGGTGATGACTCTATAAGAGAGTCATTGTGTCTAGGCATGGGAGTTGGGTTTGGAGTAGGTTTCTGGTTGATTTGTGGTCCTTTGTTTCTTATTAGGAAATGGAGGCACACATACTATCGGTTTGTCGATGGAGTGGGTGACAAGATCTATGTAACTTTGATGGTTAAGTTAAATAGCTTTCACAGAAAATGAGTTCCTGCTAGTTAAGGTTAGCTCTAAACAGAGTCAATGTTGTAATTGTAATATCAACATTTAAGAGTTGTATGAGATGAGTGATTGTACCACTATTGCTTCTGAATTCATCTTTCACTTGTTGTAGTGTTTTTGTTTTTAATTGAAAAACTTTTAATTCTAGTCAGGGATTGAATGCATTCGTGTTGTCAACTGTTCTACATATTTCTCTCTCTACAAAATGTAGTGATTTAAAATAGGCTTCAGTCTCATCCTTGCAAAAGATAGTTTGCATAGAAACTTCTGAGGCAATTTGCATAATACTTGACCATGTTTCAGTTTTCACTAAAATCAACAATTCTCATTGTCACTCACTACAGCTAGCCAATCTAAATAGAGATCAAATGACTCATGGTGATTTCATAAAATAAAAATTTCAGAATCAATCGGACCAACAATGCTTCATTCCCTTGGTAGAGGCTGAGAAAACAAAAGAACACTAACCTTAACAAAAGAGAACAATGCAAATCGATTTAAAAGTGAGTTTGAACTATTTGTGGGCCTTGACCAAGAGTGTAATTATCATTTAAAGCAAGGTTCTCAACCTTGTGATAAAATGTTAAAAAATTCAATACAAAATTTACCCTTATTTTGATGCTTAATGAACAGTAAGTAATAGACTACGAATTGAGTTCCTATAAATGAATGATAGTGCTCCCAAAATTGAGCAGATACCAAGAGCACACAAGAGGTGTTGCTTCAATGACACAATGACAGGATATTTATCACTGTAAGATGTTATGCTTCATATCCATCCTGATCCTATAGCTAATCTGCATTGAAACCTTTTGAGGCCATTTTTGGTACTTGTCCATGATTCACTAAAATCAATTGTTGTGATTAATCCACCCGATCAATGATGAACACGCGATAATTAAAAAATGCAATTTATTTGAAGAAGGGCAAGCACATAAATCAAAAGAAAATGAAGGAACACAAGAATTTGGTAACCCAGTTCAGAGTAAAACTCCTACATCTGGGGGACAGGATCCGACTTCAATATCACTATACGATAATAGAAATTACAAGGATCGTCCGTCAAAGGGTTGAATCTAGCAATGTCACTATCCTGATATGTGCACTCAATTCTAGCTAAATAGTTTGATCTGAATTCATCCACTGAACTCTCTTAAATCTACTCACAAGGCTTTATATATATAGCCAATACAAAAGGAGCAAGTTAGTTATAACTAACTTAAGAAACATGATATGCTTGTTGATTAGGTAAAAAGGAGCCATGATCCAAAGTCCATTGATCTAAATCAACAATTCCCGTCTTCACCATCACTAGCTTGATCAAGATCCAACGACTCACATCGTGATCTCAACGGTCTAATCTTCATCAACAATCGAGCCGAGCCAAGTGCAGGAAAACCCAATTCCCTTGATTCAAAATCAATCGGACCAACATTGCTTCATTCCTTTGGCAGAGAGGCTGAAAACAACAGTAAGTAACCATAAAAACCTAAATAAATCTCATAAAACCAAATAACACAAATTAAGAAAGACAGACATTTATTACCTCATCATTAACAATAAACAAATCCAAACATCATCATAATCTTCAATCACAAACCACATAGAACAAACTTGGAAGCAGGAAAAGCCAAACCTGTAAAACAAACAAGACAAACAGTAAGCAAATAACGAGTAAACCAAGTAACCACTTTCCATTTAATCTCAACACTCGAACTCTTCATCTTTTTCCCATTGACTTGCAACTCTTTAGACAAATCAAAACTAGCCCCTTTCATCCTCAATTCCTGAATACACCTCCCAACACCTCTGCTATCATTCCTCTCCCTTTGTAACTGTTCCCACACTTTCCAATAGCTAACCAATTTCACTTGAACCAAAAACACAAACACAAGTGAAGTTGAAAGTGAAATCAATGATGGTATCCACCATATCTTACAACTTCCACCATCCATGTGGGCTTTTTGCCATGAAGTGAAAAGGAGTGTTAGGAAAAAGCCATGAAAGATGAAGAAGAATGAAGTGAGTTGAAAAAGTTCGGATTTAATTGAATCCATTCTTGTTTCTTTTCTTGAAATGCGTTTGGCAAAGAGATTTTCTTCTCTTTGCCAAAGTTTCAAGAGTAAGAGGTGCCCGGGTGATTCGGAGATTTCGGTTAATGGGTGGTCGTCGATTGCATCAAACATGTTAGAACATAACAAAGCTTTGTTGTTGTTTTGATGATGTTCTTGGTCTACTGGGATTTCAACAATGTGATGAGTGTTGTTTGTTTCAGCCATCGTAATAATCACAAGAAAAAGAATGAAATGAGATTAAACAATGATGATAACGAAGAGAGATTTGATTCGTTGCAGAAAGAAAGAATAGAGAGAAGAGAATGTTAACGTTATTGTTGTGTTGGAAGAGATAGGTGCGGAAGACATATATCTGTGAATTCTAACGGTAACAAAACGCTGTTTTTTTTATTAATATTTCCAACGGATACATTTAATTCGGACCGACTCCACTCTTAGATTGGGGTCATGTTTAGAAAAATTATAATTTAAAAAAAAAAAATGGAAAACAAAAAATAGTCCCCAAAAAAAATAGTGCTTTTTATAAAAAAAGAAAAAGAAAAAAGTGATTTATCGCTTCGATGTCGAATCTAAATAGAATCAATATATTCGTTTTGGATTGATGTGACATAATATCATGTGATATTGATCAATTTAAATGTAACACGTAGTTATACCATTTTTTTAAACATAAAAAAAATGTCAAAAAGAGAGGGAAAATAGTTGAATTGACTTATGTCTCACAATTGGATTGGTCAATCTTAGTGATATTTTTGCGTTAATGGTTAAACAAAATACAAACTATAAAGACTGATAAATGATATTTGTACAACCAATTTGCAACAACTTTTTGACAACTTTATCTCCCATACTCACATTATGTTTTTATTCTCTCTCTTCTTTTTTCTTTTTCTATTATTTTTGACCAATAGAAATAGAGAAAATAGAAGTTATCTTAAAGTTGTCAATAATGGTTGTTTATATATCATTACTCTTAAAGAATATGTTAACCAAAATAAATATCAGGTGTCGATGGGGTGTCAGTGGGCTATGCTGCTCAAGCTCCTCATTATGGTAGTGCTCCTCAATATAGCATTACAAATTGCTCCACAGTGACATAATATTGGTCTTGAGGAGGGTCAATATTCTGGGAAGCACCCCTGGGAGGTCCCCTCCAAAAACCACTCCTTCGATTGCGTCCCCTCTTAGGCATGGGATTCATAGCCTGCCTTTCTTTGCGCTAGAGAGTTCTCAGACATCTACACAACATTCATTCATTGTGTTTATGTGGGTTCTCAGACATCTACACAACAAAAAACATGAAAAAAAATCAATTAAAAACTTGTTCATGCATTTTATCAAACATCTTGAGTGCAAAATATACAATATTGATTTATTGTGTTTTTTAAATTTTAAACTACCACATTGAACATAAACCTAGTCTAAACAACATTTACAGGAAAAACATGCATATATAAGATCACACACTACCCAAAACTTCAATAATGTATCCTACTCTAAACACTAACATTTCCACCATTTTTTTTAAAAGCATATAAAACTAACAATGTGAATACAATGAATTATGAATATGTACTTGTAATATTTTTTATAGCTTGCTTAACTTTGAAGAAAGACACCGGATGGAAATTGGTTTGGGGGGTACTGGGTGCTTTTTGTTTTTTTAGTTTGTGTGAATGTGAGGGTTGTTGTTGTTGTTTTAGAATAAACCAGAACGCAGCGACAATTAACTATAATTTGTTCATTTAATGAGCGGCAATTAATTGTCAATGAGACATTTTAATATTTTCGGGGTAATATGGAGCAAATTTTGAAGTGAGAAGAACATTTTTTAAGGTAGAAAGCTCATGATAATACTGGACCAAGGAGGGGGGAAAATATTTAGAGTTTCAAAGGAGAAATTTGCTTTTCTCACATGTGTATGTTTTTTTCCCTTCAACAGTAGTTTACTATCGTTTGACCTTTTTGACAGTAGTTAACTACCGTTCCACATTTGCAACTTCAAAAAAAAAAAAAAAAACTCCAGTGTAGTTAACTACCGTGAAACATGGATTAATGGATGCCCTCCGATTCAATATCACATTTACTTCAAGCTACTTAAATTTTCGGTAGGAAAAAGTAAAGGCTCGTCATGCCCCCTTCATTTTTTGTAAATTAATTTAGTGATAGATATTTAAAGAAGATGAATATTTACCGTTGACACCTAAAATATTAAAGAATCTGTAAATTAATTTGTGATAGATATATAAAGAAGGTGAACACTTCCCATTGACACGTAATATCCAAGAAGAATAATCCATTTTGAGAAGAAATAAAAAAGAAGAAATAGAATCATTATCATGCATTCCCTTTATTCTTTGAATGGACGGACTCAAATATTTATTAGATCAAGATCGAACAATGCAAAAAATAAGTCAATTTTGAATTTTTATAACTCTAGAACATAGGTTTTTTTGTTTTCGATATTGATTTAAGGTCATTGAGCTATACTAACTATGAAATTTGTTACACCTGCAAATCCAAATCCAAAAGTTATTATCACACTTATTTTTAGAGTATCGATATTTGTACAACCATTTAATAATAACTTTTGTGACACTTTTCTTTTTCTTTTTTCTTGTTGGTAAAAAACAATAAAGAGAAGAAAAGAAAAAAAAGATGATAAAAATATCATATAAGTATAAAAGAGTTGTCCAAAAATTATTATTACTCTCTTTTCTCTGATTTTTATTCCATTTTAACCGTTTCAGCTCTTCTATTTTATTTTTGTTCAGCAGCCTAATACAACATTTAAACACAAGCAATTTGAAAGCACGTCTATGTCTATTTTTCATTGGGGGGCATATATGCTTCTGACTGTAATCTTTTTGTATTTGTTTCAATAGTGCATGACATTAAAATATTAGTCAGCATTGGTTGTTTATCATTTATATTCAGGTTGCATTTTAATACATTCGATTCTAGTAGGGCTTAAAGTTTTCTAGAATATTTTTTTTGGTACAAAGTTTTCTAGATTACTTAAACCGAAAATAGAGTACATTTTTCGGAATGAATAAAATAACAATACTTATGTATATGAAATCTGGCGCCACTCACATCGCGAGGGATTTTCAATCCACAACTTTATAAGATCTTCTCTAAAAAAAAACTTTATAAGATCTGAATCATATCAAAAAAGCATCAAATGCTATTTTTCTAATATTTATTTAGTTACATGATAACATTTTGAGTCCTATGACTTACTTTGGTTTAAGATACACATAGTGTTGTTTTCTTTGTCGGGATTTAAACACCGAACCTTTGCATATATTATGCATTGTTCTTACCAACTGAGTTAAGCGACATTTTGTTTTCCATTCAAGTGAATGATATTCTCCCCTCGTCGTGCGTTGGACGTTTATACCAAACGTATTCCACCCTCCTTGTGTCTCTGGGGTTGACTCCTTGGTTGAATTCATTCAGTTGATCATTGAGACCTCTTAACGTTACACCAAGACACCGAACCTTCAACCTCTGAGGTTCTCCGTGGTTGAATTGTGCATGAACGTCGATCCACCCGGCCATTGTTTCAAATCTACACAATAAGAAATTGAAAACAATCAATGAAAAACTCATTCAAACATTTGATCAAACACTTGGAGTGTAATTTATACGTAAACCCTAAAAATCATAAAAATAACTCTAAAATGTTTTACCCTAAAAA
>Ga0228710_1000426_pt1 | contig 51887 bp, 31 predicted proteins | sample MedpolnodulmetaG_FD_177995 | JGI IMG/M metagenome (GOLD analysis project Ga0228710, IMG submission 177995) | Root nodule microbial communities from Medicago polymorpha collected in Santa Monica, California, United States - pink nodules | ecosystem: Host-associated > Plants > Roots > Nodule... | reverse complement strand
CACCAGAATGTTCTCAAGAACATTCTTTCTTTGTAAAACAATTTTTTCTTCTTTCTTTAAGGCACGTGCTTTTCCAATTCCTTTTTAAAGGCAAAGGCCTTTATGTAATCATATGATATTCTTTCCATTTATGTTTTTTATCCAAAGTACCTTCTTTTGGTGAGACATAAAGAATATTTTGCTTCTTGAATTTATTCCAAAAAGTCCAATTATGTCCTTTTGCTTATTTGTTTTGATAAAGACGTTTTTAACCTGTCTTGTGAGCATAGAACCTTCTTTCTTATGTTAAGAACATTCTCATGAAACATTTCTCACAAAATTCATTAGTAGATAACAAGTATTAAATGTTTGTAATATTTAAAACATCAAATAAGGATTTTGTCCTCAACAATGGTGAGTTTGAGTGCAATGTGGTAGTTTACAGATTTAAATGACACAATGTATATATGAAATAAATCATTGATTTTGTGCTTTTTAAAATGTTGTGTAGATATGTCTGAGATGTCTGAAAGAATTTGGGCAGGGAGGGAGATTGCTACAGGGAGTACACGGGCCGCAAAGGTCGCTTCGCACCCTCCTCAGGCTGGTAGACGGAGACAGGGGGCACAAGGATTAGTATGAGTGATGATGCGGAGGGGATGGCGTCACAAGCGGGTGTGTCCCAGATAGTGGACCTCATTCAGTATCAACATCAGTATGTGGCGTATCATCCTCAATATGAACAGGCTCTCCAGCAGGAAGGTGAGGCTCAGGAAGAGCAGGTCGGACCACAGGTTTTTCCCGGGGGCCTTACTGAGTTGTCGCTTCTACCGAATTTCGATAGACACGTGGCATGCAGGCTATGTGAAGATGTTGAAGTAAGTATAATTGTTTAATTTTATTTTAATGATATGGCAGTTGATATGTTACTTTTTACGATTTAAATTTTTATGTTAAAACAATTTAAATTGGCGCGTCAATTTAAATTGACGCACGTAATTTAAATGTTTATTTCGATTTAATTTTAAGAATTTATATTTATGTTAAAATATTTAATTTTTATTTTAATTATTTTTTTTTAGATTAAATTGTTATGTCTTTTTATTTATTCAAATGTTTATATTTTTAACGGTGTGTTTTTTTTTTGTTTTTGTATTTCAGTTTCAAAAGACACATAAGTTAACCATTGTCTCGCACGGGAAGAAGCTTAATGTTGAGAGCTTGACAGTCCCGGGAGATAGAAATGCATGGTTCTGGTAGCAGGTGAATGCATCTGGTCTTTCCCCCTCCTTAAGACTGGGTACAAGAACATCAGCCATGACCTCGTCATTGCCTTGTTAGAGAGATGGCATGTGGAGACCAGCAGCTTTCATCTGCTCGTTGGGGAGATGATTGTCACACTAGATGATGTGGCGTGTCTTTAAGACATCCCAATGACTTGGAGGCTCGTTGTTGAGACGGGTATTAAGTATGAGGACGACATACAACTGCTGCAAGAGGAGTTGGGTTTTACGGAGAAGGAGGCTCAGAAGAAGGTGACTAAAAAGTGGGGTGGGCATGTCAACATAACTCACCTGAAGGAGTGTTATGAAAGACTATTGAATAGTTGTAATTAGTTGGAGGAGCCGACTAATGACGAGGAGAAGGAGCATGATCTTGCTAGGAACGTCTGCATTAAGGCGTTTTTGTTGCTCTTGGTTGGCTACACCATTTTCGCTAACAAAAATAACAAAAGCGTTAATCTGATATGGCTGAAGGCGTTTCAGAACTTGGATACGTTGGTCGAGTGGTCTTGGGGCGGGATGACACTTGCTTTTCTCTACTCCCAACTTTATCTTACCTCGGGCGCGAAGATTAGCGGCGTTGGTGGTTACATGACCTTGAGGTAATTTTTTTTATTTTTTTAATGGATCATAAATGTATATTTGTTTGCATGATATTTGTGTTGATATTATTGTGTCTCTTTGTGTTTGTAGGGATGCGTTTTGGATCACTTTTGGAAGCTCATTTCAAGGAGGCTTTGTTCAGACTATGAGCGTGCTAACCCGCTTACAGCTAGATGGAAACCCCCCAAGGGCTATTCTGATGTTGGGCACTACAGAGGCGTCATTGATTTGATGGTGAATGTCGATGTCACATACGAGACATCACGCCTTTTCAAAACATCTGTTGGTACTCTGCTTTGATCATGGCCACTTGGCGGAGCGGGTTCTTAGGCAGTACGTCTATATCAAGACCATTCCCAGACCTCCTGGGATGATTGGAGCTCTTGACCCAACAGATCTGGTTTTTGCCTTTCAGGATTTCATGGTCCATGTCCTTACCCAGGTGGTGAGGGGCCAGCTGGTTTTGGAGGACAAACTGTGGAGATATGTGAAGGGGTACATCAAATATTTTTACCGTCTATCAGATCTTATGTTCAGCGAGCTTACACTCGTTGCTCAGTACACAACTCTTGTCCCTCCTTAGATAAGGTTATTGTTGAGCAACAGTGGGCCAAACAGGTTCTTGACCTACTCCAGATCATTGAGAACATCAGGCGCATAGTGGATAGTGCTATGTCGCATTCTGATGTTTTTACACATCCTGTCTTTGCTGGCATTATGGAGGGCATCCAGTCGGAGTATAACACGATGCAGAAGGAGCCAATTCCGCGGAGGAGGACTAGGAGCCATAGTCCACAGGAGTAGGGTCTTATTTTATGACATTTGTATATTTGTAGTTATTTTATGATATTTTGTCAGATATGGATGTAATATATTTCCACTTGCGCTTTAGTGTTTTTTATGATAGTTTGCGTAATTTTTGGTTTTATTATGCGTATTTTAATTATGAATGAATGATGAAAACATAGATGAAAATGAATGAATGGATGAAGAAATGAAGGAAATTAGGAAGAAAAAAAAAAGGTGTTTCTGCTACTCTGGTACTAGACACAAGCAAAGCGTGACTTAACTCACACAGATGTTATACCCAACGTGAATTAAGTCACGTTGACGCGTAATGAGTGTGAGGTAAGTCACGCTGGATTTAACACCTGCATGACTTAAGTCATGTGAAAGATATTTTCGTTAGTTTGTATAGGAATGAGCAATTTTTTATGGGAAAAAAGCAATTTCATGACATAATGGACCGAACCCAAAGCAAGTTCTCTAAACCTAGAACATAACTAAGGGACTTTTTAAATTGATGGTTGCTTAATAGGCTTCTTAGATTGCCCACACACCCTTTAACAAATCTGGTCGTAACTTCCGATTGACTTTTTATAAAATATGAGCAATTTATACGGCATATTGAAGAGCCATCTAGTAAATTAGGCTTAATGAACTGGATCTTATTTAAGAGCTCTACCAGCGGTGGGGATGATAAAGAAACCTTAAATCCAAATGAGTATCAAAACTTGGCCCATGGTTCTCACGTCGTCGTCGTTCATGAGCTTCATCCGGCTAAACCACAGACTCCCGAATGAGACGGTCGACAGACGTCGATACTCAACACCATCCACCCTCCGTGTGTCTCTGCGGTTGAGTTCATGGTTAATTTCATTCAGCTGACTTTTCAACTCGGAAAGGGTGACATCAGTGTGAATCCTGAACAGATGGGGTGGTTTTCCCCTGTTGTAGTAAACATCAGCTAGCTTGGTGTTCAAATTAAATACAGAGTTTTCCATGGTTTTTTTTTCTTGGTTTGTGGTTACTGGTTACGAAAACAGGAACACTTATTTATAGAAGTACCTGGGCATCCTGGACCCTAGAAACTGTCGGTGCATTGTGGACTACATGAAAAAAATATGTTCCGGATTACATAATCTGGAATGTTCCTCACCCCAGAGAAGGTGCGCAACATCCTTCAACTTGGCCTCAATATCATAAAAATTTGGATTACATAATCCGAAAACACCAAGAGAGTTGTCCGGATTTTGTAATCTGAACTGCACTAGTATAGCTTGGTCGGTGGTCTGCACCATAAGAAGCACGTTTTCAAAGGTTTATACGAGCACTAGTGGCTGGTAAAACTCCTTTGAAACACGTTTTTGACTAAGCATTAAGTGTAGATATAACCTATGCTTATTGTTTTCCTATAAATAGCCTCCAAAACCTTCACATTTCTCACACCATTTCACAAACTCTCTCCTCATGTTCATTCTATGTAAAATGTGTTTCCATCGTTGACCTTTCATAAAAAGAGGCTACTTTGGAAAGTCAGGGATTATATGACCGATCAACAGAGAAGGCAACGCGCTGCAATGAAGCACGGTCTGTCTGGATGCAAGGTTGGCCATCAAGGTCTCTTTCGCCCTGAAAACAAACCTTACCCTAGTAGCCTTGAAACCTTACCCCCCCGACCAACCTTCTTGGGGCAAAGTTAGATTTAGTTTGACGAGGGAGGGTGTTTTTTTTTCTTTTGTAGATTTAGTTTTACCCCAATTGTAATTGTATGAATAATCATATCAATAAAATGAGATTGTTTTGAGTATTATTTTTGTTCGTATTTATCTGTTTTTATTTGCATTTATTTTATGAATTTAGCAAGGTGTTCGTATTATTGAAGCATCTAAATTAAAAATTGGTAAAAGTATTTTCCAGATTATATAATCCGCATAGGGGTGTAAAGGTTCGGTTTGGATCGGTTTTTGCTCAAAAAAATGTCCGAACCCATGAAATCTTCATCGGTTCGGTTTGGTTCGGTTTTTACTGTTTTAAAAAAAACAAACTAAACTAGTCGGTTTGGATCGGTTCGATTGATCGGTTTGTTTGAAATTACAATTTAAAAAATTCATATTTTCACAAAATTGCATTTCATGCATACAACATACTCAAATAATTCATATTTCCGTATTCTCTGTTTTTCAAACTACTTTATATAACTAACATGAAAAAACTAACAAGAGATGAACGATCCCAACGACGATGAGGAACGATGGTTTAGGTGTGACTGACGGCTAGTGTTCTTTTTTAGTATAAACAAAATAGATTGTGAGTGATGAAATGAGATGATGATGAGAGAAAGTGAACGAATTAAGGAGTATTTTATGTAGGACCTTAATTTTGAGCTTAATCATAAGTGTGTGTAAGGAGGAATAATATTACTAAAATGAGGAGTGAGGTTAGCATCGGTTCGGTTCATCGGTTCATTGGATCTCAAAATTAAAAACCGAGAGCCGAACCAAACTAGATCGGTTTAGATTGGTTCAGTTCGATTTTAAACTGTACCAAACAAGATCGGATACTTTTTCGGGTTGGTTCGGTTTCATCGGTTTTGTCCGAACCACTTACACCCATGAATCCGGAGGACTTTTTGGTAAATTTGCAGGACGCGCGAGAACTTAAGAGGGTGGGAAAAATAATAGTCTTAATTAATTAACTTATGTGCTCTTGAAACACATAAAGTCATCAACATGAAGAAGAATTAGCCAAAGAAGCTATGCCTTTCCTAAATACTAATCTTCATTGTAAATTTCCAATTAAAAAGCTTCCACTCCCCAAAAAGGATATCGCAAACCGACCTGTCTGGAATTTGACAAAGAATCAATACCAAAAACATTCCATCAACTCGTTTTAATGACTAATATGCCCTTCACACTTTGTCCAAAAAACAATTATTGAAAGGCTTATCCCTTCTCCGTCATTGCCGTCCATGAGAATCTTTAGAGTCACTACTCTATTGACACTCTATTGAAAATATATGAAATGATATTAGTAAATTAAAATGTCATATTCCTTATCTCATTTGAAGAAAATATATTTAGGTTGGTTAAGGAAAATTATAATGTATCCACGTTACGATGAGTGTAGGGACGTTTATAATGACAAAAAAATAATTTATTTAGCATAATAGACTCTGAATTTTTACTACATACTCCCTCCGTCTCTAAATTATAGTCGTTTAAGGTTTGTGCACGATTATTAAGGAAATGATTAATTATATTGATTTCAATAGTAAAATTCATAGTATTATTTACTAAAATACCTTTATTAATTGTAGTTAGTGGAGTAATTAAGTTGGATGAAATTCAATAAATAAGGGTATAATAATAATGGAAAAAAAAATAAATGTTGCATTGATATTTTAAAGTGACAATTATTTTGAGAAAAAGAAAAATTGTTAAAGAGACAATTATTGTGAGACGGTGGGAGTATTTAGGTAAACTAGTAAAGGGACATGAAAAATATATGTAACTAGTTAATATTCAAATTAGTCATCATAAGTATAGAAGTGTATCAATCTAGTTTCTTGCATATTTTTTTTTTTAAGTAGCCTAGTGGCTAGAGAAATTCACCTTAAAGATGAATAAGTGGGGTGTTTGGGGTTCGAATCCCGACCCCTACACATATTGTGCATTATCCCTTACCAAACGAGTTAAGCTCATGGGGACCTAATTTCTACCATTATTCATATACTAAAATGACATTAGGGCGATGATATTAGGTGGTAATATCAGAAGTGAATTTGAAACTAAATGAATAATGTTAAAGGTGCATTTAGTAACATCTCAAACGAACGACGAAATTTGTTAACATTTAGCAAAGCCTTGACCCATTTTAATATATTAATAATGTGAGGGATTAGGTCGATACAACCCTACAATTTCAATCAACAACTTGGATTTTTTTTTTTTGTCAAGTCAAACAACTTGGATATTTATTCCATATTATCGGAAGAAAAAAATTTCTTAAAATAAATATTTAACCACATATTAATGAAAGGACAATTTGGGAAAATAATAGTGTCTTTTGGAAAATAAGTGGCTGATGGGCCAAGCAAGCTTTGAAAAGCCAATAAGAACATCAATTCCAAAACATAGAATCTCTTCAACTTATAATTATACTTGCCAACACTTAGAAATCACCACATTCTCTTCCTCTCTTCACCCTTTTTCCCATTCTTCCTCTTCCTCCCCCTTCTTATCTCTCTTTGCAGTAAAAATACTATTCAAGATACCATGGACCTATCACAAAAGCTTCTAAAATATAGATACCATATAACCATAGCAATATTAATTTCACTAGTATTTTCCTTGCTAATATATGGAGCACCACACTTTTTAACCATTCTAGCCTATTTTTGGCCTCTATTTGCTTCCACTACTGTCTTCTTGGTAGCAATTATAGCCTTTGGAGGTGTTTCAAAATTCTCAACTGAGACTCATGGTGAAAAAGCTGGTGAAGGACTCTTGGGTTATGTAGCAGGAAAACCTGAACATACTCAAGAGTCTCAGTATAACTTCTAAGTGAATGAAGAGTGTTCATGTTTCATGCTTTGTTAGGATGAGTTAATTAGAACTTTGAAACCTTTCAAGTTCAAAATCTATGTTCAATATGTCATGTTATTTCTGCTCAAAATATACTTGTACCAATCCAATGTGTATAATAATTGTTGCAATATGAAGAAAATAAACTAGTGTAACCAAATAAATTTCTTCTTGTTACTTTTATATTTTTCTTGTTCAATATTCATTTTTTTAGGTTAAATTCTCCCCAAAAGAGCATATTTTTATGAAGGCAAGTTTTTTTTTTTTTTCAACAAAAAGAGAAAGAAAGTTATACCATTTCTAAATTGGCAAATTGAACATTTTTTTGTAAATGATGTAGTTGGGATCATAGAGGCTAACTAAAGAATATGGAATAGTCACAAAATTAATTAGAGCCCTACAAAATGTAGCTTTTAATGCATGATCCCATTGCTCTAGTTTATTATATATGCCATTTTCAAATGTAAAAAACTTTCTTTTTTCCTTTTGAGACCCAACACTTGCAAACACCCTTGTCAATTTTGTTTACTTTCTTTTTATCTTCCTTATTAAATCAAAATGAGAGAAGATGACATGTAAACTAATTTTACATTAACACTGAATGAAAATATTTTACATTTTGCAATTATTTTTAAAATGTGGTTGCAATTATTTATAAAATGTGATTACAAAGAAAATATTACGTAACAATATGAATAGTTTTCATTGATTGTCGATGTGAAATTAACTTACATAGTATATCTCCATCGAGCTGTGCTATTTAAAACGAAGGAAATCTTCTTGAAATCATTTTGAATGAATCTTAACCAATTAAAATAGTGGCTTGTGCGAAATACACGGAGGGGAGAGATATCAATATGAGAGAGAAACAAAAACATGCACTGCTATTTGCTTCGTGATGGCTTCACTATATAACCCCTCGCGACATTTAGCATTTTTCATCTCCATTAAACTCCATCGAAAAATACTCAAGATAGACAAAACCTATCAAATGAAGTGACTCAACACCTTTGATTTGCGAACAAACTTTTGAATTATCTTTTACAAATTTTGGATTTTACCTTTCATTCCTTGTGTTCAAGGGTTTCAAAAGCATCTCAAACTCTTAGATTAACAAACACAAACCTCTTTGACTGAGGCTCAAAAAATTGAAGGTAAAAGGTACATACATAAGAAAAAAGATCAGCATTTCTAAAATCTTAAGTTTGTAGGTAAAGACACACGAATTATTTTATATCTCTAACAACTACTATGAGATGACTTATTCATGTTATTTTGACTGCTTCATGTGCTGTATGTTGTGCCTGTTTGCCTTATTCTGGCCTTTAGTGACAGAACTGATGGTTACCTGACTAGTGACTAGTTCCTCTTGATTGAGGACATTGACACAGTAACAAAAGACAAATTTTACTTACCTATAGTATAGAGTATAAAAAGTAATTTTTTATTATGCTTTGTTCTAGTCACACATAAGTTCACTTTTTTGTCATAGACATGTTCTCAATCCCACATTTTAAAATTATCTTCTTGTCAATTTTTATTCTTTTATCTTGTCTGGCCAAAAACATGTGCAGTCTGCCTTGTAAGTCCAATGCAGTTTTTCATCTTTACAGATGACTTTATATATGAACATTCCCAGAGTTAGATAGAGTTAATTTTGACATTATAACAAGGATTATATTTTGATCAATCTTTGACACCAAGGTATATTGATGAAGCATAAATTCAAGCAAATGAACCACCAAATGATTCTAAATTGTGGTAGCGGTTACACCGTGAACCTTGATATTGCATGAAAATGTAGGTAAATGTGGTCAACATGGCCTCAATTGTGATAATGTCTTCACACTAATGGATCCAATAGACTAATAGTATTGTATAGTGTAGATATTTGTGAAGATCTTTTCAAAGTTTATTTTTTCTAAAAAAAAATTTCCTAGAATTTTCGCTTCATCAATCTATTTGATCTTTTAGACTAATAGTATTTAATTTGTAGATATTCAACTCAATGATCGACTAAGAATCCCATCGTTGGCCCCAATTGAAGCTAGACTGAGTCAACACATGAATCGATAGCATTTTGGGGGTTCAAACCTAAGACTTAAAAAGAACACGCTAAAATCTCAAACTTTCACCGTTAGACCAACCCATGGGGTTAAAATCTTTTGGAGAGAAGTTAATACATTTAATTAGGATAACTAGGTGATTCATTTTTTGGTATAAACTAGGTACCCTTTGCGCTCACAACTACATAAACTAATCTATCAAGTCTTGTGGGACCCAAATGAACGATAAACTCTCCCGACGAGTTTTAACGTTGTTGCATTTCCAAGATTGAATTCAAACGCAGAACTTGAAGCCCACTAAAAGGCCTTTAGCAGAATGACGATTACTCTTTTGCCCTCTTTATTTGGTCAACTTATGGAAAGTAACTCATGATAGACCTTCTTTTCTTTCTTAAAGGTGAATCAAAAGTTAACCCCCTATAGTTACTTCCTTGAAATTTTGAGAAATTGATGGGGGCTCAAGGAGCAAAAACGCACAAGAATATTAAATGGTCCAATAAATAAACAGCCCAAAATAAAAATTCAAGAATTTCGATTCTTTTTCGACCAAAAAAAAAAACAATTTCGATTCTTTTGCGTTTCCAGTAAATTTGCAAGGAACAAGCCGTTAATCACAAAATCACTGGATGCTCTTGAGGAAGAAGAAGGGTTTATATGTTTCTGGTAAGAAATTTACAAACTTTCGTCAATTTTCGCAAAAATTCAACATCTTTCAAACATGTCTTACTTCTACCTAGCTTATTCAAAAAACCCATTTTTTCTTACATAAAATAATTTTTATTTTGTTATTTATTTAGCTCATTCTTTCGTTTTTTGATTTTGTTTAATTCATATTCAGGGTTTTGGTTTTGTTGTTTCAAATGGGTCATTTAAAGTTTGAAACTTTTTGATTAATTTCAACATTTCATTCATGCAGTGTAACAAACAATGACTTCAAAAGACCTATGGATTCGGAAACAACAATGTCCTTGTGGAGATTGGAAATGTTACATTACACATGAGGGTGATGATTCTGATGAAGGTTCTGCAGCACCAGAATCGGTGAAAGCAGATAAAACGCCGTCTGATATCATTACCCCTTATGTTGGAATGGTGTTTAAGAGTGATGATGAAGCTTTTGAACATTATGGCAATTTTGCTAGAAAGCATGGATTTTCCATGAGGAAAGCAAGATCTAGAATTAGCCCTCAATTAGGCGTTTACAAGCGTGATTTTGTTTGTTATCGATCCGGGTTTGCCCCGGTTAAGAGGAAGGCAAATGGTGAGCATCATAGAGATAGGAAATCAGTGAGGTGTGGATGTGATGCTAAAATGTATCTGTCTAAGGAGGTTGTTGATGGGGTTTCACGGTGGATTGTTCTGCAGTTTAGTAACGTGCATAATCACGAGCTTTTGGAAGATGATCAAGTCCGTCTTTTACCTGCTTATCGGAAGATTGATGAGGCTGATCAAGAGCGTATACTCTTGCTTTCGAAAGCTGGGTTTCCTGTGCACCGGATAGTGAAAATGCTTGAGCTTGAAAAGGGAATTCAAGGTGGACATTTGTCTTTCTTGGATAGGGATGTGAGGAACTTTGTGCAAAATCGAAAGAAAGCTATTCAGGAGAATGAGGCATTGCTTAATGAGAAAAGGGAAAATGATGTTATGGAACTTCTTGAGGTGTGCAAAGCCACGAAAGAAGCAGATGATGACTTTGTTTATGATTTTACCATGGATGAGAATGAGAAGGTTGAAAATATAGCTTGGTCATATGGTGATTCTGTTAATAAGAATGTCGTGTTTGGTGATGTAATTTATTTTGACACTTCTTATCGATCAATCACTTATGGATTGCTTCTTGGAGTGTGGTTTGGTATCAATAGTTGTGGTAGAACCATTTTTTTCGGTTGTGTTTTATTGCAGGACGAAACACCACAATCTTTTTCATGGGCGTTACAGGTTTACTACTACTAGCATAATCTTTATGAGATTTTACTTGTGCCTTCATAATTCATAAATATTCCTCTTATGATGATTATTCTTCAATGCAGACGTTTCTCCAGTTCATGAAAGGAAGATGTCCACAAACAATTTTATCTGACCTTGACCCCGGGCTTAGAGATGCCATTAGAAGCGAATTTTCTGAGACTAAACACGTCGTTCCGGTGTGGAATATTCTAAACAAGGTATCTAGTTGGTTTTGTCTTCCTCTTGGGCCTCGTTATGCCGAATTTAAATCCACATTCAATGCCTTATTCCATATTGAGAAAACAGAGGAATTTGAACTCAAATGGAGCCAAATGACTTCTGTTTTTGGACTTGATTCAGATAAACATATTGATCTATTGTATTCGGTTCGAGCATATTGGGCACTGTCCTATGTGAGAGGTTATTTTTTGGCTCGAATGTCAACAATAGCTTATTCCAAGTCTATAGAAGCTTTTATGAAAGAGATCGTCACTGAACATACATGTTTGCGCAGCTTTTTTGAACAGGTATGTTTGGTAAAATGCATTTTTTTTTCCCATATGCTTGCTTTTTGTTTGGTATGGTTTTCGGTATCTTACAATACACACGAACTGTATCTCAGTTAGATACAAAATTGAACTCGGTCGATACTAATCTATGTGTTTGAATCCCAATGCATTCTAATGAATTATGAATCACTACTTAAACTTAGTGACGCCAACCACTTTTGTGTTGTCCACATTTTATAGTCAATCTTTTATTTTTTTGTCATTTGATTCGTGACTTAATTTTTCTGTCACTTTTTACTTTAAAATGTCATTCTTATTGGTATTATATCTTACGGTTCGTAACAAGATTTAATCCACACTTCATAAAATAGGTATTCCATTTCAGATTTGGAACTTGATTTGATAACCATGCTCTTATGACATTTCTATTTCTCCCTTCTCATGGATACTGTTGTAGGTTGGTATTTCTGCAAATTTTCATCTTAAATCACATAACGAGACTCAATATAATCTTAGAACCGGCATACCAATTGAAGAGCATGCGCGGAGCATTCTCACGTCTTATGCTTTCAATGCTTTGCAGCAAGAGTTGGTGCTGACAATGCAATATGCTACATCTGAGCTGTATAACGGATCGTATATTATACGACACTTCAAAAAGTTGGATGGAGAGCGACACGTGTTATGGCTACCAGAAAAGGAACAAATACTCTGCTCTTGCAAGGAATTTGAATCATCGGGAATATTATGCAGACACGCTCTTCGTATACTTGTAACAAAGAATTACTTTCAGCTTCCCGACAAATACTACTTAAGTAGATGGCACCGGGAACGTTCTTTACACCTGGAGAATGAGCATAACAACCAAAGTTTTATTGGTGAGGAATGGTTTCAAGAATATCAATCCCAAACTGAAAATTTATTTTCAGAATCATCAATTACAAAGGAGCGATCTGACTATGCCCGCAAAGAACTCACAAAAGAACTTAATAGGATTCTTAATGAGGTTAGAAATATGTCTGAGACCGATGAAGTCTGCAGCATGAATGTGGCTGTTTCACCAAATAGCTAATTTGAAGGTTTGGATTGTGTATATGTGATAAAATGCAACTTGGAAACCACTGGTATCGTCATAATATCATGGTAAGAAGTGGCAAAGTATAGATTGCAGGGACAGAAAAGAAATGCCTAGAACAGTTTCAACTTTTGTTAATCCTAGATTTGTTATCATCAGGCTAGAGATAAAGTTTATAAAATGTTCAAGGATTTTACACATACTTTATATTATTTACTACATTGTCCATTTCTTTATTCTATGAAATTGAGGTATATTACTTTCATATTCGGTTAGCGAACCCAAGGATTTCAATCAAGTTTACAATTACAAGGGAACTGATCCTATTTAGTGGGATAAAACTTGGTTTTTTTGTTGTTGTTACAATTACATAGGGAAATTATTTGGTTGTTTAAAAGATGAAAGTGAAGTTTTTGAGTTTGGCAATTGAGCTCTGTTAATGTCACTCATTTTTCATTCCCCTTCATATTATCCTTTAGATTTTATCAATAGATGGAAAATTCTGGATATGCCATTGACCAGAACCAGTGGTTGTGTTTTTCACTTGACTTTGCTTATTTGTGGGCCAGTTTCTCCATATTTCTGGAGAGGATTTATCTATGAGCTGAAATGGTGACCACAATCTCTTCAACTTTTTCTCCATTTTCATAGCTGAATATTTGGACCCACGTGACTATTTATTTATGAATGAGCATGGACGGCTAGTTATATTTTTGTCTTCTTATAATCAAATGTCATTTTTTTTCAATAGAGTTAGTACTGTTATTGTCTATGATTATATATGTGCACACTATCTTTGTCAGCAAGTGTAGACAAATATTTGTGTTTCTAAGTTGCAAACGAGTGTCTTTGCCTTTCTAGATTCCTCCTTTTGAAGCGGTGAGACTTTAGATAATTATTTGAATTTGACATGATATGTTGAATCTAACACTTCATATATTCATTTAAAAGAGGGTCCCTCAATTTGGCAGACATGGACCTTGTCCATGATACTTGGTCACAACATATTTGGATATTAATGCAAAGATTGATGAAAAAAATGTTATTAACTTTTTATAACCACTTCAGAGTAGAAACCTTATTGATCACTGATTAGTTGAAGATTGTCCTGTTTAATTTAATTGGATGACAAAAGGGGAAATTGATGTTTTATAATGGTCTACTAAGTGCATGTTTGGATTTATCATGAGTTTGGCGGAATCATAGTGTATTATCATGATTTTGACAAAAGTTACAATTTGAAGATTCAATAAAACTATGGTGCTACCGTGGTTTTGCCAAAAGTAAATTAAAGTATCGACCAAAGCATCTCAATTCTCATAGAAATATCCACTTCCAGCCTGAAATTAATGTGGTTCAGGTTGCAATTATATAGGTCTTTTGGCTGCATAAACTGTTTATGCAGGGGATTTTGTGTAATTAAACAATGAATTTACTAAATGTTCCTGAATCTCGACTGAACCAAGGGCACAATCCGTTAGAAACACAATGATCCAACCAATCAAGAGCCTCTCCTAAAGGCCTACGACTTCGCGTCTTCTGAAAAACTGTAGAACCTTAATCATTCCCTGACCCCAACGGTCAAAAGTTGACAGGAGGCAGGGGATCCGATACAAGTTCAATACAGAACATATAGATTACTTTTCTTCATGTATTGTCCTAGCAGAAAGTACACTATCTCTATCCTATTACCTTTGCTCCTACTCATTCTTATACTAACTTGAGCGTTAAAGTACTTGCAGATATCACACCCACCTCCACGAGGCAACCAAATATCGTCCAACTTACTTAACAACTCGGCCATCCTTCTCGGTCCACTTAGGATCACTAAATCATAGGATAACTAACTTGAAGCTAAGTGATCATGACTTGGGTGGATAACACATATGGTACTCCGGGGCTGGTTCCTATCCCGTAAAATGTTCACCGGAGGGAGTATAGTGTTTATCTAAACCTTTCATTTCTTTTTAAAGTATTAAAAGTGCGGGTGGTAATAAATAATGTGTGGCTTGGATTCCACTGGACAAAAAATGCACCGGAGATAATCTCTTTCCATGGTACTCCCTTCGTCCCTTAATATAAGAGTAGCTTACGAAGATAACAGGTATTATAAAAAGTTGTTAGAGTAATAAATTTGTCTCACGTTTTGGAAATTCAAAGTTTCCTGAGAGTTTGACTTAGTTCGAAAATTGTAAATCATGATAATTAGGAATTTTAACCGAAAAATCAAACACATTGTTACTCACTGGATTACAAATATGAAAACTCCTGAATTACTAGTCACTAACTTTTCATCGTAGTTAACTACATGTTTAACTTGATATATTTTGTGCTTCAGCTAGTTTAGTTATAATTCTGCTAGTTTCATTATTCATTCTGATTCTTCATAATGACCATATATCGATATTAATAAAGTTCAAATTTAGATTGATACCATCTTGTTATAATGTTTGCTCAAATTGATGATGATCAAATGAAGTTCAAACAATCCTAGAAAGACAATAAGAGATCTTAACATAAAAGTAGGACCACTCCATGTTGCATATAATACTAATTTTAAAATAACATAACATAATTTAAAAGACTGAAAAGGAAAGTAGCTGCTAGGTTATGTAATATAGCTCATCAAAATACAAATTAACAAAAAGGACTAAAAAGTGAAAACAAGCATATGGCTTAGTCATATGAAAAAAAAAGAGACTAAAGCACTTAATTAATTCCATGTCTTCTTTTGTTAATATATCATTTACTAGCTAGCTAGACTGCAATAAGGTGTGTTTGAGCTTCAATCCTCATCTCCTCTTTCATTTTCCTTATGAATTCTTCAAACTTTCTGTTTAGTTCTTCTGTATTTGCTAACTCTTCATTTGTTGTCAATGTTGTTTCTTCTACTTCATCATCATCAACATAATCTTGTGCCAAGACATTAGCATCAAAATCAGTTTTTGTTGCTCCTTCTTCATCAATCCCTTCATTTTGGATATGTAAGGTATCTTCTTTTTGTTCTTCCGCTTCTGAAACTTGTTCTTCATTGTATTCCTCTTCGAGTTCTTCAGCCATAAGAGAAACTTCCTCTAAAGATTCAAAACTTGCGAGAGGGGCAACTACCATGTCATCAGAAGCATGAAACTGATCAAAGTCAAAATCTGAAGAGGTAGTTGTAATGATGAATAAGTTCTTGGCTAGAAATGCAAGGATTCCATTACAAATGAGAAACATGTATTTTCTTTCAAAGGTGTGAGTGAAAATGGTGAAAAGGCATGTGCAGAAGAAGTTAGCATTGAAGGTTTGTGAGTGTATGAAAAAGCTAGAAGAGTAGTAACAAAGGAAGATAGAAAAAGCTGAAATTGAGAAAACATACTTCAAAGTTCTTTTCAAGAATTTCTTCTTGTTCAATCCCTTCTCAATTTGATCCATATTTGGAAGAAGGGTTGCTTTGAAATTGTGCTAATTAATTAAAGGGAGGGTATGTAATTAAGGATATTGAGAGTTTGTGAGAGGAATGAGAGAATGGTTTAAGAATAAAATTATATGTTGTGGCTTGAGTGAATGAACTATAAGATCTCCTCTATTTATAGTAAGCCCTGGATCTACTATAGTATCTATGTTGCCAAAGTAATTTACTATAATGCTATATTTTTTATGCATGTATGGTACACATACAAGGAACATATGTGTTAGTAGCTAGGATTATACATACATACAAATAAAAGTAAACGATTTTTTGTTACATCCCATAATATTCTTACTAGTACTATTTTATTATTTCATTTCTCTCTTTACAATAAATTCTTAAGATATTATTGACAAAATGATAACTAATGTTGCATTGAACTTTGAAATGATAATGATATATAAAATGATTTTTTTTATAGAAGTGATTGACAAATAAAATGGAACACAGAGAGTATTATAGATCAAAAATTAATGTTGCATTTTGTAAAAATAATAATAATTATGTTGCAATGAATCTTTATGACCGTTTAATCATTGACCTAAAACGAATAAACAAATAAAGTTCTTTAGCAAAAGGCGAAAGAATAGTTTACTTTCTCCATCACATGATTTTGATTTCTTCCATCAATTTTAATATCTAGTGACCATGAAGAAACTAATTTATCGTTGTACCTTGATATGAAGAAACACATTAGTTACTTTAAAGAAAAACCATGAAGAACAAAATAAAGTAGGAGAAGAAACAATAGAGGGGAGGAAAGGAAAGTCATGATCAAATTGAAGAACACAAGTATTGAGTTAGTATCATTTATACTATTAAACTCACCAAAGGAATTAAAATTGGAGGGTTGAACCTTCAAATTTAAAGTAGTTATAATATTCTATAAATAGGGATTCATTTGATCTATTTTAAAACAACATTTCTCTAAAAAGCAAAAAAAAAAAAAACAACATTTCTCCTCTCAAAAAAAAACAGTAGTTCTCATTTTTTTCTATACATATACACTTATTTTACACATGCCATTTTATGATGTTATCTTTGCAATTTTAATTCAAGTTTTTACAATTGCAATTTACATCTTCATCGACTAAGAAGGAAGGCTTCCCATTTGTGAGTTTATTCAGCTACAAATTTTTGTTAGTTTGGTTGCAGGGTAGTTTCATAATAAAAGTTTTGTGGCATCACTACGTTGAAGGCCTAATATAGCTTCCTATACTTAAATGATGTGCTTGAAGTTAACACTATATTTTACATGTGATGGTATATTCTAATTGTTTCTCATCCTTTGATTTGAATGAATGAAAGTATAGTTGTTTTGCTTAATTTCAACACAACGAATTGTCAATAGATCATGCACATTTTATTGATACATACACCATCATTTTTAACAATGTCTGGTACAGCTTCATATTTCTTATATTCTCTTAGCTAGTGGCTTCTTTGGCTTCAATAGAAAGATGTTACCTTTCCTTCTTTAGTTTCTGCAAAGGTCGAATGAAGAGTTGTAGCTGCTTCAAGAATGTTCTAGCAAAAGAATGAAAATGAAATTTGAATAATCAATGCCTCATTAACAAAGGAGTATGATTTAAGAGAAGCAAATGGTTGGAACTTCATCAACAATAAATGAAGACTAGTCATTCTGAGGAGTAGTATAGTTGGATCAATCTCTTTGATCATTTTATCCAGATGCCAATTGCCAAGTCATATTTGTTACAATCCTATTGAATATGCAAATGTGCAATTCTTGTGTCAGCCACTCAACACAAGGATAAACACAATATTTGTTCAGACACTAGTAAAAATGCATATAGTATAATTATTTTAAAAAGTATATTATTTAATTATTATTTCCTTCTTCATTTCTTTGTTTATGTGAGTGTGTATCCAAAAGTGGTGTTTAAATGTTTGCGTCTATATAAGATCATAACTTTAGAATGTCTTCGTGAACTTAATTCGACGGTAAAAACATTGTATTATATATATATAAGAATCATAGTTCAAATCTTAGACACCAACTTAAGGATTGAATTTCTAACCACTAAACTACTTAATAATAAAAATTCAACACCTCAATGACAGATCCAGAAATGTTGACTTCAAGGGGAAAAACAAATTGATCTGCAACAATCTCAATTACACCAATTGCGAAGAATGCAACACACAAAGGCTATTGCTGAATGTTTCACCATTCAAATGGTTACTTCTAAAGACCCTCAAGACATCCTCTATGAATTACCATCAAACATAGAGCCAGAATTAGCAATTTTGCTGCACACTTATCAGAAGGTGTTTCAAAACCCTTCAGGTCTTCCTCCGCCAAGAAGCCATGATCATCAGATTCCCTTACAGGAGGGTACCACACCGGTTAAAGTCAAACCGTATAGGTATCCCCACAGCCAGAAGGAACAGATTGAGAAGATGGTCCATGAGATGCTAGAACAGGGCATTATTAAACCTAGCAACAGCCCATTTTCGTCACCAATCATTTTGGTGAAAAAGAAAGATGGAAGTTGGCGTTTTTGTACGGATTACAGGGACTTAAACAATGTAACTATCAAGGATAGCTTTCCTATGCCAACAGTAGATGAATTGCATGGTGCGCAATACTTTTCAAAATTAGACCTGCGTTCAGGGTACCATCAGATACTAATCAAACCAGAAGACAGGTATAAAACTGCTTTCAGAACTCATCATGGACATTACGAATGGTTAGTTATGCCTTTTGGTCTCTCAAATGCTCCGGCTACTTTTCAGTCCCTCATGAATGATATCTTTCATGCTGCATTAAGGATATTTATGTTAGTTTTTTTTGATGATATCCTCGTATATAGTCCTTCATGGCACTGCCATTTGAAACATTTGGAATGGGTTCTACAAGTTCTTGAACAACATGAGCTGTTTGCTAAGTTATCCAAATGCTCTTTTGGTCAAAGAGAAGTGGACTACTTGGGACACATAGTCTCAGGCAGTGGGGTATATATGCATGCTGGAAAAATTAAAGATGTGATGGAATGGCCTAAACTTGTTAATGTAAAACAATTAAGAGGATTTCTTGGGTTGACAGGATATTATAGGCGTTTTATAAAATCCTATGCTCAGATAGCAGGCCCTTTGACAGATTTACTAAGGAAAGATGCTTTTGAATGGAATCAGGAAGCTGAAACATCATTTCAAAATCTCAAACAGGCCATTACCACTGCACCTGTTTTAAGTCTACCTGATTATTCAAAACCCTTCACACTAGAAACAGATGCTTCTGGAATAGGTGTGGGGGTAGTATTGGGACAAAAAAGGCCATCCAATTGCTTACTTCTCAAAGAAATTATCTCTCAGAAGACAGAAACAATCAGCTTACATCAGGGAACTGTTAGCAATCACGGAAGCCTTAGCGAAATTTAGACACTACTTACTGGGGCACAAGTTCATCATTAAGACCGATCATAAAAGTTTGAAGAGTTTGCTTGATCAGTGACTCCAAACTCAGAACAACAAGCATGGTTACACAAGTTTATTGGCTTTGATTTTCAGATTGAATACAAGCCAGGCAAGGACAACATTCCAGTTGATGCCTTGTCTAGAATGTTCATGCTGGCTTGGTCTGAAACCAAGAATCAATTTCTACATGAATTAAAACTAGCAGTGGACAGAGATCCAACACATAATCAAAGGCCACTTACAGCAGGATGAAGCATTTCAGGCGTATACAATCAGGGATGGACTGTTGTTTTGGAAGGACAAGTTATTCATTCCCAGTGATAGAAACTTGATCAACAAAGTCTTAAGGGAATTCCACACAACTCACATTGGGGGACATGCAGGCATTAATAGGACTCTGGCGCGGATACAAGCTCAATTCCATTGGAAGAAGATGAGAGAGGACATTAAGGAGTACGTACAACAATGTGTAATATGCCAACAAGCCAAGACAATTAACACATCACCAGCAGGGTTGCTACAACCTCTTCCAATACCAAACCAGGTATGGGAAGATATTGCAATGGACTTTATAACTGGGCTACCTACTTCTTTTGGATTTACCGTGATTATGGTAGTAATAGACAGGCTGACAAAGTATAGCCATTTTGTGGCTCTGAAATCAGATTACTCTAGTAAGTCTGTAGCACGGCATTCCTAAGTCCATTGTTTCAGATAGAGACAAAGTTTTTACAAGTGGATTCTGGCAGAACCTGTTTAAACTGCAGGGCACATCTTTAGCCATGAGCACAGCTTACCACCCCCAAACTGATGGCCAGTCTGAGGCACTGAATAAATGTCTAGAAATGTATTTAAGGTGTTTCACAGCTCAGAACCCCAAGGGCTGGTACAAGATTTTACCAATGGCTGAATATTGGTACTACACATCATTCCATAATAGTGCAGGAATGACTCCTTTCAAGGCAGTATATGGGAGAGAAGCCCCAACTATCTGTCAAGGACCAACTGATGCAAATAGATATTATTTTGGAACAGCCCAAGAAGAATTTGCTGAGAGCACAACAGAAAATGAAACATTACGCTGATAAAAAAAAAAAAGAGATGGAATTCAAAGTAGGGGATAAAGTGCTGGTGAAACTTCAACCGTATAGGCAACATTCTGTAGCCCTAAGGAAGAATCAAAAGCTTTCTATGAGATATTTTGGTCCCTTTGATGGTCATTGCAAAGATAGGGACAGTGGCTTATAAACTAAAGTTACCTCCTTCAGCCAAGATACATCCAGTGTTCCACATAGCTCAGCTCAAGGAATTCAAAGGCACTACTGCTGAACGACACTTACCTTTACCACTTACAACATCAGAATTTGGGTTGGGCCAACTTTCTATCCTACTCAAGTACTGGACAACAGGACGATTATGCAAGGTAACATAGCAGTTCCTCGGGTGCTGATTCAAAGGGGAAAGGAGGACACTGCAAAAACAAAGTGGGAAGATTACATAGAAATGAAAAACAGTTACCCGGAGCTTAACCTTGAGGACAAGGTTACTTTTAAATAGGGAGGTATTGTATATTGGGGAAAGCTGGTAGAAATGATGACTCAGCAAATACTATCCCAACTAACTTGGAGGGAGTGAGGAAAGGGAGCAGAACGCGTGTAGCCAACACTAGGCTAGAGGGTTATATAACTAACATGTGAGCTAAGAGAGAGGCATGCATATTGTGGTAATCTCATTCATTCTCTCTCTGTTATTCTCTGCTCCTCTCTGTAACTTCTTTTCTTTCTGTTATCTTTCTTTCTGTGTACTTGATCCATTAGAGATCCTCTTTCGCATCAATCTTATTGAAACCTTCTACTGCAATTTTAATTCCATTACATTCAACATTCAAGCACACCACCACCCATTTCCTCTTCTCTCGTATCTCTCCTCTCTTGTTACTCTCTCTTCTTTCTTTTCCTCCATGTTCTTTCTTTCGGGCAACCACCGCGGTGTTTTCGACCATTTGAAACAATACAAAAGCATATCATTTGAAAGTTTCATGCTTGGCTGTTTACATTTTCCATCCATTTCCTGTTGTAAGACATTTTCAAAAACACCCTGTGAGTGCACATTTTGAGTATCAAATCAAATCCAAAGTAAATGAACTTACCTACAAACCGTTCCTTTTTTCCTCAAGCATTAAATCCATCAACCACCAAATCAGGAGATGCTCCAAAATAAAAAATTAGTACTAAAATGAGAAGAAAAAGACTAAAGAGTTAGTCATTCGCCGTCAATCTCACAATTTCATCATTTCAGGAAAGTTTAGATGAGAATGTGGAGACAGCGATTTGACAAACTATGTTTTAGATGTAGGTTATACAATGTTTTGATTATAGTAAGCACCCATTTTCTATTTTTTTTAATTACACAATTATATTTTTCCTGATTTTTTTATTTTTTTTATAATTTAATTTTTCATTTATTTAATTTAAAAAATGATTATATGGTTTTTTTAATTAAATAATTACACATGTGGCGTGCCACGTAGACATTGATCGGTCAAAATTGGCCAAAAGGACCAAAGATGCAAAGGGCTTATATCTTAGGGGACCAAAATTGCAAGTTTTTGAAAGTTAGAGATGGAAAAGTACACTTTAGCCTTAAAAGTACAAAGAGAAGTAAGAAGTTAAAAATACTTCGTGCTTGTTTGGTATAGCATCAATCCTATCTAAACGTGAGTTTACAAAACCAAACGCGAGATTTTCTTTTTCAATGATGTTTGGATTAAATAAAAACCAATTCTAGGAACATACGTTTGCTCTCTAAACGTGGGTGATGAGTAAAATCGCAAGTGTACGGTTCTACCGAAGTAGTAAAAAAAGAGTCGTTCCAACAGAGAGTTGTTCAATTTAATTAACTTTTAGGAGATGATTAGAAGAAAGTTTAGTTGTAAAGATTTGGTTTTCAAAGGTTGAAAAGAATAATAATAAAAAGCGTCTTGGGATTATTGGTTCATCATAATAACAAATCTTTCACAAACAAAGCATAAACCATAACTTTATATTCGACCTACTTTCTAAAGACAAGTTTCTCTTTAGCGTATCAAAGCTTCTTTCGAAGTGCAGTGAGTGTGTTCCTCTAGCAACCACGCCTATTCTCATGGTTGATTGCTATTAGAATCTTTGAAGAACAAAACTTTATATGTCTCAAGGTTTGCTAGACTATTCTCATGTTTCGCAATCCTTGTCTAAATTTACTTGTTCCAATATCAAAGTTCGGCTGTCGCTTTATGAATTGATATTTGAGATGATGAATTAACAAATACTAACCCTCGGCTGTCGCTTTATGAGTTTGGTATTTGTTAATTCATTATAAAAACGGTGAATTAGATTAGAAAGTAGATTTATATAAAATTAGGGTTTATGGTTTGGTTTGATTCGGATTACGTCATTAGACTTATCCAACAATCCCAAGACAAGAAGAATCTACTCACTCATGATCATCGTAGACATAAAAGAGAAGAAGAAGAACATAAAGTAAAATAACAAGAAAGTAAAAGAAGAACTTTTATTAAGAAAGACAATTGTCACTATTGAATTCCAAGAATAAAAGATGATTTGTTGTGATAGCTAGCTACTCTATTTATAGTTTACAATGACTTAAGCCCTAAGAAATATAACAATAGAATGTTCCACAAGAAACCACGGGCTTTTAGGTCAGAAGTAAAGTAATAGGTAGCTTGTCTGGGAGCAGAAAAGCAGCAAAAGGAATTCTGGGAGGTGGCACGACCGTGCCACTGCAGGCACGGGCCGTGCCAAGCTTCTGACTTGGGGGACGTCGTATTTTTGTACCGAATCTTTGTATTTTAATCCTGAATCAGCTCCAAACCCCTTTCTTTTGCTCCAAGACTTATTCTTTAGAATATTTGTTTCTGAAATATAATAATTTGCAATTGAAGTAAAATAATTCTAAAAAAGAAATAATATTAAATAAAACGAAATCAAATCTAAATAAAACGAACTCAAATAATATATAAAAAACACTAATTTATTGACACATCATCACCTTGGAAGAAGTTCACGCGACTTTGAGAACCAAGGAGTTGACCAAGTCCAAGGACTTGAGAGCGGATGAAATAAATGAAGGCCTTAGTGTTTCAAGAGGAAATGGTGGAGGTAGAGGAAGCTCAAAGAGCGGTAACAAGGAAAAGTATAAGTGCTTTAAGTGTCACAAGTTTGGTCACTTCAAGAGGGATTGTCTGGAGGACAATGAGAACTCCGCGCAAGTTGTGTCCGAGGAGTATGAGGATGCGGGTGCTTTGGTGGTGAGTTGTTGGGAGGATGAAGAAGGTGAGGTTTCTCACCTTAGTATTGATGCCTTGTAGAGTGGTGATCGTCTAGAGAGACGTTAAACACTCAACATCAGCCTGGAGAGGCGGTGGGAAGAATACTCATTGTTGGCCTGGAGAGGCGGTGCTAAGAATACTCGTGATCAACCTTTGAGGTGGAGTTGCAAGGTGGAAGCATAGTGTGAGTACGCATTTGGAAGTTGAGGTAGAGAAAGCTCAACTTGAGGTGGAGTTGATGACACCGAGAATGGTACGACTATGGAGACCTTAGGTGTTTATGCTCTAGTTGTGAGCATGTGAATTCTTCATAAGGACGGAAGGCATTCTGGGGTTTGAAGAATTATGATGTTTCTTGTGTGATTACCTAAAAGACCAAGGGTGATTGGATGTAAGGTGATCTTTAAGGAAGCGGGAGACGTTCCGTGGTTGAAGAGGGTTTGGTGTATACTTGTGGAGCCACTTGGTGTAGTTGGATGAAAGGGAAAAGAAAAAGGGGAATGGTGGTTGATGGTTAAATTGACATCATCACAAATTTAAAGTCAAGGTGGAGAAATGTTGAATTTGTCTTCAAATTGTGATGCTGTGAAACCCAAAAATGTGCAGCGATTTTGCTGGCAGAATGTATGGTTTCGGCTGAAGGCAAAATTATGGCGCGATTTGTGTAGGCGTGACGTGATTTTTGGATAAGGTTGTTGTACCTTGGGTCGTACGCATAAATTGTGGCGCGATTTTCTCAGGCGTGGCATGATTTTGTCTGTCACTGTGTACTATTTAAGTGTTTCAGTTCATTTTTGAAGAGAGAAAGAGAGAGAGGTTCAAGAGAGAAAAATTTGGGAAATCAAAGGAGGTAACTTTAGGGTTGAGGGTCTTTGATTAGAGTTCTTTTGGGTTGGGAAACATTGTAAACACCTTGGGTGAGTGAAAATCATTAAGTGTCTTGTTCATTTGTGAGATTGAGAAAATGGGTAGAAATTAGGGTTGTTCCTTGTGAGCTTGTTGAAGCTAATTTCCTGTAACCATTTATATCTCTTTGTAAGAACTCATTGATAGTGGATTGGAGAGATCGATCTCTCCCCCAGAGTAGGTCAAGTTGGACCGAACTGGGTCAACAATCTTTAGTGTATTTGTTTCTCTTCTCTCTCTATCTTTTGTTTGTGGTTTTGTGCTTTTCACTTTGATTCCTAGATTAGATCTAGGTGTTGTTATTGTTGTTATTGCTTGTGTTTACTTTGATATTGGTTACTACTTTCCTTTACTCCACACATCATAGTTTGTATTGGTGTGATTTTGAGTCGGAATTCACAACACAAATGATTGAATACATCGAATATAACCAACAATTCAACATCCTAGAACAAAAAATATGAACTTGCAAACAAACTCACAATAGACAAGTTAACAACATACAACAGCAAAATGTCTATAAATATGACAACGCCTACAACTATGATGTCTACATCATTGGTTGAATCTACATTAGATCAAAAATAATTTATCAATCAGAATCGAACAAACACCGACACAAGACGGGAAAAGAAAACAAAGTTGCAATAACAAGATCACATAACAACGTCACACTAAGACGATAAAATAACAAAAGAGATGACTAAATATATGTGAAAATTGTTTATTTTGAATGAATATTGAATTAAGATATTTACGTATTAAGAGTACTCTATGTTCATTGTGTTGAATATTGAATTAGTTAATTTATTTGGTTTGAATTTAAGATTAATTTGAATGATATTTACCCATTTATTATAAGGAATCTGCACGTAACATGTAATTTGTTTATTTTTTATGGAATAATAAATTTAAGATGAGGGGATGATGTTTTAGTTTAAGATAAAACCTTTCTCTAAACATACTAACGAGCTCAAACCCTAGACCTCCTCCAAATCTAAGACCCATGATACATTATATTCTACCAATTTATTATTCAGTCTTTTAATATTGTAATATTGGTTTTATTCCTTAAACATGTATATAAAATATAATAATAAAATATATGGGTTACGTCAACCAAATGAAAGCAAACCATGGGATCTGAATCTTTTAGCAAACAAGTTTCATAACTTTGTTTAATCGTCCTAATCAAGAAAGGTAGGATATATATTTTTATGTCAATAGAGAAAAGTATTGTTCTTTAATTGTAGTAATCGATTTATTACAGAGGAAAAGCTTAAATAGAACAAAAGGCACGACAGAGTGTAACTGATCTTTATCTTTTCATCTCTTACGAAAGTAGATATTAATTATCATTTCACACGTAAAGAACATTAAAGAATCAATTGCAATATACTATATATAGATAGACATAGATAGATGTTTCAGGGTCACTGGCGCCCAATACAACAAGAGAAAAACATAGTTGCTGATAAGAGAGTTTGAAGCAGTTCAGACAATTTTGGTTTGTGACTTGTTACTATAAATTTATTTTTATTTCTCTATATTTTCTGCATTTTATTATTTGGATATATTATTAGAGTGGTGATTCTCTTATATTTACAATTCTTGTCCACATTATTTTTCTCTCATCACACATTGTATTTATATATTTATTTAGGGTGTGTTTGTTTCAACTTAAAAAAAAAAATAGATTTTGTGTTACAAAAATCTAGAGATTTTTTTTTAGAGATTTTAAAAAAAGATCTGAAGTTATTTTTGTTTGCCTACTACCCATAAAATCCATTTTTTTTAAGAAAATTAGTTCCAATTTGTGCATTTGTTACCTCCTTGTTTTTGAAAAAAAAAATAGTAGCTAATCCTAATAGTTTTTCATTTTAGGGTCAAAATAGATTTTTTTATTTAATAAAATGATTTTTCTAAAAATCCTAAACAAACACTTAAAAATGAAAAAAGTGATTTTTTCAAAGAAAAAAATAGATTATTTTTTTTGAAACAAACGGACCCTTAATTGGGTAGCTCAATCGATTAAGTTTCGTTGAGCAGCTGATGAGAGGGGATCATTCTATTCTATGTAGAACACATCCTCAAAAAAATAGAACTTTAAGGATAGTTTGATGACTTTGGTGATCAAAAGAGCGCGACTTAGAGTAACTATGGTGCTAAAGTTCTATTTTTGGTTAAGTTTTTCGTCTTATAAATACACTCAATTTCGTTTTTAGGTCTTATAGAAAAAATTGACATGTTAAATAAATACTTGTTAAATTAAAATTTGCCACTTTTTATAGGGATTAAAAACGTAATTCGCTATATTTAAAGGGACCAAAAATTTATTTAACTTGTTTTTGAGAAATGTTGCTAAAGTTCATAATTATTGTAGTTTCCTAAGATAATATTCTATGGTGCTAAAAATCTTAGGTAATGTAGTTACCCAACTCTCAAAATAGGTGCGTGATATTTGCTGGATACCAATACTCTATGGACAATATTAATTATCTTTCATAAAAATATTAATTAAAAATGTAAATTCACATTAAAATAATTACATATAAATTATTTATGTTTTTGTGAAGTTTTTTTTACAATATATAATTGGAAGTTAGTGTTTAGCATCCAAGCTTTTATTGTCGTCAATTTTTTGGACTCTAAATTGACGCTAAAAGGCTATTATCGTCTATAATTTGCCTTTTAGCATCCATTTTTCTGTTGAATCTAAAACACCATTTTCTTGTAGTGAATTGTATCAAAATAATGTACATTTCAAATTCGGATTTGAGCAGGATTATTTGCAGCCAGATATTGCAATTGTCACTACAATAATCATTGATTCAAGATACAACATTGCAACCTTTATCAACGATCGAGATTATAATGTCTCCTCGTCCAGAGGGAAAATTATTTTTCGCGCAACCATTGCAAGATGAAGCTGTTTCAAGGAATGTTAGTACTGAAAAGGAGCCTGAACTTGAAATTGAACCCTCAGAAGTCACTGAGGTCATTCCCAAATGTTGTGAATTTGACAATCAAATTAATTTGCTTAATGAAGCATATCAGTTGGTATATGGAGTTTCAAGAAATTTGTTGGATTTCTCTAATTTAACAAAAATTGAGACCCCTATGAAAAACACAGTGCTACATATTGCAGCTTGGTATGGTAAAGATGACATTGTGAATCTTGTAATTGAACGTGCTCCAAAACTTTTGTTCAAATTTAACAAAAACAATGATAGTGCCTTACATGTTGCTGCTAGATGTGGACACATCTCAACCGTTAAAAAGCTATTAGCCAGTTATACTAATATTGGACAGGATGATATAAAAATGGCATGGTTAGATTACACTAAAAATAAAGATGACCCAGAAGAGTATGATGAAGAGTCAAATATGGAGGACTTGTTAAAATTTGTGAAGGAGAAGAATGTTCAAGGCAACACTATGTTACATGAGGCAATGTTAAGTGACAAGAGTAATATCAGCAAGGATATGATTTTCAAAGTTTGTGAACTTTACAAAACTGAAGATTTGTCTGGATGCTCATTGGCAAATTCTTGTTATGAGTTTGCGTTAGATTTTCTTAATCATGCAAAGAAATCGGTACTTTACCTTGCGGTTGAAAATGGAGACAAGGATGCTGTCAAACTAATCTTGGAGAATAGCCCTAAGAAGGATGCTAAGCCAAACGGATTATCGCCCGTTGTAGCAGCAATTATGAAGCAGAATCAAGGTATGTAAGTTGATCATAATATTGTTGTTTCAATCACTGAATGATAACATTATGAGTAAATTATAGGTTTAATAGCAGTTTTGGCCCCTATGTTTCAAGAAGTTGTGATTTTGGCCCATAACTAAATAAACTACAAAACCGTCCCCTAAGTATTGACTTTTTTTGCAGTTTTGACCTCCCAGACCAATTTTGACCAAGTCAATGCACATATGGACGCCACGTGTGTATTTATTTATTATTTTTAAAAATATTTTTTTAATTAAAAAAATAAAAAAGAATTTATTTTTTATTTTTCTAATTAAAAAAAATTAATAATTAAAAAATAATAATAAATAAATAAATATACATGTGGCGTCCACATCAGCTTTGACTCGGTCAAAATTGGCCTAGGGGCAAAAACTGTAAAAAAGTCAATACTTAAGGGGCGGTTTTGTAGTTTATTTAGTTAGGGAGTCAAAATCACAACTTCTTAAAACATAGGGGGCCAAAACTGCTATTAAGCCTAAATTATATCATGCAAATTATCATTGTTAGGCAGGGCGGTCCAAAAGGTAAGGCCAACAATACAATCGTCTAATATTCACTTAATATTTTTTTTTATATCATCTAATGTTTTTTGATATCATCTAATGTTATTAGTCTCATGTTCTACTATTTTCAAAATTAAAATTAATATTGTCTAAATAAAGATTGAATTAATTGATTTTATTATCAATTAATAAAGAAATATTAAACGAAATTGATAGCATTATAATGTAATTAATGATTTTATATTCTAAGAAAATTTTGAAAAAAAAAAATATTTAAAGAAAATTATTTATTTGACCAGAATATGATAATTATGATCATAGAAGACATCATCGTAAATTTGTCTTAGGCTTCGATATTTGTTGAGCTGACCCTTACTATTAGGGTACTTGTGACAAAATGGGTAATATTTATGTTTGTGTGTCAGAAATGCTCAGCACCATCCTAGAAAACAAACCAACTTGGATCCATTCAAGGGACAAACATGAAAGGCTTCCTCTTCATTACGCAGCATCTATAGGTTACCTTGAAGGCGTTATTCATTTAATTGACATATGTGAATGTTGCACCAATCAAAGGGACAAATATGGTTATTTCCCAATTCATCTAGCATCATATCGTGGCCATGTGGAAGTAGTGAAGAAGTTGTTAGAATATTGTCCAGATCCCACAGAAATGCTTGACATTTCTCATGAACGTAATATTCTTCACATTGCATCAAACTATGGAAAATATGAGGTGGTGCAATACATTCTACAAAGTCAAAGTAGTGAACATTATAAGATGGTAAATCAAAAAGATAACAAAGGTGACACTCCTTTGCATTTGGCTGCAAGATCATGCCATCCTACAACTGTGTACTACTTAGTTAACCAAGGCAAAGAAAGAGTGAATCTTGATTTGGTTAACCAAAACAACGAAACAGCTCTTGACATTGTTAGTGCACTTTTTGAGCTAGATAAATCATCTTTGAGACACGCAAGTAGTTCTATTCTCTCATAAACTTGCAAATTTATAACTAAGTTTGTTGTATAGTTTTTTCTTTTATATAAGTAACTTTAAATCAATGGCTAAACATCAATTTATTAATAGTGTATGCATAAGAATACATTCTTGATTAAAAAAAATTAATTTTAGGGAGATGTTATGACCTCTTAAATGTTCTTCTACGGTTGTTAAGAACTTAACTAGGGTTTTATCATTGGAATAAAAATCAATTGAAGTTTTTAAATTTTATGTGTCATCTTTGCTCGACATAAAACAAGTGAAGAACAAGAGAATAAAATTATAGATTTTTAAATGACAAAAGCTAATAGTGTATGGAGCAAGTCTTCCACGACCACAAAATTATGGTCACAACTCTGGAGCACACTCACAAAATAACAAAATGTAGAGTTAATATTTTTTATTATTTTCATAAAAGAGTAATCTTAATTTGCATCTATATTTTGTTTCTTTTATGACACATAGCTTTAACAATGTTTGCAGCATCTTACATGGACTGCACTTAAATCTGCTGGTGCAAAGCAAAGTGCTAGAAGAGTAGCACACCATATTGACTCCCAAGGAAGTGATTCAAGTCCAGTAAAAACAAAACCAGATGAAGACAAAAAACTAGACAATGTTGAAGCATCTAAACAAAGCAATGAAAAGTCAACCAAAACAGATGAGAAACAAAGTAACAAAGAAAAAGAAAAAGTATCTGAAAGATATAAAGACAGAATAGAAAACCTTACAATTGTTTCAACACTTATAATCACTACATCAGTAGCAGCATGTTTAGCTGTTCCAGGTGAAGCAGAAGGAAAAGCACACAACTTACGTCATGCAATGTTCCATGCTTTCATTATATTCATCACAATATCATTGTTCAGTTCCATTAGTGCTACCATCATACTCTTTTGGGCAACACTTGGATTAACTGAATTGGTGACTTTTACTCTCAAAATTGTTATGCCACTTCTTGGAATCGCTCTCATTTCATTATCTTTGGCTTTCATGGCTGGTCTCTACACTGTTATCAGTGAACTCAGTTGGTTGGCGAATGTGTTTCTGGTTATGGCATTGATTTTTGTTTTGGTTGTGATTTTGTTATATATGCTTCTTTTCCTTCCATCATCATCAACTAGCAAGCCATTGCGGTACATTTCTCACTACCCTTATCTTTTCTTGGCATCACGAACTGAAAGTAAACCTGATCAAGGTGTTAATCCTTGGTCTTAGTGTAAGTGATTTATTTTAGCTATGTGGGGATTCATTAGGTCATTGAATAAATTAACCCCACTAAATTATATGTATGTTTCTCTTTGTTTGTGTGTGTGTGATGTAATTGTGTGTCTATTTTGACCAAATATGTATGTTCTTCTTGTCGTATGACCAATAAAAATAAAATGGCAATGAATATTTATGGATAATACCAGTTTTAGACATGATGTATAATAATGTTATTTACTAGTTTGTTTAATTTCTGCATTTCTCCATGCATATCTATTTCATGATTTTCTTGGGCACAAATATACCACATCTATTCCTGTATATAAAGGTGACACCTAGGTTATCCATTGAAAAATGACGGATAATTTACCCAACCATTTAAAATTAGCCACATAAACACATTTTTAAGTGGTGCTCACAAACTATTTTGACCCTGCTAATAAATTGTTCATTTTTATTGATTGGTTAGTAGACAACCCACCATTTTCATGGCAAAGTTATTCCCAAATATAGACTACAAAGCAACATCTTACTCCTATTAACCAAACCGATATATCCCTTGCATGGAATTCATGGTCTTTAAATCTTGCTCGGTTATGGATTACTTCCTCCGTCCCATAATAATTGAGTCATTTACAAAAAAAATATTGTCTCAGAAAAATTGACCCATTTCATTTTTCATTACAATATTAATTACTTTTTTTCAATTATAGCACTAATTAATACTACTTTCACCACTCTCAACTCAATATATTTTACTTTGCATTTATGATAAAGAAGAATGTACCAATAGTTGATAAAATCACTCCTCAGATTGACTATAGGTAAGTTCGAAAGTGACCTTTAGGGTGATGGATCAGATGGTGAAGGCCCTACAAGAGAAGAACCCATGCTAGTGAGGGGGAGGTGCATGATAGGACATTTCTAGCAGGATTTAGATTGGATAAGTATATCATTCTAGGAGTTGGGCAAGTCGAATTCTGACACATAAGCGTAGTCATGATGGAGAGAGGGAGGTTTTGAATGGAGGATATGTGGTTGAGAGGTTGTTGTTTGTGATGGCGGTCGCTGGGCTTTGTGGTATTTGTGGCTTCCGAAACGCGACCCATGTGAGCACCATTGGAAGTATGGGTTGAAGAATTGTCGAGAAGGAGAGGGAATAGCATGACACCCACCGGATGGGAGTCGAACTGAGCTCCACTAGGGAGAGAGAAAGACAAAACAACGATGGGGAACAACACTAACAAAAGTGGAAAATTTTGCTGAGGGAAATGTGTCTAACCGAATCATATATATGCTGATTTTGACTGATAATAATTTTTAGTTGTAAACAAAAATATACTAGTAAAATATTGTCGGTACATCATCCAAACGAAAGGCTTTGTTTGCTAACTCTCGGGTTCCAAGAAGAATAGGTCTCGTGATCCGGAATATGATCGTGAGGTAAGTGTATATGCAAGTTTCATAACTTGATTAATTGTCCTAATCTAGAAAGGGAGGATATATATGCTTTAATTGTGAATAAGGAAACGAATTGTTCTTTAATTGTAGTGATCGACTTGCATAGGAAAAGCTTAAATAATTAGAACAAAAGGCACGACAGGGTGTAGTTCTTTACCTTATCGTCTCTTAGAAAATAAATTTTTTTTTTTTTGACAAAGTCTCTTAGAAAATAGATGTAGATTATCCTTTCACACGTAAAGAACCTTAAAGAATCAATAACAATATACTATAAATAGATAGATATTTCAGGGTCACTGACACCCAATATTCCAGGGGAATAACATATCTGAAGGTGAGCTTGAAGTAGTTCAGACAAATTTGGTTAGTGACTTGTTACTATAAATTTTACTTCGTCATTGCTCATATTTTCTGCATTTTTTAAATTATTTTTTTTACAATTTGTTCAATATCCTCATACTTTCTGCATTTTATTATTTGGATATTAGAGTACTTATACTTTTATATATTATTGTACACTTCTTTTGCACATTTTAATCATATGATTGATGTTTATGTTAATTGGTTTACGGAATGGGTGGTCCACTAATATTCTCCTCAATTTAATTATAACTTTACAAATAAATATTTTATCAACATTATAAATCAAGTAATTGATCGTTTTTGTTTCAAAACCAGATGTATACACCTATGAGCCATCGATTTTGTTTATGTTAAATCTTCAATTATTTTAATCTTTTAATTCAAACCATTTGAACTATATAGACATTATTAATTAAAAATGTAAATTCACTTTAAAATAATTAAATATAAATATAAAGTATTTATGTGTGTGGGGATATTTTTTTTACTGATAAAAGTGTTGAAGATGAAGCCTGTACCGATATTATAATTCAACGTTAATATAGTTCAACACTTTTATCAACGATTGAGATTATAATATGCCTGTACCGATACCCGCCCAACGAAAGCAAGATGAAGCCTTATCAAGGAATCTGCCTTTTTCCTCTGAAGGCTTATCAAGGAATGTTAGTAGTTATGAGGAACCTGAATATGAAATTGAACCCTTAGAAGTAACTGCGATCCATCCAAACTGTTGCAAATTGTGAAGCATCTCACTTGGTATATGGGGGTCCAAAGACTTTGCTACATTCCTCTGATTTAACAAAAATTGAAACCCCTATGAAAAATACAGTGCTACATGTTGCAGCTTGGAATGGTAATAATGACATTGTGAATCTTGTAATTCAACGTGCTCCAAAACTTTTGTTCAAATTTAACAAAAACAATGATAGTGCATTACATGTTGCTGCAAAAGGTGGACACATCTCAACCGTTAAAAAACTATTAGCATGTTATACTAATATTGAACCGTATGCTATAAAAAAAAAAAAAAAAAAAACATGGTTAGAATACACTAACAATTTGAATGACCCAATAGACTATGATAAAAAGTCAAATGGAGGACTTGTTAAAATTTGTGAAGATGGAGAATGTTCAAGGTAACACTATGTTACATGAGGCAATGTTATGTAACAAGAGAAATATCAGTGGCGATAATATTTTCGAAGTTTGTGAACTTTACAAAACTGAAGATTGTTTCGGGAACTCATTGGCAAATTGTTGTTATGAATATGCCTTAGAAATTGTTAATCATGCAAAGAAATCGGTACTTTACCTTGCGGTCGAGAATGGGGACAAGGATGTAGTTCAACTAATCTTGAAGAATTGCCCCAACAACAATGTTGCTAAGCCAAAGGGATTATCACATGTTGTAGCAGCAATCTTGAAGCGGAATCAAGGTATGTAATGAACTTGTTAGGTGATAATACTGTTGCTAAATCATACGATTGAAAAAAATTAAGTAAATTTTAAGTAAATTAATACTTTTTATGTAATGAACTTTTTTGGGCCAGATTTATTTCAATTTTATGGGGTTACTTTTACTATAAATATAGGCTTTGTATCAGAGTAAACCTTGAGATAGAGGGGGCTGAAACAAGGGTTTAAAAAGGCAACAACAAAACTAGGGTTTGTATAGAGATTGTCTTTTGGCAACAAACACTAGGGTTTGAGGGTTAATTCACCTTGGAAAACACTATTAGGATTGAGTCTCTTGGTCACGGGAATAGATTGGGGCTTTAGGTAGAATTAGGCGGGAGACTTATTCTTGTAACCCATTGATATCTCTTTTGTGAAGTTACTCATCATTATAGTGAAACGGGGGGCTGCTCTCACCCCCAGACTAGGTCAATTTGGACCGAATTGGATAAACAGATTATTTTGTGTTCTCTCTTCTTTTTCTCTCGCTGTTTTCTACTTTTGGCTTGTGTTTATAATTGTTCCATACACTTTGTTTTGGTTGCTTGATTATCACTTACTCCACACATCAAGTTTGTTATTGGTGTGATTTTCATCGAATTCACAACAATGTTGATTCCTCAAGTTTCTAAAAACGTACTTCTTCTCTTCCATGATCGCACTCTCTAGTTCAGAACCTTGAAAATGGCAAAAGATCCCAAAAAATGTGATTTGAGCTTTATTTATACATTTCTAGAAAGTGGAAATTCGCTAAACATATTGATGCTCACTTAGCGAGTTTACGTTTCTCCAAAGGAGGGTAACTTCCAGCTCATCTCTGAGGTCACTAAACCTTTCATAAATTCCTAAGCAAAATGCTACTCACTTAGCGAATTTCTCTTTTAGATTTCCCAAATAATCTTAACTTGTTCGTCACCACCTCGCTACGGGCTCGCTTAGAGAATCATCTTGCCTTATACTACCGCCTACTATTGACTTGTACTCTTCTGGCTTGCTACATGCACTGATCAATTAAAAAATTTGGATTAAATCATTCATGAAACACAAATTCAAAATCAAATCCTAAAATTATCAATAAGTCAAAGATGAAAAAGAAACCATTATTAGTTCAAGGTATGATTTCAAACATCCAATCAGTAGCCAATCAATCAGAATCACAATCCTTACAATTGTGTATCACTCAAGTAGGTGATGTATCTCTCAATTCATAAATTGCATACACAACAAATCATTTCTAGGTCTTTATCAGGATTGTATCTGATCAGGCTACGAACAATAATTGTTTTTCTTTGGATTCATAAATCCTTAAGAATGTTTAAGAGAGCATTTATTTATTAATATTATAGACAATTATTTACTCTCATACACTCTTTTCTTATGAATTTTTCTTTGATTTTCAATTATTGTTGTCAGATAACTCTCATGCTTTTCTTTTTCTAAAACGGTTTTCTTTTTCTCTTTTTTTATAACCTACAAGTAATAATATAATATTTGAACAAAAATGTGAAGGTATTAATCCTTAAAATATTTGGTTTTAATCCTTAAACTTGTGTATAAAAATCCTTGTCTTATGTCAACAAAATTGAAGGGGAACCTATGGGATCTGAATCTTTAGCAAACAATATATACGAGTTTCACAACTTGTTTAATCGTCCTAATCAAGAAAGGGAGGATATATATTTTTATTGTGAATAGAGAAAAGTATTGTTCTTTAATTGTAGTAATCGATTTATTAAAGAGCAGAAGCTTAAATAGAATAAATTAAAGGCGCACTAGAAAGAGTAGATAATTAACATTGCACACGTAAAGAACTTTAAAGAATCAAATACAATACTATATATATATATAGATAGATAGATAGATGTTTGAAGGTCTCTGGCACCAAATACACCAAGGAAGGCAGATTTGCTGAGAAAGCTTGAAGCAGTTCAGACAATTTTGGTTTGTCAATCAATTTTTAATCAGTTTATTTTTACTATGTAAGTTACATCTCCATATCTTAAGCATTTTATATATTTTCCCATATACATTACAGAGTGGTGTTTTTTAATGTTATTATTACACTTTCGCACATGTTATTTCTCTGATCACGTATTCTATTAAAATTTATCCATGAGGGAGGACTGTGATTCAATATCATGCATAATTTGATCCCATAGCTCGTACAAAATTTTAACTTGTGCATGTGATGTCGTCTTCCTAGTTTTACAAGAAATATCACTTTCAATTGATTCCTCGTTTTACAAGAAATGTCGTCTTTCAATTTTTAATTTTAAAGAAAAGTCGAGCTAAAGGATGACAAACGTCAAACAAATGATGACACTTTAATATGAATTTGGTGAACAGTGTTAGTAGACAATCAAATTATAAATGAAAAAAATAGTTGTTCAAAATCTTACAATCACAATATTTGAGTGTCAAAATGGATTGAAGATTTTTTTTTTATAGCAATTGTAAAGCTAATATGTTGAAGTTGATATGAGTATAATATTGCTCTAGTCATACAACATAAATTTGAACATGCACATTTCGAATTTTTGCTGGACCAGGATTATTTGTTACCAGATATTCTAATTGTCATTGTAACAATAATTGATTCAAGATACAACCTTCATCAACCAATGAGATTATAATATGGCTCCTCGTACGTCTGGATGAAAAAAAAATTTAGACCAACTATTGTAAGATGGAGTCTTACCAAGGAATTTTCCTAGTACTCATAAGGAACCTAAAGTTATAAATACATTTGAACCCTCAGAAGTCACTGAGATCACTCCTTGCGCATTTGACAATCAAGTTAATTTGCTTAGTGAAGCATATCACTTGGTGTGTGGAGGTTCAACGAATTTGTTGGGTTCCTCTAATTTAACAGAAATTGAGACCCCTATGAAAAATACAGTGCTACACATTGCAGCTAGATATGGTAAAGATGACATTGTGAATCTTGTAATTGAACGTGCTACAAAACTTTTGTTCAAATTTAACAAAAACAACGATAGTGTGTTACATGTTGCTGCAAGGGGTGGGCACATCTCAACCGTTGAAAAGCTATTAGCAAGTTATGCTAATATTGAACGGGATGATATAGAAGCGGCATGGTTGGAATACATTGACAATTTGGAAGACTCGGAAGATTATGATGAGGTGACAAATATGGAGGACTTGTTACATTTTGTGAACATGAAGAATTCTCAAGGAAACACTATGTTACATGAGGCAATGTTATGTCGTGAGATTAAGAGAATTGGCGGGGACAAATTTTTCAAAGTTTTTGAATTTTACAAGACTGTAGATCGGTTCAGGAATTCATTGTCAAAGTGTTGTTATGAATATGCATTAGATATTGTTCACAATGCAAAGAAATCAGTTCTTTACCTTGCGGTTGAAAATGGGGACAAGAATGCAGTCAAACTAATCTTGGAGAATTGCGCTAAGAATGATGCTAAGCCGGAGGGATTATCGCCCGTCGTAACAGCAATCATGAAGCATAATCACGGTACGTTGATCATAATATTGTTGTTCAATCAATTGAATGATAACACTAACCTTTTGAATATTGTAAACCTTTTGAAAAAAAATTAATTTTAAGAAAATTACTTATTTTAGTAAAAATAATTATGATCATAGAAGACATCATCTTAAATTTATCTTAGGCTTCGATACTTGTTGTGCTGACCCATATTATTATTAGGGTACCTTTACTTGTGACAAATTTCATAATATTTATGTTTGTGTGTCAGGAATGCTCAGCACCATACTAGAAAAGCAGCCAACTTGGATCCATTTAAGGGACAAACATGGAAGAATTCCTCTTCATTACGCAGCATCTATAGGTTACCTTGAAGTTGTTGAATTATTACTTGGCATATGCAAATGCTGCACAATTCAAAGTGACAAATATGGCTATTTCCCAGTTCATCTAGCATCTTCTGGTGGCCATGTGGAAGTAGTGAAGAAGTTGTTAGAATATTGTCCAGATCCCACAGAGATGCTTGACACTGTTTTTGAACAAAATATTCTTCACATTGCAGCAAACTATGGAAAACAAAATGTAATACGTTACATAGTAGAAAGTGAAGTTCATGGACACAGTCAGATGATAAATCAGAAAGATAAGAATGGAGACACCCCTTTGCATTTGGCTGCAAGATCATGTCATCCCACGACTGTGTGCTACTTAGTTAACCAGAATAATGAAACGGCTCTTGACATTGTTTACGAGCTTCATAAATCATCTTTGGGACAGGCAAGTAGTTCTATCCCCTCGCAAACTCACAAATTTATAAGTTAAAGGTATGTTGTATAGTGTTTTTTTTTCATTGACAAAAGGTATGTTGCATAGTTATTATCATATTTATCTCTACCAAAAAATTATATATGCAAAAGGTGGGTAGATTTTTTTTTTCTTAAATATTGCACTCGTCCCTACAAATATGCCTCGTTTAAGTTTTGGTTCCTGTAAAAAAAAAATTGTTTTTGGTCCTTGCAAAATTTTTTGTTTTTTAAAATAGTCTCTGACCCCATTTTTGCGATGATTTGTAGACGTGGCTCATGATGACTGGACCCATTTTGTAGTTTTTGGTCCCTGCAAAAAAATTTTTTTAAATAGATCCCTACAAAAAAAATTGTCTCTAAAAATAGTCTAGTCCCTGGAGGGACTATTTTAAAAAACAAAATTTTTTGCAGGGACTAAAAACAATTTTTTTTTTTACTAGGACCAAAACTTAAACGAGGCATATTTGCAAGGACGAGTACCATATTTAAGCCTTTTTTTTGGTTAAATATGTTTTTGGTACTTATAAATATACCAACTTTTCGTTTTAGTCCCTCTAAAATTTTCCTTCAACTTTTAGTCCTCAAAAAAAATTTCATCTTCATTTTTGGTCCGTCTTTTAAAGTAAACTCATATGTAGAATTCATATTTTAGAATAAAATTTAGCAGAAAAATTCATAATATTATAAGAATCTCTCCCAAAAAATTTAGAATTTTTTAACAAAACATGAATTTAATATGAAGTTTTATATTTTTTATGGTTAAAAATTCATATTAAATTTATGTTTTGTTAAAAAATTTTAATTTTTTTTGGGAAATATTTTTACAATATTCAACACATTTTTGCACAATTTCATTAAAAAAATACTAAAATTAGCTTAAAAATAGGGACCAAAAGTAGCGCTTGAAAATTTTATAGGGACTAAAAGTTGAAGGAAAATTTTAAAGGGACTAAAACGAAAAGTTGGTATATTTATAGGGACCAAAAACATATTTAACCTTTTTTTAAGGAAAAGGTAAGTAGGGTTACTCACATTGAGTTGACCTCAATCAAAATCTTCTTTTTTTCATTATTTATGTTATAAATACTAGCATTTAAACGGGCACTTTGTGCCCTTATGTCTGCTTTTTTTATTGTTCTAATATGTATAGTTATGAATAGTAATTTTTAAGAAATTTTGATTCAAATTATAGCTATCGATATTTTACACTTTTATATTGTAACATATTATATTTATCTTTTTCAATGACACCAATAATATAGTAAATATAATATAAATTCTTATCTTTTTGAATAACACATAAAATATAACATTTTTATATACAATTTGTTTAGGAGTATAATTGGAAGAAAAAAAAAGTCACTCCAAAACTATGTGTTCTCTTTATTATTATATATGATACATAATAGTATAGATAACATAAATAGTAAAACACAAACAAATGATTTAGATTGATGTAAACTAAGCATGGATAATTCTTTTCATATTTTATTGATGGTTAGATAAGAATTTTCCATAAATGAGTTACAAACATCAGTAACCAGTGAATCAGCAATTCTTACAAATTAGTCTTTTAAACACAATAAACTCATTTAGTGATCGATTATAGAGACCAAAACTTTGTTGTTACTAAATCAATGGCAAGATAACAAAAATTTATATAAGACGATCTTCAATGATGGTTCTTATGCACAAGACTTTATATTTTGGAAAATGCTGACTATTACCTACGTGTAGTCAAACTCGTAAAAGTATAAAAAGTGTTCATTTTAATGTAAAATTTTCTTTTTTTTGTTTGTTTAATTAATGCTCAAGATGTCCTAGTTAGCATGGCGTTTTTAAAGAATAAGAATAATTTTCTACTTATTTTATTTCATTGGAGAGAGATGTTATAACATGTAAAGTGCTCTTCTATAATAATGGTTGTTATGCATTGAAAAGCATATTTTTTTCTTTGTGAAAAGAAAATAGTTTGGGGTTGAATGAGGTGCCATCAAAAATAATTAGGTTTAAATGCACTTTTATCCTCGTATTTTGTATGAAATAGGATTTTAGTTTCTTCATTTCAAAACTATGATTTTTTTATCCAAATGATTAAATTAATAACTTAAGTTGGGTTTTATCATTGGAATTAAAATTAGTTGAAATTTTTAATTTTTTGTGACATCTTTGAAACACAAAATAAAACAAGTTAAAGAACTTGGATTAATTTTTGGAAAATGTTAATTAAGTTTCTCTAGGCACCAATTAATGAAACAAATATATTATAAATATTTTCAAACTTTTGTAGTCAAACTTTTTTTTTGCCGTAAAATATGTTCTTTTCAATAGAAAAAAATACATTTTTTATTTTCTTAATTAGTGGCATATGAATACTTTTTTTTTTTTTAAGGAGTGCCATATGAATACTTGATAGTTAGAAACCTTGTATTGTTAAAAAAAAAGAAAATAGAGGATAACTACTTAATAAATGAGAGGATCATGTGTAGTGTACAACTCATTTGTGTAACAATGTTTGCAGCATCTTACAAGGATGGCACTTAAATCTGGTGGTTCAAAGAAAATTCCAATAAATGCTATCTGTATTGAATTGAAATCTATACACAGTGATTCAAATTCACCAGAAAAAACAGAACAAGTTAAAGACAAAGTCCCCAACGAAAATGTACCAAGAGTTTTTATGAGAAAAAGCTCCGGCCAAACATATAAAGAAATGGCAGAGACAGATATTGGTTTCAACACTTATAATCACTGCTTCAGTAACAGCATGTTTTGGTGTTTCAGGTGAAGCAGATGGAAAAGCAAACAATCTATATCATGCAATGTTTCAAGCTTTCATTATCTTCATCACAATATCATTGTTCAGTTCCATTAGTTCTATTACCATACTCTTTTGGACAACACTTGGATTAACTGAATTGGCGACTTTCTCTCTCGAAATCGTAATGCCAATTCTTGGAATCGCTCTCATCTCACTGTCTTTGGCTTTCATTGCTGGTCTCTACACTGTTATCAGTGAACTTACTTGGTTGGCAAATGTGTTTCTGGTTATGGCAATCATTTTTGTTGTGGTTGAGATTTTGTTATATATGCTCCTTTTCATTCTATCATCATCAACTAGAAAATCCTTGCGATACATTTCCTACTACTTCTTTCTTTTTCTAGCATGGATTGCAGAGAAGTAGAACTAATCAAGGTGTTAATCCTTGGTCATAGATTGAGTGAATATTGTGTATTGTGGATAAGTGGGGATTAATTAGGATATTAAATAAAGTTAGCCCCACTTAATTATATGTATGTATCCTTTTTTGTGTGTATGTAAGTGTGAGACGTAACTGTGAGTCTGTTTTGACCAATATGTAAGTTTCTTATCGTGTGACCAATAATACTAGCTTTTTGGATAATAATACTAGCTTCAAATGATGAATAATAATTTTATGGCTTAAATATGTTTTTCGTCCATGTAATTTGGCCCCGTTTTGGTTTTCATCCTTGGTCCCACAAAAACGCTAAAGTGGCATGGTTTTGACCACGTGACAGTTGTTGACTGTGCAACTTTTGTCACGTGGAATGCCACATAATATTAAATTTTAAAAAACATTTTTAAAATTCTGAAAATTGTTTTTTTAAATTAAAAAATCTGAAAATAATTTTAAAAAATAAAAAATCATAAAAAAATTTTAAAAAAACTCCGATTATATAATTTAAAAAAATTAATTTTTTAAATATGAAAAAAATTGAAAAATTATATAATTTCTTTAAATCTGAATATAAATTTTTGAAAATTAAAATCTGGAAATTAATATTTTTTTTAAATTACATCATCTGAAAATTTTTAATTTTTTTAAAAAAATATAATTTCTTGTTCTTTTATGAAATTTTTAAAAAAAAAACATTTTTTTTGGAAAGTTACTTAAAATTTATTTTCATATTTTTTAATTTTAAAAACAATTTTCAGAATTTAAAAAATATTTTTAAAAATTTAATATTATGTGGCATGCCACGTTAGCGCCACGTGGCAAAAGTTGCATAGTCAGCAACTGCCACGTGGCCAAAAACCATGCCAACTCAGCTGAATAGTGGGGTCAGGGACCTTTTAAAAAAAATATATTGCAGGTATGTTTTTCAAAAAAAAATATTGCAAGGACGAAAACCAAAACGCGTCCAAATTACAGGGACGAAAAGCATATTTAAGCCTAATTCTATTTATTTGTTTGTTTAATTTATGTGTTTCTCCATGCATATCTATTTTATGATTCTTTTGGGCACAAATTTACTACATCTCTTGTTATGTTATATTGAAACTTGTCTTCTTTTCTAGATATACAAACTTTATTCATATGAAAAGATAGCTAGGCAACTAAAAGTAGTAAATTTTTATTAAAAAACATTAATTATTTATTAAAAAAATTTATATTTAATATAAAATACACAAGTTTCAAGATAAACTTACCATTTAAATTTCTTAACACATGCAAATTTGTACATGATAGAAAAACCCTAAATAATTTGTGTATGGGCATTCCCTCCCCGTCCACAGTTTAAAACAAACACAACTACATAAATTACCAAGTACTTGACACTAATAAACATAGAGAAGTCATATACAAATATAGTCTACTTAGCAACAATCTAGTCCTATAAACCAATATCTTCCTAGCATGGTCAATAGCCAAAAAGGAAATGAGAATTAACGGTATTTAATCTTATCTAAATAAGATTATTTCTTTGACTTATGTATTCTCAGGTCAAGTATAGGTAATCTCGAAAGTGATCAATGTGACTGTATAGACCCTTGTCTTAGGTATTTTACCTTTGATTTTTGGTTTTGATTAGATATCAAAACTTGAAGTTTAGCATTTCTGTAACTAGGTGACTCTAATAATCTCAAGATCGCAATCCTTGTTGAAATTTCATTCTTGCATGTTTTGAAGTTGTGCATTCGTTCATTGCATTGTGTTTTTGGAATTCTCAAATGTTCAATATGTGAATTGTTTCACTCTAGCATTTTAGTGTTGTGAATTGTTTCACTCTAATGTCTGAAACAATTCACGATGTGAATTGTATCACTCTAAGGTGTGAATTGTTTCACTCAAATTTTTTGTTAGTGTGAATCGATGAAATTCAGTGAATGAGTCTTTCAATCGTCTGTTTTTACAAGAAACATATTTGAAAAATGTATAGGATCGTTTCAATCACTTTAAGCAAATCGTTTCAATTCTTTTTCACTTCATTTTTTATAACAAACAAATTAACTACTTTTTAAAAACTATAAAAGCAACATAACACTATTTTTTAAAGTATGAAATTTTTACATTCTCTCTTGTCAAATACTCATCTTCTACCTTTACTCTTTGAAAACTCTTAGACATTCCTTGTGAATTTGAGAACCTAGGGAGTTACTTAGATAGAGAAATATGTTTATGTCATTTTGTGATTTTCTAGGTTTTTGCAATTGGAGGCAACTAAAACCTAAATGAAAGGTCGAGGTCTTTCACCTCCAATTGAGAATTGAAGTTTTCTTCATTCAAGATGTTCATCATGAATTGACCCCTTGTCAAAATTAAAGTAGGATCAAAGGTTGACCACTTAAAGATCAAAGGAGGCTCAAGAGGGTGGAATGGCTCATCCTATCAAGGAGGCTTTTTTATTGATTGGCTCATCACATTGATTGACCAAGGGTAATTGTTTTGAAGGGGGTGACTCTTGTGATTCAAGAATCAGGTCTACATCGAAGAGTTGTTGAAAGATTTGATATTCTTGGTAGAAACTTCAAAACTCAAGGAACGGATTTGGTAGAATTAATATTGTATCAAACACTTAGTGAACAATATTCAACAAAACTTCATTGACTTATGCCTTTAGGAGTGGATTAACCCACTAGCAAGGACGGTGTGGGTGAACCCCATAAGTATTTGTGTTCTTTCTCTCTATTCCTTAACTCTTTTAATTTCACTTGTTGATTGATTCAATTTTGAGTTTGAAATTTATTTTTCTAAAAACCTAATTTTGATAGATTTCATAGAAACCCAACCGTGGGTTGAATCTTAACAAATATTCAAATGCATCAACAAGGGGTTCTTTTTTTTTTTTTAAGCAAAAAGGGGTTCTAAGAATCCATATTTCTTCTCACCCAATTGAATCAATTGTTTTTTTTTATCATTTACTTGTCAATAATTCAACTTAATTTTAAACTAGGTTTTAACAAGTTAATTGCTTATCCAAATAAGTGATTATCATATTTTACCTTATCTTGTAATAAGTTGAAATTAAGTTATTAACTCAATCGCTTAATTTGATTCAATCATTTAGCATTCTTTAATCCGGTATTTGTTATTTGCATAAATATTCAATCATCCTACATTTCCACAATTCTGTTGCACAAAAAAAATTTGGGGTATGTATTCCCCCTACATCTATACCTTCACCCCAAGAAATCATTAAAAATATTTTACCCTTTTTGCTAATTCACCCTCACATGATACTTTAATTCCAGTTTATTAAATTTTTCCGAAAAACTTCAATTAACTTTTCCGGTATTCAATTTATTTTTCTCAAAACTAGACCAAGCCTTTACGGTAGGATAAAAAGATTCTGGACAAATCATTAATAAATTTCTGGAATTTAAAACAGAAAATATATGTTTTAAGTCTACCGATGTGCAATATTGTGATTAATGTTGTCTTCCACCACACCAATTTCTTCGCATTCTCCTCCTTCATCTCTTCTTCCTCTTCTTCCACCACCTTCGAATCAATACCAATTTCAAAGGCTTAATGAATCTCAAAATAAACCCCAAGATGATTAATATTGTGATTAATGTGATCATGGACTTTGCCTCTGAGCCTAAAATGAGTCCAAAGGCTCAACACTATTTGGTTGGTTAGAACGCTACTTTTTTCAATCTTAACTTCTTAAAAACCTTTCTTAAATTGTTTTAAAGTTTTATTTTTAATTGGCACAAAATTAATAATTGTATTGAATATGAGTTTGTGTTTAGTTCTTCAGTGATAAAATTGTTTTTTTTATGAATTGATTTTTGGTAAAAATAAGTGGAATGTAATATGGTTTACGATTGGATATGTAAAACAAATTGAGAAAATACAATAAGAATGTTAGAAACATTTTATTTTCAACACTTTAAATTTATTTTTTTTGACAGAAAAGAATCAATTCTTATTGTTAGAAACATTTTTTTTTTCTACTTTAAAGTTAAACGCTACAAATGTTCGTTTCAAGTTAGAATCAATATTGAAACAAAAATCAGTTTTACCTAAAAAATATTTGAACATATCAAAATCAATTCTACACTTGTATAATCAATTTCAACATCTTCAAAACTAAAATCAAACATATACTCAAACTAATGCTGAGGTGTGGAAATTTCCATCACGATAGATCTAAATTGAAAAGAATACATAAATGCATAAGTAAAAGGAGAAAGCTCTTAAAAGCATCTATAATAGAGACCCTCAATTTTAAAGTCTTAAACAGATCTCACGTATATAAATCACTTTTTTTATTATTTTTTAATAATAGTACATAATAAGTACTTAACCACTCTAATAGAAACCTTCTAACAAAAGGTTTAAATGAGTTCCGCCAATAACTCTTTATCATTTGTTCAACAAAAGCAACTCAACAATGATTATTTTAATAAAAAGTGGTGTGGGATCATTTAAGAATATAGGTCTTAAGTGAAACCTTGGGTCTTAAGAGACCCAAAAAAAAAAAATCTTCAATGAAGATACCTATTAAATACCAGGTCTTAAATGGTGAAGACTTCACCATTGAGATGGTCTAGTATAACGGCAAAACATGAAACCATAATATGAAATATCTAAGATCTAATTGTTTCTGTCCCAAAAATAATGCAAGCCTGGATACCAGTATATAATTCCAAATATGATAATGTTGAAAAATACTTACTCTTATTGTGTCATCATTCACAGCAACTGTGGCATGACACCTTATGACCATAAATGAATGTTTGAACTTTGGAATCACTATATGTGACAAACAATATAGCATGTGACTTAGTGCTAAATGACAATTTGGTGGTGCAGGGATACAGAGAGAATCTAACTAAATTATAACACATCTCGTGCTTGAAGCTTCAACATAACCCGACACACCAAGTGGAGCACCACCTTTTCTATTTGTACACTTACTTTTGAACATGGCTTTTCCTATTTTTGTTAAGTTTTTTATTTTCAAATTGCCTCATATAGTTGATGATAAAAATATATAACTATGGAACTATGACGTGGGTGACATAATCCTATTGACTTTTGTTTTGATTTTTTCTTAGAAGAATCTCAACACCATATGATTGAAAAAGAAATCAATGAGAGAATGATAAAATTCATCTTGTTTGATTGGAAAGGAGACATGATTAATGCTCTTAAGTCTTACATTATCAGAGGATTTTAGAACTAGTAAAGACTGTCAAGAGATTATGTCATCATGTCTAAATCTAATAGTCGCTTGTTTCTAACTTAATAACTTTGGTACTTCAAATAAATACAAATTTACGAAGGAAAATATAAATATCATCAACAAATGATCCAGTGTCAGTTTGGTTCTATACATGGTTTAAATTAATTTTGATTTAATTGTTTTTATAAGTTGAAAATTGAGTGTTGCTAACATTCATCTAAGATAAAATATGATAATCATTTATTTGGATAAGCAGTTAACTTTAATTTAGGTCACTTAGTTTCGTTGGATTAGAAAAAAATATTGAGGTTCAAGTCGGTTTCTTTTTTAAGAGGTTCAAGTTTGTTCCATAACTTAAAAAAATGCCATTAGGTACTTTAACTTAACATTTTAATTAGCTCATATCGGTCATTTATGTCCAAATCATCAAACAAACTTATCATAACTACATATGTCAAATAAAAGAATAACTACATATGTGGCTCTAACATGGAGTTATCATGGTAAAAAAATATTTTAAATTGATGATATATTAGTTTAAATGCATAAACTTGAAGCAAATATTTGAAAAGTTACTATATTTTAAATCTTGTGATTTTAAGAAAAAACAATTAAAAACTCTAAGATTTGGAGAAAAATAAGGATTTTGTGATTCATTTCAGTTATTAGTTTATAGAGAAGATCATATAAAGCGTCGTATCAACTTTCACCAACACATTTTATATTTTATTTTTTTTTGAAAGGACCAACACCGTTTATAGTTTACATATATTTGAGAGAAAAGAACAATATAAGTTATGACATTATATATTGAACCTCAAAATTAAGATATGCGACGAAAAAAGATAATTAATCCTTTAATTTAACGAGCATATATTTGTTTCCACATTTTGACCTCTTCCTTAGTGATTGATTCAACTTTTTTTCTTATTTCTCACTTTTGGTACAAATTTGTACAGTGGACAATTTTACCTTCCAACCTCAATATATTTTAGCCTCAAAATCAATTTTACCTAAGACCACTTGTGATTCAAACTTTTCAAACATAAATTGATAAATATCATTGTTGTTATAAATGTATTCAAACATGAACAATTTTTTGTTGAAATCATTTTCAACCAAAATAGTTTTAAAGTAAACCAGAAAATTCGTCTTTGATTTTGTCGAGCACTCTTAAATGGAATTCTGACATCATATCCCTTAAAAAAAGACATTATATATTATAATGTCTATGACTCTGTTAGATTTTACTTATACTAATTCTTCTGATAATGTATTAGAGACCAAATTTATAGTAAGTAGTAAATAAATAAATAAAATTGATTTTTTGACGAAAAATTAATTAAATTGATAGTAAGTCATCAAAATATAAAAACCAAATTAACAATAAGACGTTAAATATAAAAACTAACATAACAATTTAATAAAACCAATTTTTTTAAAATATTCATAATTTTACGAGTTTAAGTAATCTTACCATGAATTGGTGGGTATTAGTAATTTTTATAAATTCACAGACTTTTCATTTGGTCGGTATAACATACAATGTAAATATAAATAAAAGAATTTTGTTCGTTGTTGGAGCGGGTTCTGAGGAAGTACAGCTATATTTAGACCGTTCCCCGACCTCCTACAACGATTGTGCCTCTTGCCCCCAGCAGAGGTGGCTACTGCCTTCTTGGAGTTTGTTGTCCATGTCTTTAGTCAGTAGGATAGGGGTGAGCCGGTCCCGGATGACAAAGGGTGGAAGCATTCAGATTGGTACATTAAATGGTTCTACCGTGTATCACATCCTCTTATCGTCAAACCTGCTCCCGTTCCTGAGTAAGTAGCTCCCAGACCTGTCTACCAGGAGGTTATTGTTGAGCAGGAGTGGACCAGACATCCTCCCGATCCTTTGCAGGTCATCAGCAGCATGAGAGCCAGAGTGGAGCATGCGATGGAGATTTCATATGTGGCTTCAAATCCACTCTTTTTCAGCATTTTGGAGGGCCTCCAGTCCGATTATACCGTTTTTGACGAGGTGCTGGTTCCACGGAGGAGGAGTAGGAGTCCGTGGGAGCAGCAGCGGTAGAGTCTTATTTTTTGACTTTTTTATATTTGTAGTATTTTTATGACATTTTGTCGGATTTGCATGTAATATATTTACATTTGAGCGTTGCGCTTATTTATGACATTTTAGTTAATTTTTGTTAATATTGCATATCTAAATTATGAATGAATGCATGATTTAATGAATTGTTGAATGAATGTTCTCTAAATTGTGAGTTTTGGTTGAATGAATTAATATTTGTATATGTATGAATGAAGGAACGAAGGAAATCAGAGAACAAGGCACTACTGTCTGTTCTAGTACAAGTACAGAAACTATGTGAGTTAACTTACGCTGAGATTAACTATAGCGTGACTTAACTCACGCAGTGTGACTTAAGTCACACAGAATTTTGCACTAGCGTGAATTAAGTCACATAAAAGTAAAATTGTCATTGCAGTTGAAAATGAGCAAATAATGTTGGATAAAGAGCAGAATTCTAAATAAAATACGTTTGCTCCTTTAGTCACATGGGTTCTACTTTCTGGACCCCGCCATAGATAGAAAGGGCACAAGACATTTACAAAAAGTACTTCTGATTTTTTTCATATCATGTCTCTCTTAGTATTAGTTTTTATTCAAGAAAAAAATTAGTAATATTTTAATATTTGTATATTTTTATTCTATTTTACTACATCTTTTTTTCTTTTCATTTCACTCTCTTATTCATTCTTTCATCCTTGCGACATTCTTACATCCAATTGAGAGGTAAGAGCATCATTCTTTTTATATATTATTATAGTAATATAAGATTAAAAAAATGATTAAAGAAGGTGCTCTTTTAGGTTATCAAATTGGCTTTGTGATGTGGAGAATGTTATAATTTATGAGCAACTTTTGTGCATCTTTGTCTCTGAAACTTGTTGCTATAGCTTAGCTACTGCAACGGGCCGCATATGCGGATTCCTGCCCCCACTAATGTGTTACTTGAGAACTGTTTTCTCATGAGAATGAGAATAAACTTTCTTAAAGAAAAAATGGTGGAACTATTAACCAGTCAATTGCATTGGAGGACGGAATTGTGGTAACATATTCTATTGTTCATGGTACAAACAATAAAAAATAAATTGATTCACTCGAGATCCACCAGCAGCAGCATTTGTTGAAAATGAACTACGCAATCATTTACATACAGGGTTCATTCAGTTTAGTTTGATTCGGTTGTATTTGAAAATAAAACTTAGATCAAACCAAACAGAATTAATTTGTTTTAGATTGGTTCGATTGTTGCGGATTTTTGTGAAATAATGTAATTTTTTGTTTTTAACGTCTAAATCAAGTTAAAAACAACTTATTTCAACAATGTTTCAAATTTCATGAAACAATATTCTCATCAACATAAACCAAATTAAAAATATAGACCAAAGAATAATCATCTCTGATAAGAAATATAAAAGATTAAGATTTTATTATTCTCTAAGGGTGTGTGTTTGGTTATATCTTGAGTTTCTATAATAAAAAAAAGACAATAATTACACGTATGTTACCAAAAGTTCAAGATATATCTAACATAAACAAATATGCAATAATTGAGTTTGGAGACATACATGTAGTTATTGTTTTGTTTATGTTGCGATTTGGTTTGGTTCGATTGAGAAAATAAAAACTGCAAATCAAATTGAATTGTGCGGTTAAATCAAAAAAAGTGGCACGAGTATATTTGAACCAAACACGATTATTTTGTGATTATCCATTTGAGTTGATTTAGTTTGTGGTTTTCTATTAGGCTGATTATTTTTTGAAATTTTGTCATTAATTTTAGGGCCTGTTTGGTGCGCATGATAGGATAGAGACATGATAGGATTAGAAATTGGATAAGGATAGGATATGATAGTAACAGAATAGACATCTATCCTATCATGTGTTTGGTGCACACATGATAAGAAGGAGGATATCATTACTTTATCATATCATATGTTTGATGCACTATTGACATGATAAGAAGTGAAACCTAATTGCAACAAAATAAAGTATGTGTGTTGATGAACACCGGAGTTGATCTTTTTTGCAACGGCGAATAAACCTGACGGTCAACATGGTAACATATTTAGATATCAACAATTCAATTTAACAACAACGACGAACACAACCCCAAATTCCCCTGCAGGCATACGCAAACTAAAAGAGTATTTCTATCGAGAGCATATTTACTTGTAAATCATCCAAACAGAATTCAAATGAAATAGAACAAAGCTATATAAAAAATTAAGTAAGAAAGTAATTGAAGAGTGAACAACATAAGTAGCTACCTAAAACAAAACAAAAAATATAAAGCACAAGAATCCAAAATAGAATCGATTGAATCTATGTAGTAGCAAGAAAGCCAATAATGAACAAGGAACAACAAAAAAAAAAAAAAAAAAAAAGTAAAGAAACT
>Ga0228710_1000425_pt1 | contig 52019 bp, 24 predicted proteins | sample MedpolnodulmetaG_FD_177995 | JGI IMG/M metagenome (GOLD analysis project Ga0228710, IMG submission 177995) | Root nodule microbial communities from Medicago polymorpha collected in Santa Monica, California, United States - pink nodules | ecosystem: Host-associated > Plants > Roots > Nodule... | reverse complement strand
TCTCTTTGATTTTCTTGTCCAATTTAGTGTCTACCCATTTTCACGAAACTCATTAAAACACTTAAAGTTTGTGTTTTTATTTTACCCATTTGTCTTCTTAATTGGAATTTAATCTATGTTTTTGATGGGTTGTTGTTATTTCAAAGGCTATGGCAAAGATTAATTCGCTTAAGATACTTAGAAGCTTAATTTCAAAGGTCTGTAATTAGCTTCGGTTCAGATTTTCGTCTTAAGCTTCGGTTCAGATTTTCGTTTCTGGTATGGTGATGAATTAGAAAACTTATATAATTGATTATTACATCCAATGAGAAAAGTGAATTGCTGAGGAAATATTTGTTTGAAAGTGATGTTGATCTCTTGTTTCATGCCTAAAAAAAAATTCACAAAACTTATTTTCAATTTTGAAAAAAATTATGGGGTGAATGGTTGTGGTTTTTCAAAGGGTTAAAATTGGTATTTTGATGGTTAGTAGGGGTAAGAGTATAATTGTTGGGATGTTGGGTAAAACTTTCATAAGTTTGTTGAATTAGGAGCTTTAATTTAGTGAGCTTGATGGAGACTTTTTTAAGTGAACGTTGAAATTTGAGGTTCTATTGACACCTCTACCCTATACCAAACATCGCCTTAGTTAAACAACTCAATAGTTGAAAAAATCCATTATAAAATCACATGAGAATCTTTCCTATTATTTTAGAATTGGGCCAAAAGGAACATGAATAAGACAGGTTACACACATGAACAGCAATTGCATCACTTTGAAGTGGCTTTTTTTGAATATTCAAAGGAGACAAATTGGAATGTGTTTATGACCGGGATTTACGTCAAATCTATCTCAATGACCAACCTTTCCTACACTTTACTTCATTCCTTTTGATGCTGACCCCTATGCCACCCCACCCATCACAGTCATCCATTTCACTTCCTTTTCTTTCTTTTTTTATGAAATAAAATATAGTTAATTTGAGTCACATAAATTCTAAAAAAAATTAGTAAATACCAACTCATAAAGTGCCACTTACAATGTAGATAGATATTGTATTTTGATTATGATTAGCTTTGACTCAAATAATAATATAATCAAAATCATTGAGTAAAAAAATGAAACCTGTACAAGAAAAAGCTTGTATAGAAAATCAATTGAAAAGAATTGATAATTTAAGAAATACAATCAATTTTTTATTACATCAAGAAAATTGAATAAAATTAAGCATTTATTTTGACAAGTAATGCAATATTTTTAATTTGTGTCTTACTTTGATATTTCTTTTTGACTGGAATAGTTACTTTGATTTATGATTGAGTTTGAAGAGAATATACCCAAAATCGTATCTAATTAAAAATAATCAAATGCTTATTTATTATTTTTTGTCAAGATTAAATTAGGTGGATGAAAAATTGTGAGAACCAAATAGATGTATATTCAAAAATATAAATATAAAATTAAGTGGAGAGGTAATGTACTAGTAACGACCATGACACAATCGATGAATATGAATTAGTTGATAAGAAGTTGAATAACTTGTATGATCTTAAATTTAACTTTCATCGTCGATATGAAAATCTCATACTTTTATCAACGTTAGATGAACTTTGAGAGCTACTATTTATGGTTAGTATCATAAATTTATATCAACTGCATAGAGAAAGTCTTTACTAAGCACAAATACCAATAAAAAATATTTGGCATACTCATATAAATAAAGAAATATAATTGAAAAAGATATTAGTCATATAGTTCAACTATTTTCTCTTTTAATATTTTTCATTTATATGCGTGTCTAAACAATTTTTTATTTATATTTGTGATCAAATAAGTATTTCTTTTTGAGGAACAAATAAGTATTTCTTGAACTTTATATTAGCAAAAAAATAATGAAACAATGACATTTCACTTCACATAAGCTCTCTCATCCTTTGATTATGAAATATCGATTTCACTTTAATCACTTCATTACTTTATCATTAATTTAATTTAATTTTACACTGACAGCTTCATGATCTCACTCACCACACTCTTCAAAACTTCAACCCTCCTTGTTTTTTTGTAGTTCATTGCATTGCTTTTTTTTTTGTTCAAAACCCCACAAATTTCTCTTTCTCTCTCACCCTTTCATATTTTCATTTCTTCAAACACTTGGTACCCATTTTCTATTTTCCTCAAAAGTTTCAACCTTTCTCATTGGGCTACCTTGAATTGATGCACAAAATCAGATCCATGTAAGTGACTCTTAATTCAGCAATTCAACATGCTTTAGCTTTTTTATTTGAGTTTCAAATTTTGGGTTTTTATAAAGTTGTGATTTTTAATGTGTTTGGTTTCAACTTTCAATTCCATTGATTTGTGTTGTTACTGCTTTAGGGTGTTCTGTAGCACATTGATTATGTATGTGTGTATGTAACTGTTTTTGTTCTTTGTTTTGTTGCAGGTATTTCTTGTGGAACAAATAACTAAAATATAAGATTGTTTGATTTGTCTTGTTAATTGCGTTAACGAACTAGAAAAATAAAATAAATGGTTGCTTGATTTGTCTGGTTAATTCAGTTAACCAACATGTAAACTAAAGGTTGTTTCTAAAGAGTTGTTTTGTTTCTATTGATTATTAGCATGAACTAAAGTTGTGATTTTGAAGGATAGAGAAGAATTGGGTAGGGTTGATAGTTTGATTCGAGATTGATAAAGTGAAAGAGTGAAGGTTTTTTATAATGATTGTAAGAAAAAATATGGGGAGGGTAAAATCTCTACTTATGCTGCTTATGGTGTTAGGATTTTCCTTTGCAACTTATAATTTGGTGTTTATGATGATGGAACATAAGGCGGGAAATGATTTGGGATCATTTGATGGAAAAGCGATGGAGATTAGGAATACTAATTTGAAATACCATGTTGCTGTGACGGCAACTGATGCTGCTTATAGTCAATGGCAATGTAGGATTATGTATTATTGGTATAAGAAGACGAAGGATATGCCTGGATCGGGTATGGGGAAGTTCACGCGGATTTTGCATTCAGGAAGGGGAGATCAGTTGATGAATGAAATTCCTACTTTTGTTGTTGATCCTCTTCCTGAGGGTTTGGATAGGGTATGCACTTTTACGTTTCTGCCTTTTCAACATGTTATTTTGTTGAATTCCTGATTTAATATCAAGTTTACAAATCCTGATATACATAATAAAACTACTCATTATTTTATAAGTTGGAGAAAGAGACAATGGTAGGAGAGAAGAATGAGATAGTTGTTTGGTTAAAATAGGGTATGTATATAATATAGTAACTTAAGTGTGAAATGAACATATTTTGTTGATTCAGCTGTATAGAAAGATTCACATAGAATTGGAACAAAGAAGAGAAAGAAGTACCATTTGGACTACTTCCTCGTAATCCAGGGCTTATGATTGTTACCCTGTCAAATGTTATAATTATGTCTTTAAATAGTGGATGTTGTTATCCCGCAAATCTTTATTTTGTGGACACTTCAAAACCCTTTATATTGTGGTTGTGGGCCGCAATTTAAAACCATGGTTATAGTCATCATAAATAGAGTTCATTTTTTTCTAATACTGGTGAAGAAACCTTCCTTGGAGTAATGGAAATGTTATTAGGCGAGACTAAGGGGGGAATAGGATTGGTTTGCATTAATGGTTTTATTTGAATATCCTTAGGCTCTGTTTGCAAGTTTGGAGGGGAGGGCTTTGGGTAAAAGGAAGGAGGAAAGGGAAATGGAAGAAAGGATAATCCCCCAACCCCAAATTGAACAGGGGTTTCATAACACAAAATCTCCTCAAAATGGGGGACCTCAAAAATTGTATTCAAGGAGAGTTTTGATAAATTCTTCAAATCTAATCTATGTTGTTATAATACTGTCAAAATTAAAAGCATGTTAATGATAAACGTTTGTTTATCATTATCTACGAAAACACACTAAAAAAATGTAGAAGATTTCTCTAGTTCCCCCCCGCTGTCCTCCCTTCCCTCCAAACTCGCAAACAGAACCTTACTGTTTTTGACTATCATATCACTGGTTATTTTGAACTGGTTGGTGTTTTAACATTTAGTCCTTTCAATATCTTATATTTTTAGTCTGTCTTATAACAATAAAAGAGGTTTTGAACTTGAAGTTACTTTTGCTTCCTTTTTTTGTCTTCAGCAAATTATATTTTTCTGTTTTAACTTTTTTTTTTGTTGTGGTTTTATTATTATCTTGTTTTAAAGTACTTGTCCTCTTGCTTTAAGTTATGGATCTTTCTATTGCTGATGGTGATTGACACACCTGCTTTTATATTTATGTATTTATTTATTGCTACTGCCTAAGATCTGATACAATACATTGACTGTGTAGTGTAGACAACATAAACTGAAAATGCAGTAACATAATATGATAATCTGCAGTAATCATTTGAGCATGTATGTATGATTTGTCCATAGTAGAATACGATCGTAACATATTAATTTTTTCAATGCATGCATCTAAGACGGTATGTATGATTCGTGTAACAATGAATGGTTGCACTTTCTATACTGATGGATTTTACCTTTCCTGTGAGAAGGTTTTGACTTAACATGTCCAAACTTGTCGATAAGTATCCATTGCGATGTTGTCAATTAAGCATCGCGGATAATAGTTGTTTGTTCAAATTCCTCTACACTACAGTAGAGCCACTATTTGACAAACTTTTTCTAAATAACGTATCACAAAACAAATAGCAATTTGTTCAAATTCTGTAACGCTATAGTGCTATAGTCACACTATTTGACAACACCGATCCACTGCATCATGAGTATATATCATTGTTCTTGATCTTTCTATATATTTGCTCACAGTTCATGCTCTTATTGATTTTGTTTTCGGTTCAGGGTTATATTGTGCTAAATAGACCATGGGCTTTTGTTCAATGGCTGGAGAAAGCGGTTATTGATGAAGAGTAAGTGTCTTAATTTTCTAGGCGTTATATGTTTTTTTCCAATAATGAAATCTAAGAAGCGTTGCATTTTATGATTGGTGCAGATATATTCTGATGGCAGAACCCGACCACATATTTGTTAATCCTTTGCCTAATTTGGCTACAGAAAATGAACCAGCAGGGTATCCATTCTTCTACATAAAACCAGCTGAAAATGAAAAAATCATGAGAAAATTCTATCCTAAGGAAAACGGTCCTGTTACTGATGTTGATCCCATTGGCAATTCCCCTGTAATCATCCACAAGGTGAAGTTTCAATTTATAATAGCTTGCATAAGGTTAATTTTAGGTTTAAATATGTTTTTGGTCCTTTCAGATATACAAATTTTTGCTTTTTGTCCGTGTAATTTTCTTTTGATCCTTGCAAATATGCCACTTTTGCTTTTAATCTTTGTTGTTTTATTTTAGTCCTTATAAAATTTGTTCACGTTGGAATTAGTCTCTGTAATATGTGTGTAATACTTATTTTAGTCTTTAGGCAGCACAAATTGGAGGGACGAAAATCAAATTCTCTACAAATTACAAGAATAAATTCCAACGTAAAAAATTATTTCAGGGACTAAAAAAACTAAGGACCAAAAACAAAATGTTGTGTATATGCGAGGATTAGAAGGGTGGTATAGTTGGAGGGACCGAAAACATATTTAAATCTTAATTTTATTTGTTATCCTTAGACCCTGTAGTTGTTAGTTTTCAATGCTGCTGTTATAGTTATTATATGAGTTTCTTGTGAGCTACATAGTTTCTTCCTCTAAGGGTTTGATTTTTCGGTATATCAGTATTTGTTGGAGGAAATAGCTCCCACATGGGTGAACATTTCACTGAGAATGAAAGGCGATCCTGAGACAGATAAAGCATTCGGATGGGTGCTTGAAATGTGAGTATTGCGAATTACCATAGAAGTTTGAAACATGACGGCTTTATCTCTTGATAGTTATCTCACTCAACTGATGTTGTTTTCATTTATAATTTCTCGTCGACAATGGTCAGTACTGATAGACCTAACCTTCTACTACTTTAACTCTGTTGAGTAAAGGTATGCTTATGCTGTAGCGTCTGCGTTGCATGGTATAAAGCATATTCTTCGAAAAGACTTTATGCTGCAGGTTCGAATTCCTCATATCTTCTACTATTTTCATTTCCTTTTCTTCCCTTTGTTACATAATAAAATTTATCGTATGAATCGTTGGAATTTTTCAGCCGCCTTGGGACTTAGATGTAGGGAAGAAGTTTATCATACATTTTACATATGGATGTGACTACAATTTGAAGGCGAGTCCATTTCTTTTTCCTTATTCCTTTTACCTATATCGGCCGTGCACGTTTATTTGTTCGGTTAACTAGTAATTTACTCTTTATCACATCTTCATCCAGGGGAAACTGACATATGGAAAGATTGGAGAATGGCGTTTTGACAAGAGATCATATCTTATGGGTCCTCCGCCCAAAAACCTTTCATTACCACCTCCTGGAGTTCCGGAAAGTGTGGTAAGTCTTTTCATTCCAGAATTGCACAAGACTTATTAAGTTTCACCTACAATTTGTTGTCTATGTCTAAAAAAAAAATTTAGGGGAAAGGTCAGATGAATAGGTTTGACATGTTGAAGTTATATAGTATATTAGATCAAGAAGAAACTAGAAAGAGAAAGAATAAAGACTTAGCATTGATGATTTCTTGATACTAAAAATGGCAAAGCACCATTGTTATGACTAGAAATCCTAACTAAATGAGAAGAAAATTCATGTTAATAATTAAGAAATGTGGAAACTAATCACAAGATAATTTAAGATACTAGAAAATATGAAACTGAATCCATGAAATAATTTAAACAATACCAAGCTACAAGATATTTTCTTATCTTCTAATATCATGCATGCTTGAAATATTGCTTCTTCATATCATATGATATGTTTATAGTAATATATATATTTTTCGAAACGGTGAATGTTAGTGTAGTTAGTATTATGAAGGGAGTGGAAATCAAACCGTCAGCCTTATTATCACTCCACCCCTTAACTCCCCCATCCAGTGACGAGGGTTGAAAAATTTACGTGAGGTAGCCAACTTGCCAGTGTGTATCAATGTGTGTGCACGCTCGTGCGTGTTATTTTGTATCAAAATGGATACAATTGACAATAAATAATATCATATCAGTTATCTTACTAAGAACTAGGATTTAATGTTATGCCATTAGTACAAGGTGAACAGAAAAGTTTGGTTTTATTAAAGTGTTTGGTGAGTTATGAGCTGATATTACATTGTTGTCTTTACAGAAACATAAAAAGTACACTTGATTGAAGCGTCAATTATGCTGTGTTACTTCCCTTATTGCTTTTTTTTTTTTGGTTGCCAATTAAAAGATTCTGTAATGATAAATTTGCAGGTGAGGCTTGTAAAGATGGTCAATGAGGCCACTGCAAACATACCTAATTGGGATTCATTAAATAGAAGCTAAGGGAAAGATAACAAACTATAACTCCTTGTGCTGCCTCTATGCCATTGCTTTAAGATGAGAATCACAAACACTAAATTTATGTCAAAATAGATTGGTTGGCAAAAAAATACAAATGGTCTTTTTGTGCTAGCTCTGAAGATAGATTTTTTTTAAAAATAAAATAAAATTGCCAGTTAATTATTTTGCATTAAAACATGTACAACAAGACATTTACAACCTATTCTAAAATATTGTTGCCAACTGATTGCTGTCAGAGTGCAATCAATGATAAAATATGTAACATTTTCACCCCACCAATCGTTCTTGGATGCTGCCTCTTCTCAAAAACACTTTTCCACAAGTTAAAAGCAATTTTTCACAAGTTATATAAATGAGCTTAACAAGCTAAGTCCAAACTTTTTTGACTTTAGAGTCAACACCAAACCATTCATTTTTAAAAAAACAAAAACTATCCATGAAACGGTTGTAACAACAAAAATTTGGAACAGGATTCTCTATATAAGGTGTCCAAACTCATCCATTTGGAACGGCATTTGTAACACAATTTTCTTCTTCTGCTTTAATTTTTCTTTCTTTCTTCAAGGATATGGCAAGTGGACAAAAAAGAGTGGTCATGGTTCCATATGAAAAATTGTGTGAAAGTATATGTAACAATTTTCTTCTTCTGGGTTAATATAGAACTCCAAAAAGAAGTTATCATGGAATTAAAATCTTATCTTATACTCCATCCATTGTCAATTATAAGCAAATTTGAGTTTTTAAGTTCATTCAATCAATGATGTATGTGGTTCATATTATGGATCACATAGATTATTAATTAAATGAAACTAAAAAATTAAATTTGTTTATAATTGACAACGGAGGGTGTAGGTAACAATTTTCTTCTTTTGTGCTCATAATTTCTTTCCATTTAGTTTCATTTTATTTGGTTACAAATGCCGTTCCATTTGCATTTTTTTCATGTATTTAATACTATAATTGTAGACTTTTTTTTAGTATGAATTTATAAAAAAAAAATTAATAAAAAAAATAGAATGATCAATAGGATAGAGAAAATTATCATTTTTCAAGAAAAGGATAATCAATATGATAGTTTATGTTGAAGATAGTGAGACATTTATTGCACCTTATCCTACGCAATGTTGCATAGGATAGAAAAACCCTAGTTTTATTTAAAGATAAATTTGAAACAGTGACATTAAATATAATAATTATAGTAGACTTTTTTAATTATATTCAAGACTATGAGAAAAAATTTTTTTGCCTACATTCGAGAATACGCTAATTTTTAAGTGATGATGGTTTTTATGTGTTATGTTTATGTTGTCTAAAACTATGAAGTTTCATGTCTCATGAATTACTTTTATAATCATATTTTTTAAGTTGCCTTTAATAATGGTGCAAAATAATACACCCACTGATACACATTAGCAAGTTGACCACCTCAAATAAATCTTTCAAGCTCCGTCATTCGGTGGGGTTTAAGGAGTGGAGTGATAATGTGGTCGATGATTTGATTTCCACTCTACCTACACTAAGTCACTAACACTCGCCGTTTCAATATATGCGTGTGTATTACAACATATCATGTATGAAGCAACATTTCAAGCACGCATGATATTAGATGATAAGAAAATATCTCGTATCTTGATATGGTTTTAAATTATCTCATGGAATCAGTTTCATATTTTCTAGTATCTTCAACTATCTGTAGTGATAAGTTTCCAAATTTCTTAACTAATAACATGATCTTTCTTCTCATTTAGTTAGGATTTGGAGTCATAACAATGGTTGTGTTTGGCCATTTTTAGTATCAAGAAATCAGCAATGCAAAGTCTTTATTCTCTCCCTTTCTGGTTTCTTAATCTTACACTTATTCATCTAGCCTTATTTCCCCAAAAAATAATTTTAGACATAGACAACAATATTGTGGAGCCTAGAACTTCTCTTTTCCTACTGGACCAAAATGCAATGCTATGTAGTTAGAGTCGTTAATTCAAATTCTTGTAAAAAAGACAAACTTAATTTTACCATAATCATAAACTAATTCAAATACACAGCAAAGCATAAAACGTATTGGAATAATATAAGATCAAGAAGTTCTAGCTATGAACAAGCTTGTTGAATTGCCACAGAACGAACACCACATCATGACCAGAGGAAAAGCAAAAAGGGATTTAGAAACTACTGAGTTTAGATTCTCTTAAACTTCTCAAAAAATGGTTATTTTAATTCTAAACATTAGATTCTCTTAAACTACAGTGTCAATACATGTTTTTGTCAGAGCCCTGATTCAAGTCAATGACTTTGACATTATGAATTAGCTTTCGAGTTTCAACTCAAAGCAAGTAAATTCAGTATTCAACAGCGAATGCTAGACAGCAGACACATAAAAAGGCAAAGGATAAAATACATCTAGAAGATCCCAAGTGACTTAGAAGTCCTTGGGTAGATTGCAAACACTAAAGACACTAGCAAAAGGTACAAGACAGCGCATAAAACAAACAACTCTTGTCTACTTGTTTATTGAAGTTGAAAAAGTCTAGTAGAAAGTCTTGAAACTCAAGTAGACATGAAAAAACTTCATATATTACCTACAAACAAAATATTCACATCAAAAGCAAATTTCAATTCACTACTTGTGAGATATTGAACTAGGGTACCAGACCAACGGTTGCTAGCTCCGGTCTACTTTTTAACATAAACAATCAAACATTGCTGCATAGGTGAAGATAAGAGACAACTTAATCTTATTATATAGATAGATACATCATATCCACAAGGACAGAAAAGACATATTCACGACCAACAATCCAACAGGTATTATTTATATATAAAGTTCAAGTAAATCCCTGACTTTAAATAAAAAAGAAAAGTGAACCAATATCACTTGTCATGCAAACAAAGTATAAGAACCATAGTTGGAGTTGAAACCCCTAAACACATGTAGTAAAGTAGTTATTCGAGCATAAGCATGCTCCACAACGTCATTAGCATATCCCATTATCCAACTTCAGACAACCACTTCAAACGTATCAACCTCCCCAACTAGTTTGAAGCTTTGGGGAAGAAGAAGTGCTAGCACTACGTATCATTGGCAGCTAGTTGATGGTAAAATTTCTTACATTAAAGGTGCACCGTTATGACAATTCCAATAAGCGAACAAACCACAGGCATACCACCAATACCAGAAGAAAAAAGCCCCAAGAAAACTGGATAATCTTCTATGTATCACCTTCTACTATCCGTCCCCAACCAGAAAAGGCATTTACTTAACGAACTTCGAACTGTAAAGATGCTTTCTTATCTTCATTCCTTCAGTCTTTAGAGCTCAGTATAAACTACAATAATTCATAAGAAAATTATGCTCGGGTAAATTCACTAGTAAACACAACAATTAATCAACAGTTTAGAAATTTGACAGCAGCAGTCGTAACACTGGGGTAAAACAGAAGCCACAGTAAATCAGACACAAACAAGACATGAATTTGAAAGTTCAGTGAAAGTCGGTATGTTTTGACGTCAATGATGGTACAAATTTCAAGCTGTTATACAGATATCGTCAGTATTAAGAATAATTTGGTACCAACCTTTTGGAGAAGCAAGTTCCTGCAACAAGTCTAGGCCAAATAAACTCCAGTAACAGTCACTGACAAGAAGCTGAGTTGGAGTTTGAATGGATCTGTAAGAATCCTTCAAGAACCTCCAATACATAACTGTTAGTAATTCCAAAAATTAAAATAAAAAAAGGTAACCAGCAAATAAACAGCAGCAAATCCAGACTATAAACATACCGTCAATATTCTTAAACCGACATCACACCAAGTAACGACCTGTCCAGATTGACTGTCCTTGAAATTGCTCAGGCAGTGAAGTAAAATGCTGATTTCCATTTGTGAGTGGTTGTGGTGGCTGCAGTTGCTGTTGATGGTGTGCTTTTAATAGCTCAGAAGTATGCCAACCATTCTGCATACCCCCCTGCATTGCAGATGGAAGTTGTTTTCCAGGGAAGGGAAAGCAAGCTGGCCCACTCAAAATATTGTTATTTATTTGCTGGGTATTTGTTTGGGTGTAAGTCATAGGACCATCTGGACCTGAAGCTTTGGTTGATGAAGGCAACTGATATCCATCCAACCAACTGTAATCGTCCATAATGGGATTCCCACTAATTGAATCTGAAACAGTAGATTCCATGTCTAGCTTAGGAGAAACATGACTGAAACCAGGGGGAGGTCCGAGGTGCCTAGAAGGACGGCTGACTGGAGATTTTTTCAAACCAGCTTGCAAAACTGACGATGACTTCACATAAGAGTTATCAGCAATGACTCCGGAAGATGCAACAGTGTCAACTTTGAAAGGTATCGTGAAGTCTTCAGCTTTTGAGAGACCATAAAATGAATTAGCACCAGTACTTACAGATTGATGGATAGGAACTGTAAGTGAGGCATGGTTAATGATTGGTACAGCTTCAGGCAGTGAGAGCTCAGGTTTTACTACATGCCCATTCTCCAAGAATCCAAGACCATCAAAACTGTTGGCCAGAGACATTCCCTCCTCTACCCACCTTGAGGAATGTTGGTGAACAGGTTGCAAGTATTGAGGCCCCATATAACCAGCAGAAGCAGGCAAAAATGTTTGATGGTTTACATCATTGGAAGGGTTAAAAGCAGAATTGACGTTAAATTTTATATTCCCTCCTGAAGCTGTTGGGACAGGCTCTAAGCCTTTGTGGGATTCCCCTGACGATAAAACTACCATATCTGTTCGCTTCTCGGCTACTATAGGTTTGAAAACAATAACCTCGTCATCATCCTCTTCTTCCACATGCTCGTGGCGGTCTGGCTGAACAATCCCTAACTTTGGGTTGTCTGCTGTATTTTCTTTCAATAACCCATCCTCGACAGGTATGGCAGAGGCAAGAACAAAATCGTCTGAGATACGAGGCTCAACACCAATTATAAATTTCTTTCCCTTGGAGTCAAAATATATCATTTTCTGATCAACCTTAACAATGTTAGATAAAGCCTTTCCTGCAGCTAAAATCCTTTTGACCCGCGCTTTTCTTTCTTTTTCACTATCACTTCCAAGGGAATGCTTCCTTGAAAAATCCAAGATCATTTGTGCAGGGAGAAGTGGAACAAATCCTCTTAACTCAAAGTCCTCCCACAAAGCAAGCCGGTTATCATTTTCCCCTTCTTCATACCTACTCATGTTACTAAAACAAGTATCCTCTTCATCACCTTCAATAGACATAGACCCAACTGATAGTAGCTTGTTCAAGAAGGAAATACAATGATTCCAAAATTTTGATCTAATGGCCGCTTGTTTCTCATCCACATCATTGCCAGCAGCATGATCAGGGTAACATGCCAACCACTCAACAAAAACCAAAATGCCTGGTAAAAGATAACTACAAGTAGGATCCTGCAACTGGCTGCATCTCTCTATTATAATACTCATCAGTTCGAAAGCTGCAGTGAATGCATTCTGAAGTAGAACAGCACGCTGTACAATTTCTGCATATGTTTGACCTTCAGATTCCTTATTCACATTATGAACTGTGAAGACGATGATGGAAATAATTCTGACAATGGCAAGACCATTCTCAAGAGTGTCCTGACCAAAATTCAGCTTTTCACCTTGGCCTGACGACAGAAGTTCACGCAGGCCAGTGCATAAAAGAGAGAGAACTTCAGTGAAAGTCTCCAGACTATCATCATGAAAAAATAAAAAATAAAGAAAGGAAATAAGTCAGAATGTATCCATCCTCAATGGTGTAATGCATAAAAACAGTGTGCGTGCTTCTGAAATATATACCTTGTACGAGTGAACAAGATTCCATTTAGACGGACAAAGCGAGTGCAGAAGGATTTGTAAGTCTCTTGTACATTGGATGCTCCTTCATTTTTAGTACAGGCCTGCACACCATTACTCCTAGTCACAAGTTTTGCTTCCACTTTTCCTCTTCCTTTGCCAGCTAATTGCCCAGACGATTCCTTGACTGCAACAGCTTTAACTTCACCAGAAAGCTGAGAGTAACTTTGTCGATTCTATCATGGTATTGTAAAAAGATTATTAGGAAAATAAAACCATAACGCCAAAAAGATCATACGCAAGGGAAAACAATCACCAGGAAAAAAGACAACACCATACATTAAAGCAACAGATAGACGATCAAAGTCAAGGGAAAATTCCTCATCCGTAACAGGAGCCATACCAAAGAAACAATATTTTTCACCTGAGAAGGTGCGCGGTATTGAAGTTTTAAATAAAATCGTATGTAACTACATGTTGTTTAGCAGAACTACTCATACGACAGTTACTGAAGTCTGTTATAACTTATAACAGACTCATCCTGAGTCAGCTAGGTTGTTTAGAAATAGGCATATAGCTATTAAGAAATTTAGTAATTACCCAGTTAGTTCCCTTCCTAATTCTTGAACTATAAATTTATCTTACATGATTGTCCCTTACACACGGTCTCTCACATTATTGATTTGAATCACTAATAATATACACACAAAGTCGACAATCATGTCTGAAAAACATGTAAACATCAATGCTATATTAACTTGTAAGCCGGTCCGAAACTTACAGCTTACAAACTTCTAATTCATTTAGCTTTGAAAATCAAACACTGGTAGTATAAATGACAGAGCTTGAAACGTCATAGTCGTATATCAGTTTGCAAGGAAGCCAAAAAATATCACAGTTGAACAACAAATAAAAAAAAGAACAGGATACCAACATATCAAACAGCGGAGACTTTTGAACAAGAAACAAAAATTAGGAGACTTTTGAACATAAAAATATTAGGTTTCAGAAACAACTTCATGGTTGCATTACCTTTTCAAATGCAACTATTAAATTATCTCTAGCAGTTGTAAATGGACTATCCACAGCCAGACTCCTAAAATATCGGTAAATAGTTGCAAGCTCATCACCATAATATGAAGCCAACAAAGCCAGCTGAAAATGATAAATTTATCAAATCAAAATCATATAGTAATAGTTGCAAGCTCAACACCATAATAGTAATATACTACATCCCAAAATATGAGATGCGAGACAGCCAAAATAAATCACAACAAATGCAAAAAAAAGTGCCAAAAACCTGATGGTGGGGATTCCCACTTGGAGGCCAAATAGACGCAGCTTGTATATAGTAACTAGAAGCTGCTGTAAATTCACGCTTTTTAGAGTCACCTTCTCCATACAATCCTTTGTAGCGAGCAAGATCACCCAAGTATATCAAACAACGATGACAGGATATCAAACTTTTCTTCATCTCAGCTGATTTCTTTCCATCTTTCTCCATCACAATTCGATTCTCCGAGTCCTCAAAGTAACCAAGAGGAAGCCCATACTTAGCTTTGATTTTCATGATAAGATCATGGTAAAATCCAGTTGCTTCTGAAAGGAAAGTCTTCAACTGCAGCCTTATTTTAGTTATCCGGTCTGGTCGTGCAGAACCTTTCCCACCCTCAGATGATTTTGAGCTTGCAGAAGTAAGAGCAGCACTGAAATATGCCCTTAACTCTTCAATCCGTTTGTAATGCAATTGCCAAAGAGCAAACTCAATACCGTGCTTCTCAGAAAAAGCATAATCCTCAAGAATTATTGCTTCATAATTCTCACGCAACTGCGGCCAAATATTGGGATCTGACGGGACCTGTGTCTGAGCTGATTTACGGCGCTTTTTCTCCAATTCAATGACCTAGTAAGAAAAACAATTAAAAAAAATTCATAAAAATATTATGAAGTAATTAGAAGAACATGTAGGCCACAGCATAAAAACAACAAGAGTTATATGTTCTACAGGGTTTTCCAAAGCAGAGAACAGGAAGTTATAGGTTTTCATTTTATAATCAATTAACATTCAAGAAATCCACAAGTGTATACAAGCAAGTGTGAATCTGGCAGCAAAAGGGACAAATAAGTCCGAAGTAAACAAAACACCAAAATATACTACAGTTTTCGGCAACAATACAATAAAGGATTGATAACAAGGTCTATCACTAATTCCAAAACAAACCAAAAAGCTAATTATCTTCCCCATTAGAGGAAGAATAAGAAAACACCAATCCATAAAAACCTGCTCCTCTAAATCACAATCTACAAAACGACATGGTATATCTTCCAAAGTGAACTTCGTACATGCATATGAAAGATAGAGTTATCTTCCAATTAAGGGTCTGTTTGGGAGGGGGATTTGGAGGGCTAAGTCTATATTTTAAAATATATCTGATATTTTAAAAAAAATAACATGACAAATGAGCATATAATACTTCAAACACACTTAATTGATTTTTAGGAAAAAAAGCATTTTACAGTGTCCGTATATTAAAAGAGAAAATTAAACCCTCCCCTCATAAACCCTCCATCCAAACATACCCTAAAAGAAGAAAACGGACCAATAAACTCATTCCATTCTAAATCAATCAACAACAAAAACCAGAGCATATCATGCAAAGTGTAACTTCCCACATGCAACCCCTAATTTGATGATCACAACAATTACAACGTAGGTACCAATGAGTCAAAATGAGAGCAAAAGAACGTTACATTGTCCAGAAGGCGTTGTGCACGCTCCCGAGACGAAGGAGCAGACATTTTATCCATCTCTACTATCATCATCCATCAATCAAACATTCATTGACTAAACTTAACTGCACAAAACCAACAAAAAAAAAATTTAGTTAAAAACAAAAGAACAAATTTTAAGTAACAGAAATAAAATAAAAGCTTAACACCCTTATCGTTACACAAAATACACCAATCATCACATTAACCGTAATAACTAAAATCATCAATTTGTTAAAATAAAAAACGTAATTGAAATAACAGAAAATAAACCCTAAAAACTAAACTTAATAATTCGTAAATTAAATTCTCCTAAGAATCTCTTAAACATAGGAATTTCATAAAATAAAATTATATTCAGGAAAAATTTGAAAGGTGTAAATCAAAATCAGATCGATGAAAATCAAAGAACGAAATAATGATAATAATACATACGAAGAGAAGAAGAAGAAATTGGGGGAAAATTGACCTGTGAGATTGGATTGAAGGATCGGTGGAGAATCGGTGGAAATTAGGATTAGGGTTTGGTAGAGAGAGAGAGAGAGAGAGAGAGAGAGAGAGAGAGAGGGGTTGTTGTGTTATGAGGATACAAAAGGGATAATAAAGTTTCTTGCAGGCGGTGAATGTTCAACGACGCCGTTTTTAGACTGGGCCTTCAAATTTCAATACTTTGAATTGACCTGACCTTTACCAAGTTTTTATTTTCTTCTTCTTTCAAATGTATATCTAATGATTTTCTTGATTTTTGTTTTTGGGGTGAATGATATGATATAGGTATAATGTTGTGGTGATAGAGTTGTATTTCATACGGAAAAAATTAATCAATAATAAATTCTCTTTTATCATAGCGAATCGTAAAGTCAAGTCAATTTTTTCGATGCGATTTGTTAGAATGTCGTTGCAGTTCTATTTAGCACGATTTTGTATGGGAGATTTTTGATCGATGTTGTTGATATGGTCATCAACTAGGTGTCAGTTGATGGATTAAAGAGAGATATTTGATATATTTTGTGGCTTCTAAAATGAAAACACGATTTTGCATAGGAGGTTTCTGATCGATGACATTGATATGGTTATCAATTGCAGGTTGGTTGATGGATTAAAGAGAGATGATTGATATATTTTGTGGCTTTTAAGATGAAAACATGATTTTGCAGAGAGATTTCTCATCGATGTCGTTGATATGGTCATCAACTGCGTGTTGGTTGATGGATTAAAGATAAATATTTGAAATGTTTTGTGGCTTTTAAAATGAAAACACGATTTTGCAGAGGAGATTTCTGATTGATGTCATTGATATGGTCATCAACTGTGTGTTGGTTGATAGATTAAGGAAAGATATTTGATATATTTTGTGGCTTTTAAAATGAAAACACGATTTTGCATTGGAGAATTATGATTGATGTCGTTGATATGATTGTCAATTACATGTTAGTTGATGGATTAAAGAGAAATATTTGATATATTTAGTAGCATTTAAAATGAATGTATTGAATGATATATGTAAAGTTAAAGATTACTATTCTAAAAAGGAAAATGCTAACCAATGCTCCCGGGGCACTGGTTAAGGATATGAAAAAGGAAATTATATAGTAGTTAATGCATTGAAATTGTGTAATTAATTTACAATAAAGTTAAAAACAGTTTCCTTTTATGGTAATAATTCCCTTTTATGGTATGCTTAACCAGTGCCCGGGGGCACCGGATAGCAGGACCCACATAAATATTTTAGAAGAATTAAAATCAATGTTGATATATTTAGAAAGATCATTTACTTATTTAACCCTTTAATTAATTAAATAAATATTAAATTGTAAATAAAATAATTTATATAAAGGATAAAATTGAAAGAAAAAATCCGCAAATATCCTCTATACATATACATAGTAAGATATAGAAAGGCTTCACCAAGTAAAAACATGTTTTTTTATACCATGTCCTCGATAGTTTTGTCATCGACATGAATATTCGCATCAACTTTGTAAATCCTTTCATATTTGGATCCATCCTTAATTGGATTTATCCTTAAAATATCATTCGGAGATCTTTTGGTTTATCCTAACCAGATTTTTGAAGAGCATTAAGGACTGCTTTACTCACGCTTAATCCTCTCTTTGATGCGAGGCAGCATTCTGTTCCCATTAACAAAGCATGGAGGAATTTTAATCAAGGTGAAAACATTTTGTTATCTATAAAGAAATACAATTTTTTGTTTTGAAAATTTTCTTTTATTTATACCTCTAATTTAAACTATTTTATAGAAAAAATCCACAACAATATAGACACAATCCACAACAATTATAACAATATTTGACGCTAAAAAAAACTTATTTAAAAATTATTTGTAAAAAAATATCCTATATACAATTAAGTGCAACATAAAAACGAAAGGATGGACATATTAATATTCGTCTTTTTTGTTAATAGCACTATTGACGTTATTAATCAAGATCTTGTAAAAATTCACCTAGCAGGGGCGGAGGGACCATGGGGGCCAAGGGTGGCCGTGGTCCCCCCCACGTTTTGCAATTTTTTTTTATACTAGTAATATTTATGTAGGATATAGTCAATATTGTATAATGTAGAACAGTGGTCCCCCCATGGTTGAGAATTTATTTTTACCTTTTAAACTTGGTCCCTTCGATGTTTAAATCCTGGCTCCGCCCCTGTCACCAAGTATATGTTGATCAAGATGTCAGAGCCTTTAGCCACGGACAACAAATTAGAAAAGGTTACAAATTTCCACTGATTTATTTTATAAAATATTTGATAAATGTAATGTTAAAAAACGATTTAAAAACCAACTCGAAATAGTTCATCGTTAAATGCTATTAACCGACATTTATGGTGAAATCTAGGGCCCCTTTGTTTTGGATTTTTTTGAAAAAAAATCTATTTTTTGATCTAAAAAAAATTACTTATTTATTTTTTTAGTGTTTATATTAGATTTGTAAAAAATCCGTTTTGCTAAAAAAATCATTTTTAGCCTCAAAATGAAAAGCTATTTCAAGTAGCTTTTTCAAAATCTATTTTTTTCTAAATATAAAGAACTCAAGTGTAAGAGCTTCAAATCTTTAAAAAAAAATGATTTTGAGAGTTGCTCTTTACCCCAAACATGTTTGCTCATTCCCAAGTGAAATGACCAAAATGCCCATACGTGAGTTAACTCACACCAGTGTATTTTTTACGTGAGTTAAAACACGCTACGTGAGTTAACTCACGCTAGTGTTAATTTACAAATACTGCTGCGTGAGTTAACTCATGTTTCAAAATATGCAATATTTATTTCGAATTTATTTAAATGGTAATACAAATAATATAAATGCTAGTAATATAAATGCTAATAATATAAATGGTAATACAAAACCTCATTTTATTAATTTTTTGATACAATTACATAATACATAATTTGATACATTTTATTGAAATAAAATAAATATGCTTCTTTGAGGTTAAAATAGACCAACTTAGGGGTAACAGAGGATCAAGGTCGCGGTGGTAAAAGAGACCATCCTTCTTGGGGCAAAAAGACATCATCCCTTCGAGGTAAATCTAAATCTGGTTCTTTTTATACCCCAAAAAAGAGTCTTTTTATCCACGGTAAAAAGTTTTTGGGGTAAAAAGAAGGAGATTTACTTTTACCCCAAGGTTGACCTCTTTTTGCCCCAAGTCGGTTGGCCTATTTTACACCCTCCCTTGACCCTTTTTTACCCCTAAATTGGCCCCCAAAAAAGCTATAAAAAAAAAAAACAAAAACTACAAAGGTGAAAGAGTGAGAAGAAGAAGGAGAGAATGTGAGAAAATGATGAAGGTTTAAGGGGGTATTTATAGGGGGGATGGTTGCATAGGTTTTATATGCACTAAATGCAGTCAAAAAACTGTACAAAAAACGTGTAAAAAATCATTAAAATGAAGGTTGAACAACTGACCAAAGTCCAAAAAACGTTTTCTTGAGTTTTTAAACCGGCCAAACTGGCGTGAGTTAACTCACGTTGGGTTTAACACGAGCGTGAGTTAATGCATGTGGCAAGCATGGGCCAGCGTGGGTTAACTCAAGCTAAGATGGTGGGCAGATTTTTTTTTTTGCATGCACTAATGGTGCCATAGGTAGGTTTTGAATAAATAAATTCGAATAAAAACTAATTAAACTCGGCGTGAATTCGAATAAAGAATTGTATTAAAAAAATTAGAATAAAGTTGCGCATTAAATAAATTTAAATAAAAGTTATATTACATTATATAAAGTTCCTAAATATGTCCTATAATTATATTACATTACGTTCGGAAATGCACCTTCCAACTACAACAATTATCTTACCTTTGAATGGGATAAATTCAAACTTGCTAAACAACAACTATCAAACATTCATCCGGAAGTTTTATTGTTTCATTCAAAAGATTAAATTCTTGTTAGTTTGGTTTAAATCATGATATTCAAGTGCCAAAAGAATGAGGTCTAGTCCTTGACACTTCAATACATTCATTTAAACCAAACTAACATGAATTTAATCTTTTGAATGAAACAATAACACTTCCGGGTGGATGATTGGGAACTGTCATTTAACCAGTTTGAATTACCTCATTCAGAGGATGACAATTGTTGTAGTTGGAAGGTGCATTTTTCAACCTAATCACGATCTTCTGGCGGAATCAAACTGTTGATAATATCTTCAGTTGATCTCAGCAACGTTACCCGCATATCGATCCACTGGAACATACTGTGCTCCCAAAACATGCTCATCACGTTTTCGTCGTTCGTTAATTCTACCCAACTGAATGATACTCTCCCCTCGTCTAGCGTTGGACGTTTATACCGAACGTATTCCACCCTCCTTATGTCTCTCGGGTTGACTCCTTGGTAGAATTCATTCAGTTCATTTTTGAGACCTCTTAACGTTACACCAAGGCACCGAACCTTCAACCCCTGAGGTTCTCCGCCGTTGAATTGTGCATGAACGTCGATCCACCCGACCATTATTTCAAATCTACAGAATAAGAAATTAAAAATAATCAATGAAAAACTCATTCAAACATTTCATCAAACACTTGGAGTGCAAATTATACATAAACCCTAAAAATGATAACTACAACATAAACATGCAAACATCTAAACAATTAAGCAATATAAGTGATTTACATGTAACATTGTATGATTTCTTGGCAAAAAAATCAAAATTTAAACTAAACCCTAAAACTAAAAAAATCTAATCCAAGTGTAAAAAATCTAGCATAATCATGCAAATATCTAAACATCATAACAATTAAGCACTATAAGTCATTTCCATGTAACATTCTACCATTTCTTGCAAAAAAAATCAAAATTTTAACAAAACACTAAACCTAAAAAATTATAGTTTAAGTGAAAAAATCTATCATACCAACATAATTTAAGTGAAAACTTACTTGTACTTGTTGATGGAGTGTTGTTTGATTTGAAGGAATTTCGGATTGGGGTAATTTGAGAGAGATTTAATTGGAAATGAGGAAATGAGGCTCTGCCTGGGCATATAACATCACGTAGCATGAGTTAACTCACGCAACGCAAGTAAACTCATGCAGGGGCAATATGAACATTTCACTTGGGAATGACCAAAAACGTTTGGGTAAAGAGCAGCTTTCAATGATTTTTATGATAGTAAACAAACCGAAATAGTTTTAGATTTTTTTAAAATTCTCTAAAAAAAATCTCTAGATTTTTTTCACTCAAAATCTATTTTTTGTAAATCTGGCATGAGAACAAGTACGTGGTTTATTTTTAAGGCCTTGGCAACCATGTTTCTAGATTACTAGCAAAAAAACTTCCAAATGAGTTTACATATACGCAACCATTGCAGTAAATTGGGTTTCTAAGATAGCTTTTGCATCTCAACAAAGAGATTTTTATCCTTCACGGCTAAAGCAATGTCTAATTCCTCACAATAGTCTACTTCAGTACATAGTTCATCTCCGAGTTGGCAGTAGAATATTTATATTACCAAATCGAAACTGTAATCTCTCGATCAATATAAAAGATATTTATATACTAAATATAAAAGGTACTTACATATTTTAATAGAACAACCATCCTCTCCAAAACCTTGGATGGAATTTAGGTCTCTCCACCAGACAGAGCTATTATTTCCTACTTCTAAAAACCTACTATACTATACCTCATTCTTATCCCAACGTATAATATGTGCATTCAACGAGTAAACAGAATAAACATGATCAGTTCTCATATAAGAGATGTCTTATCAACATCAATTCCTCATTTTGAAATGCATAGCACATGCTACTATATATATATATATATATCATTTTGATTTTATTATATCTCTTCAATTTCTTCTATTGAATGCCATCTCTACGATCCGCTCATTAATAATTCAGTTCAGTTCATCCTTTATTGACATTAAGCAAGTTCCTTAATCTGATCTATTAAGCAAGGTTTTACAATTTAGAATAAGGTTTTACAACTTAGTCTATTCCAAAATTAACGTTGAACGGCCCTTCGAACAACCAAATTAATCTAATGTTTAATTTTCTCAAAATGTTTCAATTTACTTAGTTTATTCCATGAGGTTTGCTTAGTTTAGTCCATGAAGTTACTTTGAGTGTTTAATATTTTTTTAATGGTTTTTTTAAGGAGGATAGAATATGGTTTATGCTGCCTTTATAATTCTGTTAATATATTTTAACAAAGTTGTGTTTGATATTTGGGGTTTGTTAGGGGAAAAAATGGTACTTGCATCATGCTGAAAGAAACAAAGACGTGGTTTTGTGAGTTAGTGTGCTTAATGCTACCCCATAGGTTTGTTGCCAACTTGTTCTGACAAATTGCGAGCACAACTTCATGTCTTATTTGGTGTGCTAAATTGGATATGATATCAAGGATTCAAGGTGAATATTGAACACGAGTTGTCACACCATTTATGTCTCTGCAATCCTTTTCTTACGTCATTATCAAACATTATTAATATTAATTGATTACCCTATTTGTGCATCATTAAGAGGTGTATTTGTTATTAAAAAGAGAGTCTCTCATATACGAAATAGTTTTCTTCTTTCTTTTAGCCTGTGTTTGCTTTGGCGGTGGGAATTTCACCTTAGGCCAAAATCACGTTGAACTTTGCATAGGGACGTGGGAATACAAGGTTCAACCCAATCCAAACACATGCTTAGTCGATCTCTACCTTCCATATTTTTTCTTTCTTTCACCACGGAAACGGGAATAGAAACAAAAGATGGTGTCAGCCAATAGGCCTAACAAAAAAAATGAGATTCCCTAAACAAAATTAGCCATACATGTTTAAACATTATTACTTTTATGATTTATCTAATATTAATTGAATTTACTTCAAAACGTTGTAAACTGATTATGTACTAAGAACACAGGGAGAAGGCAATTAGGGAACCGTAAGGTCGTGCTCTCGTAACCAAATTGATATGCATATAACGTAATGTATCTCAATCTACATATTCCATTATTTAAAAGCAACAATATCAATGGTTAATCATAATATCAATATTCACTTGGAAATTGGCAGCTAAGGACAATAATAGACTTTTATTTTCATAAAAGGCAACAATAGAACGAATCAACAAAATATTAATGAAAGAAAAAGGATTAAAAGATAGATGACACGGCCAAAAAGACAATACTAGTGGAGACCAAATCGGAATTGAAGATCAAACATTTATACTTCCAAAAATAGAAAGACAAAAAAAAACCTAATTCCATATTGCTAAGATAATATCATTTAAAATCATTATACTCCTACGAATGAATGGCACCGATGCTTGCAACAGGCGTGTGAATGAAATAGTAACATAAATCCTGAGATCAATTGATTTTCTGCAAAGCATTAGAATCAAAAGAGGCCAAACAAGTAGCAAAGTGAAAACTGAAACCTTTTCCTTATCATTTTCCTTTCCACTAAATGACTGTCATGATAAAGTGACAATCATTATCTACCATCAGAAGTTGATCTCAATTCACATTCTTAGATCCCACATGAGAGTATTTTCTTTACATTGACTTGCAAATGTGCTTGCCAGTAGTTGCAGAATATTTCCAAAGATCTCAGTGTTATACAGGCACTCGTTTACCTCTATAGCGGTCAAAGAACTGCAAGTGGACAGAAATTTGAAGGCTCAGTTTATAAATTACAGGTTATATACAGATGAATGCGATAAAATGTTTTCGAACCTAAATCTTTTTCCATCTTCAGTATTGTGAAAGTTTAGCAGGAAGTTCTCTATATGTAATTTTTCATGTGAATTAATGAAAAACAAGACGCTAGAATCAATCAGAATCACTAAGGATTTCAGGAACATTGATTATTGATATGGTAGCATCTATAGTAGTAAATGTGTAAGGTGCTTCAGCGAAGATTTAGTTGGAAGGTAAAAACATGTTGATTTATCGCAAATACATACCGATCGGATGAATGGCTGTTGAATGACCCAACCAAGAACAGGAATCTTCTGTAGAAAAACAGCCAGTGTAGGCCAGAATCCACTGCACAATATCATTCATCATTAGCTTATAGCAACATATTAACATAATTAAATACAAAATTAGAGTTTCTTTAAAATTCCACTAAACCTGAATAGTACGATGAACCCATATGCCTCAATAATCATGCCCAAAATAGGCCATCCCAAAATGAGAATCAAGAACCCAATACCAAATGAGATTGTCCCCTAGTAAAAAAGTAAGAGGTAAGTGGGGGTTATTTACCATGGAGTACGAGACAGAAAGTGAAACAAACAGTAAAGTGATAACGGACTTACCTTAAAATTACTCCGTTTCATGAAGAATTGCATAGTTGACTTCAGTCCAATGGTTAAGGATACTCCAGACACAAACAGGACCTTATTTGAGCAACATAAATATACCAGGGCATTAAAATAGATGTTATAAATACTAAGCAAAATATAATTTGAAGCAACTAACTAAGCAAAAGCAAGAAACATACATTTCCCATAGCTAGCAATCCCTTGTCGAAGAAGAAGACAATCCCAAGGAAAGAGAAAAATATACCGAAGCCAGTTAATCCTAATCCAATCTCTGCATTGCATGCCAATCACATATATTAAATATAATAAGATAACACAATTGAAAATAAGTTGACAAAATAGGATTGTAGTAGATGCCAAATATGTAATACAAAAATAACTTATATGTGATTTAGCGAAAACAATGCTTCGGGCGGCCAGTATGATGAGACTATAGCATAAAGGCAGTAAAATACATCTGAGAACTACATCACGTTATAAATAGGACAATTTAATGACATATATATCTTAAGCATGCGTTCTTCCACCAAGAACCTAAAGAAAATCAACAACAACAAATTAGATTATTGGTAGATTTCCATTAGCTTCATTAGGTGATGGCATTAATTTTAAATTTTAAATCAACAACAACTAAAAGCCTCACTAAGTATGGCCGACCTGCTACAAGAATCAGATGACATCATACTTTTAAATAATCAATTTGAAGAAAACAGTTTCATAAAATCACAATCACAGTTGAAACTTGAAAGTTGTAACTATTCCTTTTCACTACAAAAATGATAATCACTGTTAAGTTATAAGAGTGGCTAATATTATGTATATTGTCTAGCTTCTTGCTTTAAGACTCTGGCAAGAAATTATGTTCTTAATTCCTCTGTTAAAAAAAAAAATGTTCTTAATTCCTCTATTTCATAGTACTTCTATGTGAATTGAGACACAAAATTTCCCCTATGCCTTGGCCCAAAGTTAGGAATAGACACCAAGTGACCCAGAGGTTTATAGGTTTATGCTGTCGAGTTTGGAGTAAAAATAAGATAAGGCTGCCTATTATAGATCATGCAGTGAGTCCAATTTTCCCGTCCTATACCCTTTCTTTCTTCCTTTCATTTTTTATTTCTTCACATTTTGCGTAAATCGCTTGCTAACACACTCATCAAGGTACTGGGTACACAATGTCGCATAACGAAGGAACACAGAGATGGTAACCACGTATGTGCATTAAATAACCAAGGCTAATAGAAAATAGATGCCAATAATGACTTTACAAAATATAAATATTCTACAAAATGAAGCACCGGTTTTCTTAAATTCAAAAACTTTCTAGTTTAAGATCTCTATTTGACCATTAAGAAATCCCAAGACATACACAGAGGTAGGGAAAAGGAAAAAGACAAAAACAATTTTTTTTCAAAAAAATCATAGCGTTGAATAAATCAAAACAAGATATACCTCTTGCACAGAATAACTGCATATTGAACAAGATAACTAATTTATGGAACTATAGCAAACTCAACAATAATTCCTTCTTCTACACACATATAAGCAATAAAGAAGTAGATAACTCATACAATACCATTATTGGTGATACAAGAAAAAATTATAATGGTGTATTCCACTTACTTTTTCGGTCGTTCATCTCAAAGGAAAGCATTTTACCAGCAATTTAGATGTCCAGGCACTTTGGCTTCTCTGTAATACAAAATAACCAACTCAGTTAATACATGAATGAGAATCATGATCTGTACAGAAAATTTAATTCAAATATCATACTGCATCGTCACCACCTGATGATAAAATCTTGTGCATGTTAGGTTACCAAACTTTAGTGTCACAGTGGATTTCGATTATCACAGTGAGCCATCATGATTTTGGCAAACCCACCGTGCTACCAAACATGCACTTAATCCAAGGGGAAAAAATATCCTAGGAGCAGAGATGAAACAATGAGTGTTTATGGGGTAGCTTTGGCTACCCAAATATTATTTTTTTACTTGAATAAGTTAGTATATTTTGTAATGAGCTACCCCAATAATATATTTAGCTACCAAATGAGTTTATTTGTCAAAAACGAGTAGAAATAGGAAAGCCAAAAAATATCCACTTGTTTGAAAAATGTATTTGGTCTTGTTTTGACACTTCCAATCTCTTAATCAACAACAAAGAGCGGTTTGTAAACAATAAAAACTGTCAAGAACCACTCAATATATATTTTATTTCTTTAGATTTGGCCCACTGCTTAGGAGAACCAAATAGGAATGGATTGGTCATTGGTATGAAAAATAAATTCATCTCCTAATAAGCAAAGCAAGTCAATTCTAAATTTCAATTTATCCACCCATAAACTATGAGATCATATTCAAACCATGTAATACATCTAAGTCATGTAAATATGCTTGCTTTCATAGAAGGTTACAAAACCTATTTAACCTTATATCCTTTTACTCGTATGGTTCCTAACTTAACTATCCATGATTTTCTGAAAGTTAAGAATTATACGAAAAGCATCAAGGTTTGTCCTTAACCAGCAATTCAGTCCTGTAAAACCAAACCCTAAAAAACCAGAAATGAAGTTTCGACAAATACACTATTAAGCATAAACCTATCAAATTATTTCAAACTACAGCATCACATAACCAGAAATGAACATTTTAAGCAAAAAAAACATTGTAAATTGAAATTGAATTTGAAACGAGTGAATTCAAAAATGAAAAGGCGAAATCGCGGTGAGATCTTAAATCAGTGAAATCGATCTGAAAAATAGATTGAGAGTTACCGGTGTTAGGAGCGTGGAGTCGCCGGAAGTGACGGCGGTGGCGGTGGTGGTGGTGGTGAAGATGTAGAATTCAAAATGAACCGATCGTAAAATAAAACAAATATTTTGGGTGCAAAATCTATCTCTTTTCACTGATATTTCACTTCAAAATAGTTTTAACACTTTTTTATAGACTTATTTTCATGTTTTTTTAACAAAATTTATAAGTTGCCTTAAAAGATAAGTTAACAAAAAAATGCCGTCAATTTTACATTGTCGTCCAATAAAAATGGTGTATTTTGTCAAATCAACCATTACACCTTGCAGTGACTTGACATGGATAAATAATTGATTTCTATTGGATGTCGATGTTTAATTAGGTTGACAAAATATATCCATTACACTCAAAAAAATTAATTTATTCAATAAAAAATATAAGTATTTTTACTTTTAAAAAGTATATATAAAAATCTCATGCAAATCCACTTTTCCACTATACATTTTTGCTAATAAATTTTTTAGGTGAGTTTAGTTTCAAGGCTTACTAGATTATAGTATGTCTTAAGACTTAAAGAGCGTTTATATATTACCTATCGAAGGGTCTTTATATCGACTACTGGCTCAAAAAGCATTTATATATCATCCATCGAAAGGTCCTCACATTCACCGTCAAAGTTGAAACCACAGTTTTGCAGGTGAGTCAGAGTAACTCCTTATCAACCGAAACAATCTTCATTGACCACTTTTTCACTATCTCATTTAAAAATAAATCGATGAAAATATTGAAAGTTATGCATTTTGAAAAATAAAAACCTTTTATTCAATTTTTTTTCTCTCTTAAAAAATTAAAAGAAATGATTTTTCTCAATTTGTCAAAAAATAAATAAATTAACATACTGATTTCCATAAAAAAAAAAAAGAAAAAAAAGGGCGTGCTCATTTTCTACTAAATGTCCTTTGAGGCATGTGATTCTTTTTTAGGCTTCAAACAGACGCTATAAGTTACCATGGTGTCCTCCATTTTCATTTTTTTTTTCCCATGAGATTTCACATTATTTGACATATTTTCTGTAAAAGGTATACTTATTAGAAATTATTAGAGTTAATCTCTCTCGAGGTAATACTTAAGATATTATTAAGTTATCATAAAATTTCTTTTATGTGGGTGTCTCAACATCTATTTTTCAATAGGTATGGCTTGATGTATTGAATTCGTTGAGAATTAGTTGTGTTTTGGCTAATAATCGCTTTCTTTACGTTGTTCAATTTAATGGTTTCGTATCCCATGGCAAAGTAATGCAGAAATCTCTTCACTTTATTTGAATGACTTGTATATGATTGATATGGAAGTAAGTACTCAAACCATGTGGTTTCTAGTCATTAGAAATGCACTATATATACTATAATCGACATGGTTAAACTCGAGAAATGATGTTTAGACATTAGAACAACATCTTTTTCCTTTTTTTTAGGACAAAAACAATAGAGAGATGAAGAGAGAAAGAGAGGGAGAGAGAGTAAGTAATAACACAATAAAAGTATAAGAGAGAATTATTTCAAAAGTTATCACAAAATGGTCGTATAAATATCATTTTTCGTTAAACTTTTGACATAATATAGATTAAATCAAAAGTCACTAGTTTCTCTTACAACTAGCATCACTGCTCTATACAACCCACTATTGGTTAAGCTTTAGGTGTTTTTATTCCTTCTTACTAGCCATTGGTTTTTTTATTGTATTTGTATTTTTATACTCATTTTTTTGTAATTCTCTGTTCATAGTACTCCTGGCGTTTGGTTCGGCATAATTTCATTTTTTTTTCCTTCAAAAAATCAATAGATATTTTCTTTACATGCTAACTTGAAATTGAATTTATAAATGCATACTTAGGGTTTGGTTATCTTTCAATTGTGCCACACTCTTGAAATCCAAATTTTAGTGTTTATTAGATTTTTTAATATCTTTTTGGTATGCTGAAAGGATATATGTTTGGTGAGTTTAGATATTAACTCAGATTTATTTGATTGCCTCACTATATCAATGAAAAAAATAGTCTCTTATTAGTCTTCCATTATTTATCAAGAACAAACATCATCAAACTATGAAACACAAGAACAATTAGTTACTCAATAGTTACTCACTTTTGATGTCAATGTTATCTTTGTGTTTATAATGAGCAGGAACCAAAATCTGGTCTATGTATTTATTTAGTTGTTACTAATATTTTCAAGTATAGTATGGAGTCGTAGAATGATTAGAGATGATGACATCACATAATCTATTTCAGTTACACGTTCATTTATTGTCATATCAAACAGCACTTTATAAGTGAATCCTATACATTGCGTAACATAAGAGAATGTATACATTTTTCTGTGTTTGCATACACATTATCCTTGGTTAGTATTGTGATATCTTTATATACAAGTGCCCTCCTTTTTGGCCTTTATTAGGGTCTACTATATTTAGGTTGAAATATCTCTTGTACTCCTCATGAATACATATATTTTCATAGTTATAGTAGAAAGGAGCCTAACAACTACATTAGTGAGAATCTAAAATAAGTGTTATACCAAAAACATAATCTAATAGCACCATGAACAACCTACTAGATATGCAATCAAAGTATAACATAACAATCATTTTCACATAGATTGACATTAGTGGCAATTGCAATACAAATAATTTGCTAAAACGTTAGTAATATTTCCTCATTGAAGTTGTTTTGTTCAACAACAAAATTCTCCCATCTATCTATTAACATAACATAACATGTAATTACACCACAAACTCCACCTCCTCCTCTAAAGTAACAAAGGAAATAAAAATTATTAAAAAAAAAAAAAACTGGTGACCGAAACGAAAGCATTTCAATTCCAACAACCTTTCACTACCAAAATAGAGGAAAAAATAGAAATTAATGGGAACAAAGAGAATGAAGCAGTACATTGAAACCACAAAAGATAAGGATACAAATATATGCAATGAGTCGAAGGATATACAACATGTCAAGCCAAAATTCTTCACCAAGGATTATTATGAAGTTGTTATTTGGCCGGTCAACTCCATGATGGTGATGTTGGTTTGAAGACCATGTCTTGGGAAGTGGTAGAACCATAGTTCAAATCAAGGTTATGAAGCTGTTCCATCAACTGTGAACGCCTTTCCTTGAAAAAATCGAGACGAGTTGTTAACTCTACTAATGTCGAAGATGCTACAGACGGATGTCTTCCATTATATTCTGTCACCTGAAACCAATGATTGCTACTATATTAGTTCCTAGTAGAGTTACTGAAGTTATGACATGGAAGGAACTCGGTTATAACCAGTGTTGTCAAATGGAGATTGCGGAAAATAGTAGTTTGATCAAATTCCGATATGCTTAAGTGCTATAGCTGACAACAATTTGATCTAAATAGCGTATCGGAGCAAAATAGCAATTTCTTCAAATTTCGTTGCGCTTTAGCTGCTATTTGACAACACTGGCTATAATAAAATGATGGTAATAGATTTTAAGTTACAATTCTTGACCTTAACTTTTACCTCTGCTGCCCTTGAAGTGGAAGGCACCGAGCCAGAATCAACAACACCAAGCTCATCTACAGACATGCTTGTTGATGCCTCGGTGCTTTTTGAATCACTAGGACTCGAGTCTATAAATGGCTTCCGAGATTGCTGCCTACTACCATTACCAGAAGCCAATACTTGTCCTTTGATGTTTCTCCAATCAGAGCCCAACACACTCTCCTGTTGAAATGAAAAGCCAAAGTTTACCAGTGTTATTAAAGCAAGAGCCCTCAAAACCATAAATGAATATAACAAGCACAAGAAATGGATTAATTTTATCATAAAAAACAACAAACAGTAAAGGACAAATTGCATTAATATTTTCATGTTAAGATGAGGCCAATATAATGCAAGTCCACTTTTATGCACAGTTGCACAAACCTTTCCATTCTGTTTTTATATTTTTTGTTCTGAAAAACAAATTATAAGACATACCTCAGTCCTTTGTTTCCTTTCATGATTACAGTATGCAAGGGTTGAATCAAAATCTTGCTGAAGAAATCTCCTGCATGTGATAGATAACCTTATATAAGTTCACAAGGTTTTCAAATAATCACTTTATTAATTATTCCACACAATCCTTAAGATAACATATGTCAGCATATACTCACGGTTGAGGAAGATTCTGGGCATGCTGGTATCGATCACCTACATCTGTGACTGAACCATAGTGATGCTGTCTTTGCTGATTAAGTTGATGGTGAAGTTCCGCAACCTTTTGCTTCAACCTAGCCACATCAGCTTCAGCAAGTGCAATCTCCTCTAGCTCAGCCTTTGTCTTTACATAAGTAGATTTCGTAAGATTATTTGTACTATGGAAGCAACAAAAGGGAAAAAAAAAAGTCATGAAAATAAAAGACCTTTGAATCCATCCCACGTGAATTGGAAATCTGTCCTGAAGACATGCTCAAACCAACTTCCAATGCAGCTCTAAGATCCCTCTCAGCTTGCAACTGTTCTTGCAATCTTGAAACCTTTAAAGATAAAAATCAGTTAGATCAAATAAGAAGTGTCACAATTCAAATAGAGGAATAGGCAAATATAAAAAAATCAGTACATCTTGTTCAAGTGCCAAGCGTCGTTCATGCAAAGCTTGTTTCCTTCTCTCTAAGCTTGCTTGTAAAATAGCATTGCCTCTAGCCTAAAATGAAAACAAGACCAACTCCATTAAAGACTAAACATCAGCATTATGTTATATGGCATAAAATAAGCAAGAAAATAAACATACCTCCTTTGCAATTCTATGTTGCAAATCATTTTTTGCAATCTCTAGCCTCTGAATAGCAAGCCTGCAAACATCAAAAGTACTATGTTTATGCTTTCTCAAAATAAAAATACCAAGTGGAAAAAAATTGCATGGTGCAAAGAACAATCCAATAATATTTCTGAACTCTAACAAGAATCACATTTAACCAGGGAAAAAATCAGTTCAAAGCTAAGAATCTTACTCCTCTTCTCCAGAAGAATCAACTGATTCCACTGACGGTGACTTCCTCGGCTGTTTAAATCAGAAAGAATTATAAGATGCCAAATATTTGAGGTAGGGACACAGCTAGAAAACTAAGCATGAAAGAAAGAAAGAAAAAAAAACTAAAACAATCGTGTTTGTTTACCGTAACGAAAATTACTCTTTAAAAAAAACAGTTACCGAAAAATAATTTTCAAGAGAAACTACTCAAAAAAACTTATTTGAAGGTGTTTTTCGATTTTTTTAGATTCTTGTTTAAAAGTGATATTTTTTTTAAAAAGTCACGAAAAAACCTGTAACAGACAGGCCCTAAGTTAGTATATTTAAATTGCTAGCTCATAGCAAGTATATTATCAATGTAGCACAAAAGTCTCACGCAACAAACTCTTCAAACAGAAAAAATAGAATTGTCCCTAAATCTAATAACAACTCGCATTCTATATTCACAACGTACGTTTAGATCTCCTAAAAAGTTGTTAGAAAGTTAATGGTGAAAAAATAACAAACTCACATTGCTCCTGCCCCAGAACGTTGACCGCTTAGTACTAAAGCTTGTACCACTACTAGCTTTACCAGTTGTTTGCTTTCCAGAACCTGATTGCGCCTCAATCACAGGTAAATGGTTGCCAGGGTCCATTGAAGATAAAATCTCACCCATGGAACGATAAGATTCTGTGGAAGGCAACACAATTGGTGGATCATCATCAACTACGTTCTCATTGACCTTTCTTTGCTTGCTTTTATCCTCAGACAGATGGATATCAGGAACAGCATTCAGATTTGAATTTTCAGCCTTAGCATGATTACTAGTAGAGGATCCAACATCAGAATCATCTCCTCCAAATGCCTGATGCAAAGGGCACACAAAAAATTAAGGAAAAGAGGGAAAAAGAACATTGCAATGATCTGCATAACAAAAGAGAACAGAAATTGAATACTTAGGGCCTGTTTGGATTGACTTATTTGAACTTATCGGTTGACACAAGCACTTGTGATACTGTTTGAGAGAGCTTATGGAATGAACTTATGACATGTCCATAAACTGTTTTCAGCTCATTTCCATAAGCACGCAAGGATAGTTTATGAAAGCAACTTATAGTATATATAAAATCAGTTTGTTTTTTTATATATCTATTATTATAGAGATACCTAATACGTAAGCACTTATGTGATAAGTGATTGTGCTTATAAGCGCTTAATTAAGTTGTTTTCAAAACAGGGTCTGAATAAGAATACATCAGACACAGGATCAGAATAAGGGATGGAGTAGGATGCAGTATAAGACAACCTTGTAATCATAAAGATCACTGCCAGCATAACCACTACTTTCACTTAATTTTCCACTGTGAACACGATCAGCATCATCATCTGTCTCTTGATCATTTTCATTCTCTGCATCATGGTAACCATTTTCTTTTACATCTATATTATCGTCATCAGTTGAATCTTCAGACCCGCTGTTTTCAACTCGAGAATCAGCTGAAATGGAACATCTCTGTATATTTTCTTCCTGAAACAGCAGATAGAAATTAGGCTCTATATAAACACAAACCAGAAAGCAATTAATCAAAAGAATATAGATTGAGTGAGAGTTTCTTACATCAAATACATTCTCATACTCCTCCAACAAAGTGGTAATAATTGCTTGAGCGTTATTTGCAGCATTAGCGGCGGCAAGAAGCTGAGCTGAGCTATCACCACTAACATCAAATTCATCCTCCAGCTCACATTCTCCAGCTAACAGAGGCCGTAAGAGCAAGGGTGCCATGCAAGCAGCAACAGCAGAAGCAGTCATCCTATTCACGTTAGAATGAGAAGCAATTGTGTGCATCATCTTCAAAATTCTGTGAAGGTAGAGATGACAATAATTAGATTAAGAAGAAACTGTGTAGAACTTGAGATGTATGTTTTAGAGCTTTTGAGAATTTGAGAGAGAGATGGAGAGAGAGTGTGGACCTCTGTAACAAACGTCGATTTGGCTCTGGAAAAGTTTCCAATATAGCGCAGCGCATTGCATTAATCCTAGCCTCCTTGCGATCAATTTCTTGTAAAATAAAAGAGTAACAATGATATGAACTTCTATAAGCATAGAGTCACATGCAAAGAACTAGAGGTATAGAGCAGTACAACAAAATTTGACAACTGAAAGTTAAGGAACGAAAAATAATAAAAGCATCAGATATATCACATCATAGACAAGATGCAATCAAGTTGAGGAGATAACTGAAAGTCCAGAAAAACATGTGGCCTTTAGTTTTTTGCTAAATCCTCCGTGATAACAACAGGTCTTTCTCACATATATAACAAGACATTCAAGAAATTGCACTAAAAAGCTGAATTCAGTCTACAAATTTTAAATTTTCAAAATATGAATTCATAACCTAATCTAGGTTGTCTCAATTCAAAATAAGCTACTAAATAATGAAAAAACTGAACTGCAAAGTTCAGATTACAATGATTTATATTGAGCTCATCCTACAAACATATTGGAATCAAAATACACTCCTAAAACTAAGACAGTTTATAACTGTCAATGCCAGGTGACACAGAAACAGGCTCGCCGAGCCTAACTAACTGGTACCAAGCTGGCTGAGCTTAAATAACTGTTGTAGTTTCTTGAGCACAGCAGAACAATCTAGACGCCGATGCTTGTTGAGCAAGGCAGTGAATGAAGTTATATTCCCCCAAAGAATAGGAAAAATGATTCCATGCCTAGGACTAACATATGGAGTGTGATCTGAGTGACACGATAACAGGTGGCCCAACATCTCTTGGATAGGATCTGATACTGTCTTAGATTTTGAATTGAACCTAACTCATCATCACAAAACCAGCTTGAAAGGTGGAAATGTCCCCCCAATTATGAACATTTTTCAATCCATATCACATTGAATGTGAGACTTCTCAACATTAACTAACTAGATATTAGGGTTATCAAACATATCATAAGAACGAACAAAAACCAATATAAAGAGCAAAAACAAACAGAGCAATCAGCAGCATTTCATAAGACTATCATATACCATTTGTTTTTAAAATCATATGATTATAGAGAAAATAAAGAAAATAAGCACAGAGCTAAACTTACTATAAGCCTCCAATAAAGCAGTACAGCATGAAGCTGGAACTGGAGAGGAGGGAAGCTCCCTTAGAACATGCTGTAAATTGACCAAGTCGAAAATCATTCAATAAGATGCATATAACCTAACCGAACTTAAGAAAAGTAATCTAGAATTCATACTAAATTATTGTAACAAAATAGTAGTTGCTTTCAAATCAGAGTTTTAATAATCATTTAAGCTGATAAAATATTGCAGGAAAACATAATTGAATTATTATGGCATAGGGGTTCTTAATTATAAGAAGTGAAAAATAATTGACAATGCTAACGCAGATCTAGGCTTGTAGATTTGCAGCTAGTAGGCAATAGATACTTTAAAAGGAGGGGATTTACTATTGTTAGAGAAAAATTAGTAAAGAATAAGTTTTCCTATTATCAAAACGAGTGTCTTTACTCTTTACTATTATCAAAACTAGCATCAATACCTTAACACAGTCGCCAACAACATGCGCATCTTCCTCTGCATCAAACTCGACCTTCCCTGAAAATATTAAAAACAAGTCATTCCTAAATTTCACGCAAAAAAATCCATAAATTAAATTCAAGTTTAAGCCTACATATTATCCTTAATGGTCTTTCATCCATAGAAGGTTCGAAAATGAAAATAATTTAACATTTGTTCTATGTAGATATTGACTGATACAAAAAGCGGCTCCATGCTTTGTAACATGGAAAGCGAGAAAGGTCACATCAGATCAATGTTTTTTATTCGACGTTTGAATCCCCAATTAACTTTATTAATATCGCCTGTAACTAACTGCTCACTTCAAATGCACTTAATACTTAGAGCATTTAAGAAAATCACTGGTACCTTGTTCATATTCTTGAACTCTGCGGTCTACCTCCTCAACGTCTGCAGACTGCCGCAGTATTCCTTCAACTTTAGTTCCTGCAAAAACATGTTTTAAGCATTAAACAGTGTTTACGCAATGCAGCATTAAACAATGCTGCTTTGGGCATCCTAACTTTTACACTAACGAATTTTTCCAATGAGCTTTAACGATTGAACCCCAATGTTTTTATAGAGTTTCAGAAGTTCAATCTCCATTTCTGGGATTCAAGGCTATTTGACAAAGGTCAAATTTTATGAAGTAATTGCATTATGACTTTCCCAACATTCCCTCTCTATTGAGTGAAATTCATGTGGTTCTCATCACTTCATATGGGATCGCAGATAAGTTTTTGCTTACAGACGAAATAAAACTTTACCGGTAATCACTACTAAAATTTGAATTATGAATGACAAAAAGTGAACTGAAATATAAAAGTAACACTTAATACAAGATCATAACTTACCATACTTCTCTAGAAACCTAAGAGCTTTTTCAAGAAAAGATGGCCCACCGTCAATATCTTCAAGTGCTAGCAGAATCGGTCTTCCAACAACTAAAGACTTAACTGGACGCTTGTCTCTCCCTGGAAGCACAAGAAGAAATATAGAGAAAATGACTTCTACAGGCTGTTTGCTATCTAAATAAAAATCTAAAATCACAAAAAATCTGCAAAAACCAATAAATATATTCTTAATAATAAAAGCAATATTATTATTGACATGAAAAATAATAAGTTTATAACTTAAAACAAGTGAACAAGATTCAATTAATAACGAGTACGAACATTGATGGAAAGACCCTTCAATAGAATCAGTTGTATCGTTCCTGAAAATTCCATTGTGTCCCATAACAAGGGCAGCACTTGGTGCTTGTGCAAGGGCTTGTTCAAGAGCTGTCTTCCATTCAAACAAGTCTTCCGAAGTCTCCGCCTTAAGGGTGAATGCTCGACCATCACGCCCGTCTGGAAATAATACTGTAAGCAGTTTTTTGTCTTCTCTAACAACAACACTGAAAAATAACATTTCCAATTTCAAAACAGGTCATCAAAATTCACAACCACACATAAAATAATAATAATAATAATAATAATAATAATAATTCCAGACATACCTTCCTGAATTGTTTAAGTCAATACCGCCCAGTGTCATGTTTACTTCCCCACCTCTCTGCGGAAGAGTACTCTACAAGATAAATAAAGAAAATTCAGTCATAGATAATGGCAAAACCAATTCACAAGTATTTGAGTAAACGAAGCAAGCACCAAATTAGCAGAACTGTTTATAGTATTGCCGGTCATTTAAAGGTCTACACTCTATAGTCACATCTTATACTAAGGGCCTAATTGAATAGACTTATTTGAGCTTACCTACTAGCACAAGTACTTTTGTGACTGTTTAGAAGAGCTTATATAAACAGCTTATAGAAGAGCTTCGAAAAACAAATCGGCACTAACTATATCCATAGAATGTTAATATATATTATCAAGTAAGTTTAACCAAGCACTTATCAATGTACGCTTTTGTGTTTTAAAAGAATGATATATACCCGTGTCTGTTTAATTAGAGAGTTGCATCATTCAGAACAACAAAGGGGAAGAAATGAACACAAAAACTATCCAAGTTAAAATCTTAAGAATCATAGGAAAGATCTGAGAGATACTAACTGGATCATTTTTGAAGAAAACCAATGATGTGCGTGTGAGTATAAACCACCGCTTCTTCCATGACTTCCATCCTATTCCTACAAAATAGGAAAGCGTTGATGAATTCCTATATCATAACATTGACAGAAAACAGAAACTACCAAAATATAATTAAAAAAATAATTTGATCACGATTCTCAGCAAGAACAAAGATTGTGAGGAGACCACAACTATAACCATGATTCTAAACCTTGTAAATACAGGGGGAGGGATATGGACACTAACCTTTGGAAGATATGAAAAGTGGGCCACTTTTGAAAACCTGCAAAAGAGTAATGTGTTAGAAATTAACCCAATCAAACGACTATGACCAAAATACATACCAAAAATAGTAAAAATAAAAACTAAAACAGAAAAACCAATTTTATCCTTTAGTAAATACTGATGACATCGTATAAAGGGAATTACAAAGATTAACATCATTCAGAATCTGTCTAGCCTATTCCTTCATGTCAGCTACCCACTATGATTTTACTTGCATTCCTCTTATTGAAGAATGAAGATATAGTTCAGCAAGTGCATGAATAAAACAGGTTTTATTTATATAATAGGTTACATCGTTTAATACGTTTCTTTTTCTACTTGCCTCACTTACCAATCTGTTTGTTAAGTTTATATTTTATAGTCTTCCGCCTTCCTAAAATGTAACCCCCTCCCGTTTTAAATATAAGCAAAAAGTCAAATGTATTTGATACAAATTTGGACCAAATGCATTTGAAGTTTTGAGTAATGATTACTAAGCATTAGTTTATTTCTGCGGCGCATTCACCAAAATCAAGGTAAAAAAACACATTAACGCAAAGCTTAATTTTGAAGCTTCAATGAAATTGTGGTTAATATGGTCTAACACACAAGATAGAAGTCTCAAACGTGAAACCAAACCTACGCTAAGCTAATTCTTAGCTTCCTATGTAATTAAAAATCCTAATTTTAACAAGACCAAGGTAAATCACACTCAGTGCACAATTACTAATCTAGCCTCAACACTTAACAAGGAAATTGAATCTCCAAACCCTACTCAATTTCCTTCACTCTTTTGGCAACATTTTCAACTAAACTAACACATAAATGAATCAAACCAAATACCCTTAATTCATTCAATGAATCAAACCCTTTAAAAATCAAAACTTCATACTCAAACTCAAATTCCCAATTATCTAAAAATAGAATATTTTCTTAATCAAAAAATTAAAAATGGCTAAATCTGATAAATTCCCTCCAAAAGAAAAACATACCGTATTAGAAGCCCCAGGTCTAGGTCTCTCAAAAGCCGCTAAAGAAGCAGACATTTCCACAATATATCACTGATGAACCAACATTGCCATTACCACTAATTTCAAACACCATCAACCTCAAAAACACCACATTCAAAACAACCGTAAAATTTCCAAACACCGAAAAAACAATCTTTGTCCCCAATCCAATCAACCCATCATAGAGATCCAAAAGCAAACTCCAACACCAACATCAACAAAACCAAAATCACTAAGATCTAACCAAAAAGCCACAAACTTTCAGTACCAAGTACTATATGTTTACATCAGATTCACCCTTCAAATCAAGAAAAATCTCAACTTTATGATACCCTTTTGAGAAAAACACATGAGGGTATAACCCTTCCCTTCTGGGGTGAAATTTTGTGTCACTTTCCAAGTGATTTTCTCGCAGTTTTTTTCTCTGATTGTGTTTTTGGATTAGGTGAGATGAGGAAGGAACAGTAGTTATTATGTTAATGTGAAAAAACAAAGATGGGTTCTTTGCTTTTCACCCACTTCTACCAGAGAGTAGTTTTTGGATTGAGAAGAAACTAGAGAGAGAAAGTGATAGAGAGAGAAAGAGAAGGGTAGAGAGAGAAAGTGATATTGGGTCTGATATAGTCAAGTTTAAGTCTTGTCAGGTAAGTGTCCAATGAAAAAGTGCCACGTCACAAACATTTACAAGGGTAAGTGGATGTAAATAAGTTAAGGATGTTACCTAAACACATAAATAAGTTGTTTCATGTATGGATGGTTGGATTTGGTGTCTGTCGTGTGTGTGAGTGTGATAATTCAAATATTCATCCACCTCTTTTATTTTTTGTAACTTCCTTATTTAATTACTGTCTCAAAACATTGATCAAAGAATCAACCAAAATAAATATTTGTTTGAATTATTGATAAATATTTGTTTTCTATTGTGAAATTTAAAGTATGTAATGAAAAATTGACTTATTAGTAAATAGAATCAATTTAAGTAGTACTTTTTTTTGTTATGTACTTTAGTGACAAGAGTTAAACATACCAAGTGTGAAGAAGTCGTTTGGTTGCATCTATCAACTGAATTGTACTTGCTCAATCAATTTAAGTGTAATAATTTATTAAATATTGTATGTTTCACAAAAAAGATAAAGAAAATATTGGATGGGGTAAAGTTTAATCACACTTTGTGTTAGTTTTATAATAATTTTGTTATCTCGACTTTTCTAAGTTCCTATTTCAAATAAAATTTTATGTTTTAAAATTTAAATTTTTAAAAAAAATATTGTATTGTTGATTACAAATTTCTAACTAAAAATATTTCCAAGCAAACACTTAAGAAATTTATTTTTCAAAAAATAAAAAATAAACTTAAAACATGCCATTAAATAAGGAAAAAATTTATATGCCTAACTCTTCACTGATAGACTGAGTAGAGTTGGTTCAATGCAATCTCAAAAACAAACAATAAAAAGTTGGTTCAATGCATGGTCTGACCTAAAGCTATATGAGGCTTAATTGAGAGTAGACAAATAATAGAAGGAACCCTACATATATATACAAAATTTACTAGATGTCAATTTCAATTTTCCGATGAAGGGACTATATGTCAAAATATGATCTTTCAAAAAACAAAAATGTCAAAATATGTTAGTTGTAAATTGGTACAATTTTGATTAAATATTTTCTACGTCCTGTTGATAACTGACCTATTTGCAAAATAAATTTATTTTTTTTCTTTGAGGATTTTTGTTTAGAGGCGAAAGAAAAAAATTATTGATACTTTTAACTTTCCATCTAACATTAATTGTATTTTGTCAACTGTATAATTTAATTGCTACCTATACTCTCCGATCACTATTATAATAATGTATATGATATTTATTATACATCATTTAATAAATGAATCTAAAATATTAATTTTTGTTTATAACAATGATAGTTGACGCATAGTTGATATTACACTTGTTAGACAAATTCAATTAATAATGCTTGTATCACTCTTAAGTTAATACACTGCACTTTGCATTTATAGAATTATAAGTGTATCATTGCTTTTATTTTTGACTCAATATATCAACGTTTGATAGTGATAACTTAGTAGAGGCAATATCTTTTTCTCTTTCGTTTATACTTTTTTTTAAAATTTGATTGAAAGAAATGACTCTGTTTGGTAAAAATAGCGGATAGCTTATAAGCTAGTTTATAGTTGATAGCTTATAGTTGATGACTGATAGCTGATAAGTTAATTGAATTGTTTGGTAAAACTAGCTTATCAATTGATATTTAAAATATTTTCTTTAAAAAAATTAGAATACTTCAAATTTAGTAATTCTAATTTATTATTTTAATATATATATATATATATATATATATATATATATATTAAACTTATATTCATTTAAGTTTTAGCTAACAAAGAAATCCAAGAATAAAATATGTTTATTTTTTTCAAGAAGAATAAAATATGTTCCTATCTATCTATATTAAATTATAAATCTAAGAATAAATTATAAACTATAAAAAAATGTTAAATTTAACTAACAATGTATATATGTTTCAAAAAAAAAATGTCCCTTAAAAAGAAGCGAAACAATATATGTTTTTTCTTTTTTAAGAAAAAAGCTTAACAATATATGTATTACTAGACAATATATATAAAAACACAAGGGCGGTTTTACCACCCAGTAGCCTGGGCACACGCCCGGGCGCAGTGGTGGATCTCGTAGGAGACCCATAGGAGCCACTGCAGCCCCCAAATTACCTATAATTATCATATTATCCATAATTAATCATATGTTACATCGGTGTTGCACTGAATTGGCAAGCTCCCTAATCCCCAAAGGGTGTGGGTTTGATCCATGTTATCCTCACTTGAACCGTCGTTCTCTATGTTAGATTCAACAAAACAAACCACTGCACCAGTCCACAATTTTACTAGTATCTTAAAACTGTTTAATATATATTCTGGAAATATTTGACAAAATATTTTGCCCAGACTCTACAACATTCCTGGCTCCGCCATTGTAAAAACAGCACAGAAAAAAAACAATATTATATAAAAGCACGTAACAATATATAAACGCAACGTTAAAAAAAGAAATATAAACGTAACGTTTATTCAAAAAAAATATATATAAACGTAACGTCATTCAAAAAAAATATATATAAACGTAATGTCATTCAAAAAATATATATAAACGTGGCATCTTTCATATATATAAACGTAACAGTTAATAAATTACAAAGGGGTAGAAATGGGTTTTAGATAAATCAATAAGGGTAAAAATGGAAGAAATATGATAAGCTATAAGCTATAAGCTCAAACGCTACTTGAAATAGCGTCTGAAAAATAGCTTATAAGCTCGTGAAATAAACTATAAGCTCGTAGTGATAGACCATTACCAAACAAAACTTTTTTTGTCAAACGAGCTTATAAGCTATCCGCTATAAGCTCATTTCTTGGCTTTGCCAAACAGAGCCACTACTCTCTCTCTTCCACAAATGATTGACTTATGCGACATATGTGACAATTTTACATAGACAAATACTTCTTCAGTCTTAAATTATATGACGTTTTTGTCATTTCAGACATATTAAAAAATATAATTAATTTTGTACGAAAAAGAAATATTATGAGTTGTTGTACAAAATTATCCTTAATAAAAGATACTATGGAAAAGATAAATGAAAGAATTGAAAAAAGAGAAAGTAAAGAATAGTTAATGATATAGTAGTAAAAATAACATTAATGATTTATTGATATTTTTTGTGGTGGTCATGGATTGAACTCCGAACCTTTCATATATTGATATAGTACTACGACATACTCCATCCGGTCTCAAATGTAAGAAACAAAAAAAAAATGCACACATATTAAGAAAGTGGATTGACCACATTTAAGTCATTATAAAAAGTGATATTTTTTTAATTTTACCCTTGTCTTGAAGTAGTAAAGACATTAATGAGGTGAGTTTAATGAGGGTAAACTTGGAATTGTGACATTTAATAGGTTCATTTTACCATACTTTTTCTTATATTTGAAACCACCAATTTTATTTTTTTGTTTCTTACATTTGAGACCGGTGAGACCGGAGAGAATATAATTTAAGATAATTTTTTTTCCAAAACGACATATAATTTTAGACAGACAAAGTATAACACAAAAAGTACTGATACTTTATTGATAACACAATGAGTACTAACACTTTATTGGTATTCTAAAACAATTTGTAAATAATTTTATTATTGGAATACTACAAATAAAAAAAAAAGTAATAAAGGGCAATTTTTTCAAAACATTTCCTCTAACATTTTTTTTTAATAAACAACGGGTATTTATGGTAATGTTTAAACTATAGATTAATTTTTTTACAGACAAATGTTTGCTGTCAGCTCCTTAAAAAAAAGGATAAACTGCACTTTTCGCCCCTTATGTTTTAAAATATTGCGATTTTGACCCCTTATTAAAAAAATGGCAATTTTGGCTTTGTTTATGTGTTAGATGATTCATTTATTTTTTTTGTTTTATGTTGTTTTCTCTCTTTTTTTTAAGGGAGAGACAAAGTTGTCCTTATAAAAATTCTGTTAATCCAACATTGACACTAACTGACATTATTGAAACCATGCATTCAAATCAAAGATACATATCGTAGTTTCAACAATAGAAATTAATTTACGAACTAAATTATATCGGTTTAATTTTGTAAAGATTAAATATGGCCTTTTTATTTATGGACGACTAATTTGACCTCTACATATTTTGTGAGAGATCAAAATAGATCCTCACTCTAGTATAAACTACGTTGAACGTGTATATTTAATGAGAAACGGCTAGCTTAATTAACTAGGCTTTAAATTTTGTAAATTCACTATGGATAAAAAAAAAGTAGGTTTGGCATAGTGTTGTTAGGAATATCTCCCTGTTCCTCCATATATCCGTGATTGCCACTGCTGTTCTGCACATGATCACTAAGCTCTATGATCATTGATCAACACCTATATAGAATATTGGAATAGATTATACACACAATACACACTAGATGTGACTTTTCTGATTTTTATCCAATATATATATATAATTTGTTTTTTGTATTTGCTGAATTTGTTTAAATTGCTGTAGGGGATCAATTTCCATTAACTAGTGATGCCTTAAGTCTACTAATAATGGTGAATAGTTTTAAAAAAAAAACTAATAATACTGAATTATTACAATGCGAAAATTACACATCCATTTTTTTTGAAGAAATCCAATTTTTATTTATTATTATGATAAATAATGAAGATTAAATATACAGTACTATATGGATACAATCATTTAAAAAAAAGGTATTTTAATCTTAATTCAACTCTCCCTTTTATAATTTTGAACTATCCAAATCAATATTCCCTTTTTCTTAAAATCATCATCATCATGACAGTGAGGCAGTGATGCAAAGCGCACTTCTCACAATAAAAAACACAAAAGACCAAGAAAAAGAAGATGAACAAGAAACATACTTATAAATAAATGTCAATTCTAAGATGCACAAGTGTATTACATTATGTTAAGGTTAATTTCTACCATTAAAATAAAAAAAATATATCATTAAATTAAATAAGATATAATGTGACTCGTTGATTCAATGACTAAAAACGCGCTTGTACATGGTGCAAAATAATTTTACTTGTACACATCAAACAAAGCGTATATATACATGTATATGAAAGATAGAAAGTTACATAATTGTAGCTTTATATTAGAGGCTCATGCCTTTCTTTATTTTCCTTTTCATCTTGTTTTCATTATGAAAGGAGCCGTCAAAGTTAAAACCGTTCATTAATTGAACCTTAGCTTATACTGCAACAAATCCATTAATATCAATATTAATATTAAGAATTGAACAAAAATTTGAGTCCTATTGTGGCAACACCATTGCACTGGTCCCTGTCTTGTAGAGAACTTGCCACTGTCTTGTGCGGTTGAAGAAAACAAAAAACATAGATATAGTGATGTTCAAGAGTAACCGGATGTGGAGGTAACCGGTGATATATGCTGATCTGGACAATTTGTCATGTTCGGTTAGAACAAGGAAACTATGAAAGAGTTGTTTACATTTGCCAGCCTTTGTCTTTAGAGTAGCTTTTTGGAACACCACTCAATTAACCACATTAGACACCATCAAATCAATGGTGGTCCTATTATTCATTCATTTTCAATCTTTAAAGTAAAAGTTTAGGTGCAAATTGTTTGTCACAAAGCGAGACAGAGACTACCAACATGCTATGATAAGGGATTGTTAACGAGAAGGTTTTCTATTTCATTTTTCTAACACAGAATTGGATTCTTTAAACGGTAAAATCAACCGCAATAAATGAAATTATATAAGTGGAACATATGTTGGTTGATTTGTTTCGATAAACATTTTTAAAATATTAAATTTTTAAATTTTCTTACTTTAGATGATTAAATATATGAACAGTCATAGTTATGCATTGACATGTGTGAAATGGTTGACAATGACATGTATTTCGAAACGGATGGAGTAGGAATGTCAATGGGTATCCATGGATATAGATAGTATGATATTCGTCTCTGTCTCGTTGGATAAATATGATACTTGTGTCCGTCTCCATACCTGTGCGGATATCACTATACGAGTAATCCACATGTATTTAGATACCCACAAATATTTACGGGTACCCATGGATTTTTGAATTTTTTTTTTAAAAAAAAATACTTTTTTAATTACCTACAAACTTCAACTTTTAAAAATACATACATAACAATGTATAAAATTAAAATTGTAAACAAATAAGAGGGTAATTAGTTTGATAATTGATTGATATTATAAACAAAAGGTTGGTATAATATATATTACCAATTGAAATATCAATGTATTCATCTAAAATTGGAAAGCCCTAAAATCTAAAATCATAAACAAGTAATCATGCTAAAGAGAAGAAGAAGAAGAAGAAAAATAGAGAAGAGATGAAGGAGAAGAAGAAAACCTGACTGCACAAGAAGAGGAGAGGAAGATTTTTTTTTTTGAAAGAATCTTTAAGAGAAAGAACAAAGAATAACATCGTACACATGAGTAAATTAGAATTTTTTTGAGACACCAAACTCTTATATATATATATATATATATATATATATATATATATACACACATATATATTTTATTAATTTACTTAATTTCTTAATTGGTATGGATACCCACGGCATGGGTATCGTCAAATCCGTGTCTATGTCCATAAAGTAACGAGTAGCTAAACACCCGTTTATTATATTCGAGGATACCCATTTGGCTGCCTGTCCCGTGCCCATGACGGATACCCGCAGACACGAATTTTTTTGCCACCCTTGTAAAACAAACATAATAAAATGATGAGCAACTCTTGATTGCGTTGTTGACCAAGCTAAGAAGAAGAAAAAGAGAGTTGATTATGTCGAAAGTTGATTTTGAAAAATTATATGATTTTGTTGACTGGTCTTATCTTGATTCTACTATAAGAATGATAATAATAAGTAAAAATGATGAGCAATTCTTGACTACGTCGTTGACGAAGCTAGAAGATGAAAAAAAGAGTTGGTTACAATGAAAGTTGTTTTTGAAAAAAATTATGATTTGGTTGATTGGTCTTATCTTGATTCTACTATGAGAATGATGAATTTTCCATCTAAATGGATGCATTAGATGTTTAAGTACAATTATATCATCTGTTTGTGTAAATGGAAGCCCGATCGATAAGTTCTTGATGATTTGTGGGTTAAGACAATGAGATCCTTTGTCCCGTTTTCTATTTCTTATACAAGCTGAAAAGTTCAACTCTTTGGTTTTGAAGGGGATCATGTTGGAAAAGCTTTGCGAGTTTCAAGTGGGCAATGACAAACCTTTGAGAGACACTAACCTTTAGTTTTCCGATGATTTGATCATCAGTAAAAAGAGTTGGTGCAACAATACCGAAAAGGCCACAATTTTTCTTTTTGAGTTGCTTTATGGTTGAATGTAAATTTTCACAAAAGTTTACTAGTTGGTGTTAATGTCAACTCATTTTGGTTATATGAGATGGCCTGTGTTGAACAGCGAAGTGGAGTCTTTACCTTTTAAATATTTGGGGTTGTTAATTGGTGATAATCCTAGTAAATTACCCTTTTGGAACCTTGTGGTTGATTGGACCAGAGAAGGATTTTCTTTTTAAGGAAAATCCAGATAAAGATTGTCTTCTTGGAAATGTAGAAACATTTCGACGGATGATCATCTAGTTTCTTGTAAGTTGTTTTAATCTCACTGTCGATATTATTTCTCTTCTTTTTCAAAGCTATTTCGGGTACCGTTCTTAATCTTAAAATTGAGTCTCTTTTTAAATATTTTCCGTGGGGTGAAAGTGAAGAGGCCCATAAAATCCATTGGGTCCATTAAAACAAAATGTGTTGAATTCTGCTCTTTACCCAACATGAATTGCTCACTCCCAACTGAAAAGACAAAACTACCCCTGCGTGAATTAACTCACGTCATGTGAGTTAACTCACGTTAGTTAGATTTCTCTTCTTTTCACCATCAGCCACCAACAACTACACCTATTCTTTTGTTGGATGTTCAACAAATTGAACTCAAATTGAAGCTTCTGATTTTATTTTATTTTTAATTTGCCTTCTTCTTGGAAGTGATGTTACTTGTTGATGATGGATGATACTGTGACCATAAAGGATACTGCTCATGGCCCTGTGAATAAGTATGTGGATGTGGCTTCTTTGTTGTTGAGAAAGTGAGACTTAGCCGTGGCTTCTTTGAATTGTAAAAAGGTTGAAGATCAAGTTGCTTTTTTTTTGTCTACAGTGAGAAAGAAACCAGCGTGACTTAACTCACGCTGCGTGAGTTAAGTCGCGCAAAATTAACACTAGCTTGAGTTGACGTGCGTAGTGGTATTTTCGTCTTTTCAATTGGGAATGAGCAAAAAATGTTGGGTAAAGTGCAGAATTCAAATGTGTTTACCTAAAGAGAAATGAGGTTTATGTTGAAGGAATAAAAAAAAAACCAGCCCTTCTATAAAAGTGGTCTTGGAGTTTAATGAGGTAGAATGATGGGCTTTAGTGTCATATTTTTGCACATAAATATGACCTTTTAAATGGCGAAGTGGTTGGGAGGAGAATATTAGATTCTATTTGGTGGAAGGCTAGGTGATGAAGTAAGTGATGGTAGATGGTTTGTGGAAAATGTTACTAAGAAAATAGAAAATGACAATATCACGTGGTTTTCTTATGAGTCGTGGTTAGGTGGGGAGGTGGTTAAAGAGCATTTTAGTAGGTTGTTTAATTTAGCGATGGAGAAAAGTGTTTCGGTGATGTATATGGTGTTAGGTATTGGTGTTGAGGTTATATGAGGTGCAAAATAAATTTGCTTGTGTGGGATGTTAAGTTGGTGGATGAATATAAGGTTTATTGTCTAACATTTATGAAAGCTTATACAATGAAAGCTTTTTACCCTGGATCGAGCCACAATTTGCAATTCATACACTATATTGTTGCCAATTGCAGGCAAAATTGTGCCACAATTCCAACTCCAACCGACCTTGCCACAATTTTTGACGAATGAAAAACATGAAAAATAGCTGCATAAAATCATGTCGCGATGTTTTCATTAACTCATCATATAATTGAGTCAATTTTCAACATTTTCTCATCCATATCCCCTTTTTCGAACTCTTTCTCATCTGTTTCTCTCTTGTCACTTTTTCTTCACAACTAAAAACCAAACATAATGTAAGTGCTAACTGGGGAGGCTTCATATAAATTGATTCCGTTGCACGTGCTTCTGCTCCAAATAAAATTGATGCATGATCGATAACTAAAGAGCTGCTTCTCACTAATCCAACAATATCTCAATCAATGTATATACTGTCAACAGATGTTGTCTTGATGCAATCAAAATGTTTACCGTTTTAAATTTCAAATAGCACGTATTCATGAGTAAACAGATGTTGTTTGCTCTTTTGCTAAAAAAAAAACAAAAAAAATGTCTACTGCTAACCGAACAATTTGTTTAGGAAAACAACACGATTAATGTTTACAATACCTTTAAAAAAATATCCCCAAGTCCCTGTGAGCACGTCACTCAGTTGGCAGAGACAATGCATTCTTATATGACTCGGCTTCGAACTCCGAACACCCAACTTATTCACCTTATAAAGTGAATTCTAGCCACTATATTATTTGACAAAAAAAATACAACTTTTTTTGAAAAGGTAAATAAATACAACTTAGATGATGAAAAACTGTAAAAACATTTGATATGTAAAAATCAAGGATGAATGTAGGTTCAAGCATTGGTGGCACCTGCACCCACTTACTCTTTTATTTTGTTAAGAGATGCTGGGTAATTTTATTTTATTAATTTTTCCATAAAATTAAAATTAAGTGTAGCCCTAACAAAATATTATTGAACAATTTTTTGTAATTTTATTTGCGAAAACACACAATATTAGAGATAAGTTACTAAATGATTGTTTGTTTACGTGCATAAAAAAAAGATACATTTGATAACGTTGAAAAAAAAAGTAAACAATAATTTCAAAATATAAAGCCATTAGAGAAAAATAATTTAGAGATGTTTAGGTGTCTTCAAGTTTTTGATATAAAATGATATAGTGTTGTAGTATCTAATATTTAGTAAAGATTACATCCCTTAAAAAAAAAGTAACGATTATATCATTAATTTATCAATTTTTTTTTTGGTCAAGTAGCCTAGTGGGTTAGAGCTCACACAATTAAATTGTGGAGAAGTGGAGTGTTCGGGGTTCGAACCCCGGCCATGCATATAATATGCAATATACCAACTGAACTAAGCTCACGGGGATTAATTTATCACTTTTATATGCATTGATATATATTTTTTTTATAAAATTAATTATAGTATATTATCTTGTCTCCCTATTCAAAGTTTTTGGACCTGTCTCTTGCATGACTGAAATTCAAACCCGTAATTCACCACTTCTTATCAGTGTGTATGAGACGTTTGTCGCTAAACTCTTACCAAAAAAACTTCAATTTTGTCTTTCCAATTTCAATTTTTAATTTTTATGTTAGTTTATGGTAGTAGTACCCTTTGCAAACGAAATTACTGGGGCAACCCGAAAAGGGATTGGGCAATGCAAGGAGCTTTGCGAATGTGGGAATAACAAGCCTATATATAGCGTAACTTCTTATCTTGTCTTTTTAATACATTGTGAGAAGGACAAGATCATGTGACTGAACAATTATGTTGTGCCTCTCTTGGTGGCATCTCGTGAATAATTCCATTGTCTTTAAGAGGAAAATCTATGTAAGATTATAAGATAGCTTTGACATATTGAAGAATTCAAAACCACTAGATTATTAAGGAAAAAATATATGAGAGACATTTTTCAAGCCTTCAGCAAATTATGATTATTTGAAGATTTGCTCACATATATCTAGATTGAGGCCAGGTTTAAATGGTGAAGCTGAATCATTGGAATATGCATGGTGTTACATACATATTTGATGCTCAAGACTATTATGTAGGAAATTTAGGTCTAAATAAAAACAGATTTCATAAACACATATTCAATTATTATTAATCAATAGCGGAAGCAAACAAAACATTGAACATGGTTATGATTGGATCTACGACATGTTTGATTTATCAAGGATATTAAGAATTAGGGTATTAGGAATACCTGGATAAAGCTGCGAAGCAGCCCTCTCAACGGCAACAAGGTGATCTGAAACAAACAGAAGGGGTTAGCGGTGGCTGATTTGGTTCTTCCTCAACCGGTACCTTTATGCCTCTAGTTTCTCTTCAGATGGGGAGAAGAGAATGTTTGCCGTGTACGGTGTATTGGGGACCATAGCCTCTTTTATATTGGATGGCCATTAGGGTTTCCCATTATTCCGTTAATGAGCTATCCGGACATCCACTCATTGAGTCCATATCAACTAATTAAATATTTAATTAATTATCCAATTAGAAATCTAATAGCCTTATTACTTAATTTGATCACTAATCAATTAAGGCTCACAATTGATAAATAGCTAATATAATTATCGTTACGATATTTGCCCACATAATGATATTGGAATATAATAAATAATAAAATATTCCAACAATCTCCCACTTGGGCTACATGTCTTAATAATTCTATCAGAATTCTTTAGACGCGCAACTGAATGCTATTTATCTTTAGATTTCAACTTTACAATCTGGTCCACCTCATACATCAATAATGGGATCACCGCGGCTGTCGTCACTGACTTATAACGTGACGGAACCCCGACGACCACCATATCAATGCACTTGATGACATAGATTGATATGGATGAGTGACATGGAAATTTCATGTAATGTGATCTCTAAATCATGCCTATTTCCAACTGGTCCAACTAAAGTCTTTAGTGAGATCAAAACTGAAGTTTGCAAATTCAATATTTGCACAATGATACAGAAATGGTTATAACAATTATAACCACATAAACTTTATTTCTGCAGAAAATCATAACATAAAGTCTGTATCGATAACAAAACAAAAGTATAGAACATAGAATGAAAGAGACTCCCACTA
>Ga0228710_1000422_pt1 | contig 52088 bp, 20 predicted proteins | sample MedpolnodulmetaG_FD_177995 | JGI IMG/M metagenome (GOLD analysis project Ga0228710, IMG submission 177995) | Root nodule microbial communities from Medicago polymorpha collected in Santa Monica, California, United States - pink nodules | ecosystem: Host-associated > Plants > Roots > Nodule... | reverse complement strand
TGCCTTTTCTTTGCAGGTTACAAATACTATGTCATGTGTTTTCTGATCACTGTCTTTTTCCTTGGATCTTCTTTACTCATCATTCTTACTTGGATGATACCTTCTTCTTCTTCTTCTTTTCTTACGCAATAAAGAGATCCAACAGAATATAGATAGGCAGCCCCATTAGAAAGTAACAATGCCATTCTTATAATCAATAACTTTATTGTCACGTTTCTTGAGCAGCACTTATACAGTTGTCATTTGTGGCTAGTACATTTTGTTCTGTTTTCCAATTAATACATATCGTGCACTTGTATCCTAACAACACAAAATTAATGTTGTCCCATATGTTTTTTTTATCTGATGTTTTTATTATTTATTGTATTTATAGCTGTTTTTTGTTTTGTTTTGAAGAAGTTAAAATAAAATATATTATCAACATAAAATGTCTTTCCTAGCACAAGGTGTGCAAAGGAAAAACACTAAAATCTGTACAATATTTACAAACCAGGAACAGAAAAAATAACGAAAAAAATAACAACTAAATGTAGCCCAACATATTTATAGCTTTGTTATATAATACCATTCATATTCATATATAATATAACAATGTAGAATGCACTCAATAGTTGAGTATCAATCGGTTAAGCAACATCAAGTTTATGCAGAAGAAATGTAGTAGTGTAGTTAGATTCTCACAAATCTTGAGGAGAGTAATTCCAAATTAACCTATGTTATTATAGTTGTATTTTTTTCTTTGAGATGATTGATGTTAATATTTATTTTTTTTGACAAAAATAAAACAATTCATTCATTCAAATCGATAGATTACATCAGATACAAACATTGCTAAAAACGTAAAGGGTGAACCCGTGAATAAACTCACAACACGCAAGTTAATAACATAAAACAGCAAAATGCCTACAAATAATATGATAAAACCTAAGTCACCGAAATTCACATGTTTTCGGATCTTCAACGTTGACGCCCAAATCATTGGTTGAATTTGTAATTGACTGATGCCGATCTTTCAATAGAAAATAAACGAACACTGCGACAAGACGCGAAATCAAACGTCGCACAAGACGACGAACAACACAACGCCGCACTTAGACAACGAAATCACAACAAAACACAATAGAAAAAACTTGATATATGTGAAAACCACTTATTTAGATTGAAAGAAAAAGGAAAAAAGATGTTGAGGGGTTATTCTAAGTCAAAAAATGACCTAAAACCACCCCTCCTCGATGAACGAAAGAGAACTTTTTTTTAGAAAAAAGTTGGAGTTTCTCTCACTAAAAAACTAGAAAAACACTCTTATGATTGATGTTAGTATTGTCAGTGTTATGATTGGAAGAAATTCCAACGCTCATCCTAACCACCAAACAATTTTTATAGCCCTCTTTATTGTATGATTATACATTTATACTATTAACCTAGCTAGCCTCCGACATTAATAATATTATAAATAATATTTAAAATTACAAAAATGTTAATAAGACATTCCTCAAATTTTTTTTTGTTAATAAGACATGTTCCTCTTGTTACTTGTAGTGGCTATATATAATATGACATTAAGTTGCTAATTACATGGATGTATTTGATAATAAATTTGGAAAAGACAAATTGACCAATGTTTAGATTATTTAAAACTATTGATAATATGAAATACTATTTAATAGTTAATATCATCCTATCAACAAATTCTAGAACGTGGACCATTTGTTTGCAAGTGGTGCAATTGCCAATTCAATCATTGGCATTCGTTCGACCATATTTTCTTTAGAAGTTATTATTAAAAACTACTTTGAGATTCTCACCATCAAACAACATATGGTGCTAACCGCTAGCTATGGAGAAAAGATGATTACTTTAATTAGTTTTTTATTTTATTATAAAAGATATCATTAATGGGAGTAAAAACATACCCCGATCCAACAAAAATCTAAATTCAACACGATAAATAAATAAATAAATATGACGTAAATTTTTTTGTCAGAATTTACTTACCTTTCAACCGAATTTTAAATTACTAGAGTTATTTTTCTTTGAAATTGAAAGTTAACACCAAACATATCAGAAAATTTATAACAAGTATTACTCTCTATATCTTCATTGATAAATCACCTCTAAAATTTGACAAAAAAAAAACCACCTCTAAAATATCAAATGATGAATCGTTCAAAAAACTCAAGTTAAATTCCAACACGAAAAGTTATTGGTCATATTATACTTATTTTACAGGTGAACTCTTAAATATCAAGATCCATTCCTTATAAAATGGAGGATTTAAAATAAAAAACAAAAAATTCCCTTCTTAATGTGGAATATCACCCATTCCTAATCAAATGATCCTTCTTTTGAAAAATTATGTGATTTCATGTCAGCTAAATGGACCACACTGCCGCACACCAAATATGGAATATGACCCTTTTTACCATTTAATTTAGATTGTCCTTGTTTTAATTTTACATATGCCAAATCAAACTTTTCTTTTTGAAGCCAAATCAAACTTTTATAGAACTTTTATGATCAATAATATCAAAGTTCAATTTACTTATTCACAGCACAGCTCCTTGTGTTAAAAAAACAAATTAAATGACAGGTCCTTAAATTTAAAAATAGAAATGGAATTAGCACAATAGCACAGTTAGGGTGTAAATAATGTTTATCTCTGCCGAATACATAAAGTTTGAGTTTAAATTATAAAAAATAGGGTTAAATATGTTTTTGATTCATCTAAATATGTTAACTTTTCGTTTTAGTTTCTCTGAAATTTTCCTTCGACTTTTAGTCTTTATAAAATTTTCAATCACCACTTCTAGTCTCTCCTTTTAAGTAAACTTATATGTAGATTTTAAATTTTTAGATAAAATTTTATAATGTTATAAGAATCTCTAAAAAAAAAAAAATTAGATTTTTTTAACAAAACATGAATTAAATATGAACTTTTATAGTTTTGGCCATTAAAACTTCATATTTGATTCATGTTTTGTTAAAAAAATTCTAATTTCCTTTTGAGAAATTTTTATAATATTCTACACATTTCCGCACAATTTCATTAAAAAATACAAAGGTTAAACATGAGTAAGTTGACTTAAAAGTATGGACTAAAACTGGTGATTGAAAATTTTATAAAGACTAGAAGTCGAAAGAAAATTTTAGGAGGATCTTATTAGTTTGAGGGATGAACCTCTCTGCACTTACGGAAGGAGAATATTTGTTTTACATAAAAAGTTTGAGTTTGTAAATGAGTTTAATTTTTTTTCCTTAAGATTCAAGACTTTACTCCGCATCATAATTTAATAAATAAGAATGCAACCTCTATATTTCAAAATATATTTAAAAATAGGTCAACATAAATTGATGTTATTTGTATAAATTTTGAATCAAATATAATAGTTTTTGTTGATTAATTTTTGTTTATATTTTGAGAAGGAGGTAATATAACGTTTTTTTTAAGGGAAACAATGTATAACTTGTTCACTATTATAAAAGTGGTTTTAGTATTCTTAAGCCTAAAAAAAGGTTAAACATATTTTTCTGAAAAAAATAAACGATATTCATTCATTCAATTAAATAGAGTACATCAATATGATACAAATTCGAAGCTGCTAAAAATAAAAATGATGAATCCGCGAACAAACTCACAACATTCATGTTAAAACTTAATAGCATAAACAACATAGTACTTATACCTACAAATATGAATATATTCAAGTCTTCAGAATACTCATGTCTCCGAATCTGTAACGTTGAAGACATCAAAGTCATTGATTGGATGTACACTTGCTTAAAGCTAATCTTTCAACCTGAATCAAATAAACATTGTACTAAGACGAAAAACAAAAAATACACCGCACAAAGACGGAAAATCAAAACAAATAGAGTCGTGCAAAGATACGAAATTACAAAAACAATTGAATGAAGACTAAAAATTGGTGGAAATTACTTATTTAACAAAAAAAAATTATTCGAATGGGTGATTTTAGGTCAAAATCGACCGTAAATCACCCCTCCTTACTATAGAAAAAGAAAAAATGTGGAGATTACCAGAGTTTAAGAAGAAAAGAAGTGAGAGTAGGAGTTGTTTCCATAAAAGGTTCAAACTTTTTTCGGAGTATAAACAAGTAGTAATTTTTCGGAGTATAAACAAGTAGTAAACAACAGACTACAAAAACTCTTGTCATTTCCCTCAAAAAAAATAAAATCTTGTCATTAATTTTTTCATATGATATTTTGTTTCAAAATTTTCTCACCTTGAAATTTGAATTATTTACACGTTCTTAATGTTGAGTCTTTTTTTTCTTTTTTGGTACAGAAGAGGATTAATATCGAGTCTTAGAAGATTGAGTTTAGCTCATCCACATAATCAAGTTTAATTTTGACCGAACAAGTTTTGGTACCGAACAATTCAATTCAAAAAAGAAACCGAACATTTAAAGAGCCAACTTCAAATAATTCACGAATGTGGTATCATTATGGGTTGCACTATGTTTTGTAGTTTGGTATCATTATGGGTTGTGCTTTGTTTTGTGCCTCTTCTTTTTCTTTTTGACAATATAAATAAATATAAATAGTTCACGAATATGGTAAAATATAGATATGAAAAAGTATTTAATTATCATATTTTGTATATTTCAGAATTTGAAAGTATTTAATTATCATATTTTGTATATTTCAGAATTTGAAAGTCTCATTTTTTTTATATCTTATAACTCAAGTGTGTGCTGTTGTATCCTTGGGCACCTTGTGTTTGGGTATGGTTTATTCAATTCATTCACTTTGCCTTTACAAACTAAAAGTGAGGAGAATCTTCTATTATAATTACCTTTCTTTATAACTATTATGATTATTATCACTATGTGGATATATTATGTTATTAAAAAACACCACATTCAAAGATTCAAAGTTTACCTTTACAAACTAGTAAAACTAAACTACTTTCCATCCTTTAAACCATTAGAGACAATGGGAAAAAAAGAAAGATTGAGAACTTGCATTTGAGGTTGGAAATTTGACAGGTTTGTTTGTGGTATAAAAGAAAAATGCAGGGGAACTTTGTGTCCTGTTATGATTGATTGGTTGCCTTGCAGAGTAGAATGAGTGATGGGATTTACCGATCCCATGTAGATGGCAAGAATATCCGCAAGCTCTGTCTTCTTATGATTGGATTTCATTGGTTTTATACTCCATATTAGATTTTTATTTTTATCAAGTATTTTATACAATTTATTTTTTTTATTACATTTCAGATTAAATTAATTCTATTTTTTTTCATTATTTTTAATTTTAGTTGATGGACACGTAATGATAATAAATTTTTGGTCAAATAATCTAGTGACCGAAAATTCATTTTTAAAGTGAATAAACCTCTATGTATAATATGTAATGTTTCAACCAACTGAATTTAGGTCAAGAGGACCCTAATGATAATATTTAAATCTAAGAAAACATAGATTCAATATTTTTCTCAAATTTTCTTTTACAACTTTATCAAATTTATATTGGAAATGCCAAAATGTTATTTTCATTATTTTCGAAAATATACCCTCCATAATTTATCTTTCTCAGTCTCTCTCTCACATTTGCTCACAAGTTTTTCATCTTCTTAATGTTTAGTTCTTGTGGTGTCTCCCACTCTTCTTACGACGTCTAAAGTTTATTCTAGGGTTCCAGCCGCTTGTCGGCGTCTCTTATTTTTTTGTATGTCTGTCCCTGCCCCCCCTTTTTTATTTTGCACGTTGTTTTGTAGCTTGGTATCGTTATGAGTTGCACTTTGTTTTTCACGATGGCACAATTCATCAATTGCTATGGCTTTGTCGTCTCTTCCCTTTGTGGTGACCGGTCTCCCTCCAAACCCACATTGCAACTGCGTCTTCACCCACCAACCCACATCCCACCCCATGTCACCGCTTCACCTAGCTCTTTCGTAGGCAATCATTGTGTCCAATGTTTCGTTTGTTCCATGTGCCAACCTCATTACTACAAGTCCCTCCTTGATCGATCGATCCCCACTTCATAAACTTTCTTTAGATCTGGCTTTTATGACTGCAATTTCAATTGAAGAAAGAACCTCCAAACTCCCTCCTAATGCCAGTTTAGAAACTTTGTGTTATGGTCACTTCATCACTTTTCTAGTTTGAGATTTAATAATTGTGTTGGAGCTTTTTTTTTATGTTTTGTTTAATTTGTTTTGCTTAGTTTGTGTTATATTATCTTTTTGAATTTGTTTCATGTTTGCACTCCATGTGTAAGAGTGATTCATTTTGTTGGTATCATATTATGTCTAAGGAGCTTATTATGGTTATCACTAAATTTAACATTCTTTCAACCTTATAAAAAATCTGTCAACATGTGTTTGAATTGGTCATTCAAGGACAACATATAGTTAAAATGGACGAAATGTCGAAGCAAACAACAATTTCTTTCTTTAAGGATGAATGTAATTAAAAATGGTGGATCTTTTATTAGTCTTGATCATTTGCCATATATGGAAGAACTTTGTTTGATTATTAATCAGGATTAAGATTTTGATTTGTTAATGTACTTTTAGGTTTGAAATTTCTATATATTGAGAATATGTATTTAACCTTCAAAACGTATATGAAAAATATTCTAACTCATGGCCAATTTAATTGTACTCTAGTTATTTTAAGAAGCTTATTTTATTGTAAAAAATAAAATGGAAAACACTTATTTAAATTGTTGTAAAGATCTATTTCTCTATAATCTACTCTCGTCCCCAATTTCTCCCCTTCAAACTCCCAAAGAAAATCTACAAATTAATTAATTTCTATGATATTAGTGAATATCAAAATTATGTTTTTTTACGGGCCCCTGTCTTATAGGTAGGTTACTTTATTTTTTTAAACTCAATATAGGCAGGTTGTATATTAGGTATAAATATTTCAGTACTCAGTAATTAATGCATTGATTGATATGATGAGACCCCCTTAAGATCCAAGAAAGCATATCTGCATTATTGGGTCGGCAAAATATATATTTATCCCCCATATAGTAACTGTACATTCAAGTATTTTTCCACGAGGAACATCCTCTTGGCTGTAGCCCCCACCTGGCGGTTGATCTGTAATCCTGGAATCATTTTCGTGACAATGACGCATCCTATGCTTGTAGTTGTAACCTCTCTCATAATTATATTCTTTTTCCATTTCCTAACTAAGTTGTGAAAAGTTATAATCTTCGTTGAAACTTGTGCTTAATTAGCGAGCATCTCTATTTCTTTGCGTACATTACCCTGCATAGTGTATATTCCTCAATTTGATGAGCCACAATGTTGTATACGCCTCTTTATTCCTTATCCAAGCTACTCTATAAAGTATATTTATATACTCTGGCTTCAAGATCAAGTTCTCTTTCTTTATACTATTCTTGGTTCACTCTTACTTAATTACCTTGGAGATTTATAATCAATCCATCATGTTCATCGATCACGATGACTATAAATCTTTTTTTCTCATTATTGTATTAGTCACGCCCACCTTTTAGTACATCTTAATGAGTAAAAACAAAGAAACGTAAAAATGAAGTCATGGGATTAAATATATGTCTCTTCAGTGAAACAACATGCATGTAATTTGGCCCTAACACTAGTTTTACAATTCAACACCGAGACTGTCTCATTCAATCACGAATTCGAAACATTCAACATCATCAATATACTTTTATGAAAATTAACCTTTAATTATGACTATAGCTCTAACATTAGCCAACTCTTTTCATCCAACATTAATGTATCATTAGCAAATGTAAATGTAAAATATTGACCGAGCATTACTATCCAGCTTATAGCCCGAAAATAAACATGTCAAAATTGTCGCATTCATCATCACATTTAACCTTCCGCTGTAATAAAAATGGGAGCGATGGTCACTTTGCCTCATCCCACTCTCGAAAAAAAACTCATGTTGGACTTGTTGTGAAGAATTTGTCTTCCCACTAGACATCAGAAATAACTCTCCTAATTACCTTTCGAAGACAATTACCCAACACCTTAGCTAGAATCTTATACATACAATCCACCAAAGAAATCAACTTAAAATTATCCGGTCTCTGCAGACTCTCAACCTAATTTGAAATCAAATCTATAAAATGTTTTCCGTCGTAAGTTTATCATTTCGATAAAATTCTAATTCTAACAAGAACCGCATCACATCACTTTTGAGCTTCACCCAAAAATCCTTAATAAAACCAAAATTAATACACAAGAGAAGCAACATTACCTTCGAAATTGTATATATCGGATAATGTTTATGGAATATCATGAAAAAAATGCCAGGACAAGCAATTTCTTATCTAATTATCAGGTACTTAATGAAGGTTGATTATATTTTTCCATAAATTAAGAAGAAAAAAAAAGTCTCTCACCTCGTTAGTTGCATTGCATATAAAACTGAGAAATTTAGCTGCTAAATATTTTTAAAAAATTCCAATAAAATTCAAAAATGGCGACTAAGAAATTTAAATTTCACATCCATATCCAAATTTATTTATTCTATCATAAAACGACAAAAGTTAGCTATATTTTAAAATCACAAGGTACAACAACACACTGGGTCTCATGAGTCATGACACATGTCATCCGTCTCCATCGCCCACCCTTTCATCCTGTAATTTTGCTTTTCCATAAAGTAATAATCCTGTAATTTATATTCCATTTCATTCTCAACCTCTCAAACAAAACAAACCGCATCAAACAAATTCATGCATAATTGTCAAAATATATCAACCGTATAATTAGTAGATGCCTCTTGATATAATTCTATACTTAGCTAGCAATTTCTATTAAGATATTAATGCTAAGGTAATCATGTGTAGATAAATATTAGCCAACCTACCAAATTAATACCATTCGTCACTTACACTAAAAATAGCTAGAAGAGTTTGATTCCATTACGTAACGCAACCTAGCTTAGCTAGCCACCAAACCAAGCCCCCATCTATCTACCCCTATCCTCTTCCATTTTTGAGAATATTGTCAATTTTCCTTCACGTAATAGTTACTCGAAAGAAAAATATGCAACTCTCTCGTTTCCCGTCCACATTGTTATATGCAGGGATCGAGTTCGAATCGCAGACATCCCTCTTACTCACCTTAAAAGAATACGCAACAAAAATTGATATGTCTGACAAAGATTAAACTTAATACAGTAATTTTTCCATAGACAAAGTGATAATTTCAAATGATTGAAACTCATTCACACAACTGCAAAATTTCGAGTTTAGATAGAATTTTCCAGCTGAGCTAGAACTTATAGACTGTAATTAAGAAAACCCAGTTGGGATGAGAGAGAGACAAAGAAACATTAAATTCTGATAAAATCACCGATATATTCGGTTGGTACGCCTGTGTAAAAAAAATCGGTTGGTACGAACAACATCAATCATTCCTGATAATTCATACAGAAAAATCCATAATTTAAGAATCGCATCACACAACTAAACAAAGAACACCGTAAAATATTTAAACAATAAAAAAAATGAAAATTGGTATGAAACTGGAGAATTCAACATTAAGTTGATCGATTCCATTGAATTAATTCACATATTCGATTCAGATCCAATATTTCACATCTGAAATATTCATCATATCATATCATATACTATATAATAATTAACATATAAAAAAACCATAAGAAAAAGAAATCAATTAAGAAATTGATCATCCTTCAAGAAGAGGAGAATTGGAGAATAAAAGAAGAAAAAAAAGAACAAAAATCGTGTAATTAATTAATTTACGTAATTATGAACGAGCACTAAGGTAGTGTTCGATCCTCGAATTGCAGAGAGGTTGATGATGATGAATATTCATGTACAAGGACAAGTTCTCTTCGGAAAAGTGGATCTGAAAAACGCGTCCATGTCTTCATTATTCTTAACTTCAAAGAATTGAAAATCATCCATAAGCTTCCTCTTACAAGAAACGAACGGCTTCGGTTTTCTCGGCGCCGGCGGACAATCCTGTATCTCCGGTATCTTGCTTTCTTTCGACGTGGGAGTCCGGTAACTCTCATCGATTTCACCGTCAACAACAGCACCGTCAACGTTTTCTTTCTCAATTTCAGGCTCTATTATCGCCGACGACGACATCGTGTCGGCAACGTCAGGGGCTTGATCGGAGGAAGGAGTGACAACGTCGTCGTTCTCGACGACGTCGACGGCGGAGATTCGAAGTTTTGGTAGTTGCTGGAGGTGAAGATCCGTAGACATGGTTTAAGCGGTGTTTGGATGGTGGAAAATTGTGTAAGAGAAGAGAAGAGAAAAGGGAATTTTACTTTACTTAACGTGAAGTGCGAGAAACTGTGTTTGTTAGTGTGTATATATAGATAGTTGAGTTGTAAGAAGAAACTTTATGGAAAGCTTTGAAAGCGTGCTTTCGAAGGTAATAAGAGATTGAAATTGAGAGAGAGAGAAAGAAAGAAAAAAAATGAGATGGGTTTTGGTTTTTGGTTGGATGGAGGTGAGGTATCACTATCACTACAATAGTGCTATTATAACTTGTTTAATTTTACAGTTCACACTACACTATACCTTAATTCATTACTTGTATTTTTTTATTATCATTCAATTTTTCAACTACATGGTATAAATGTACTGATTTTGTTTTTATGACTTTTTTTTATCTTCTGATGGTACTTTTATATTACTCTTTTCGTTTTAAAACGAGTGTCGTTTAAATACAATTTTTTGTGTCGTTTTATGTTGTCAAATCTTCCAACATCATGTTTATTTTAATTTTGTTTTGAGTAATTTGTTTCTTTGATTGTATACTTATTACAATTTTTCAGTCTTGTTAAAAGAATCAATCATGCATCTTTTGAATTGTCTCAATTTTTTTTTTATAAACTTCAAATTTCAATCATGCAAAGTTTTACACAAATTGGAAAACTATTACTCCTACATACTTTTACTATACTGTAGATTGGCTACCGGCCACGGCCGTTTGGACTTTCTAGCTGACTAATTTTTCATTTTCTACGTTACCTAGATAATAAATTTCTCCTTTGACAATAAGATAATAAATTATTCAAAATTAGTAAAATAAGTACATATATTAATTAATAGTAATAATTTCTTGAGTGTACAACTGGTGGAGTTAGAGAGATTTGACAAATTAAAGAAAGAGAAAATGCAGAAGATCTGTTTGGGATAATGGGAGCACTATAGAAAACTTTAATTAACCTCATTACTCATTAGTACTCCATATTTTAATCCATTACAGTAAAATTTTATATTAAAAAGTCATAACTAGGTATAATTACTTACATAAATAGATTCCCAGATCGGTATATATTTATTTATTTATTTTACAATCTTGAAGTTTATACTTGTAACAAATTACTACTTGCATAGTTTAAATTATTTCGATACTTTCTTTTTCTATTTGATCCGGAGTAAATGGAGTAGATAATAGCAATAATAATGGTAATAATAAGAAAAAAGTTTATTTAATCCTGGCCCATCCTTTATTATAATGGTCCTGAATAATCCCGATGCTGATGCTCAAACCAAAAAAATTCAATATCTGAGAGATTAACAAAGTACCACGGTAAACGACAAATTGAACTGTTCCACGTGTAAAAGTTATTTTGACTTGGTTGGATAAAATTGTCTTTTTGCATGTTGGGTGTAGGAATTAAGATACACTCGGTTGTAGCAGATAAAAGTGTTTCACGGAACGGACATCACGGTCCATTGCTTTTACGAAGAGTGATTACTGAGTATGGAACGTTCATTTTACGTTACAGCAGGCGCATTTCGGCTTATAGGTTCTATACCACGCGTGTACAAAGCGCGTGCTGAAATTTTGACTTATTCACCCAAAGATGCAAATAGTATATTTATGTGCCAGAGAGAGTATTTCCTATGGTTACTGATTATAAGTAAAAATATCCAATTTTTTTAGATTTATAGAATAGTTGATCTACAAGTTATTTAATGAACTTAAAATATGATTTATTTTTGGTAAATATTCTCTAGACACACTAGTTAAGGAAACCAAATATAATTAAATATCATTGCACTTGTGCGGTTAAATTTTTAAAGTTTTTTTTTTAGCAACAAAGTTTTAAAGTTTAAAGGTATTTTTTCAATAAAAATATTTCTTTTTTTTTCCCTTTAATTTAATTAGTGTCTCAGAGATTAGTTAGTGAGACTTTTTTTTTTGAGAAAAAAAAAGACTAAATGAAGTACTAAGTTAAACTAAGATCACGTAACATTAAATTCATTTGTATTTTCCCACCAAGAAATAAACAAATAAGTACTAGATGAATCTGAAAAATACTCCATAGCATATGCTATAGAAGTGCAGTATACTAGTATCTTGAAAACTACTACTACTAGTAACAAAAGAGATTGATTATATATTGTCTCCTGTAATTTGACATAAACATGTGTTAGTAATCTTGTTGTCTGTTACGGAAAGATGAGTTTTGTAGGTGATCCCATCAATGGCAAGAGGGTGTTCGCTTTCAGCCACCCCACACCACCACACCAGATGCGCGTGCACATGGGCAGGCATTGCATGCAAAGAACACGACCCATCTATCTTTCCGTGCCTTGTTCTTTTCCATATCTATCATACCATCGGTTCTGTAATGATCGATGTATTTGTCAACAACAATTGTTTTCAAAGAATGATCTAGTACTTTTACTTTTTGGCAAATACTAACTTGTGTCCTTGAATATATATATTAAAAGTCGTGCAGTCAACTTCTTAAAAGTTAAAATATTATGTTTTTCAATGCAAAGTTGCATTTTTAACATGTGTTCTTAGGGCACAAGTTAGCATGACCCATCTTTACTTATACTACTATAGGCATATGTTAAGTAGGAAGAAATTTGAGGTTAAAACTCCGACTTATATCTATTGAAGTGTCGCTGTAAACCAAGTTATACTCAAGATGACATTTTTTTGTTTCTATTTTATTCTTTGATAATGGTATTTTAGTAAAGAAAATGCTAACTTTATCTTGAAAATGATGCATTCAAAACCTCTAAACTTTAAAAATTGATTTTTTCTCTCTTCATTTTTAGCTTCTTAACAAGTGTTTTTAGGACACTTCTTCACATTAAGTGTTTTAAGGACACTTGATAAGAAGTCCAAAATAAAATTTTATCTTGAAAATGATGAATTCAAAACAACTAAACTTTAGAAATTGATTTTTGTTTTTATTTTTAGCTTCTTAACAAATGTTTTTATGACACTTGTTAACACGACTTTGTTTATACCGTATAGTTTTTTATTTGAAATAATACGATTATTGTAAATGGTGGGACTATCATTTTTTTCTATTGATGTCGATCATTAGAGCATTGGATACCATTTTAGAGCCTTGAATACGCCCATCTACTTCTTTCTCCCTCAAGTATAAAATATTGTGTTTGTTTGTGTGGATTGGGTTTACCAAATATACCAACCCATCTTCAAATGAATCTTTCCACGTGCATTGTCTACTTACTACACATTAATTATATGCTTGGTTTTCACCACTAATCATAACCAAAGTAGTTATGTTTATTAATTTACCAATTCATTTTTTATTGCATTGGTATAATTGTCTTCCGATTTGATAAAAAAATATTGTCTGTGGATAGTCCAATTACAAATTGACTTTTCTTAATTTAAATGAAATTTTAATTAAATATGGTGACCATATTTCACTTTCAACCCTTTTTTGTTCTGAATTTATATATTTACTAAGAACACACTATGATACAATATAGGTCAGATTTAAAAAGGACAAACTGTCCCAACTGAAAGAGTAAAAAGAAATTAAGAGACTCAACAATTTTCTTGATAATTTTGTGCTATGACTCTTGATTTTACATGAAGGTACTACTGCCATATCTAGCGGAAATTACGTAAACGTTGAAGTTTTACATTTGGGTGATTCAGCATGTCGCAGTCAGTACCAAGAAGAACTAACTAACCAAAGAAATTCAACGCATTAGTAACAATTTATAATATGGTGTTGTGTTAGTACTAGTAGTATTTATTCGGCCATTTTGGCATTGCACAAATCGGGTACTAGTACGTTGTTGTTTCTGAAATTTTGACTTTATACAATATGTCTGTGAGTTAGTTATGTCATTGATCCCTATGACTAGGATCAGATCAGTAAGTGTAAGGCTCATGGTCGCACGTGCATAGAGCTTTTACAATGATTGTTGTGGCTGCATCACTCCACACAACCCCATGTAACTGTTTTGATGGTTACATTTTCATCAACTGCATGCATCTAAATTATTGTAGTATATGATATTAATTCATGATTTTTTTTTCTTTTTCATAGAAACCCTTCAATTTTTAAATTTATTTATTTTATTAATCATGGAAAAAATTTAATTCATTTTTAGTTATAATCTTTTAATTTTTTATCTTTACTTTTTTATTTGACGAATATCTTTTATTTTATAACAAAATAAATATTATATTGAAAAGATAAATTAATCATCTCTCACCCGAATAGTAAATTTGAATTTGTACCATGATATAAAGACAATTTTAAAATTAATTAACAATTGACTATTTTTTAATCAGACATTTTTCTTGATAAATTTACAGCTAACAACTACTTTTCTTTTTGTTCAAATTTAAGTTAAAATTCATATCTACATCTTAATTATAGAAAACTTAAAAACTGACTACCTATTTTAGTTGCATTTTTTTTTGTTGTTATTTAATTTAATTTTTTTAATAATAATAAATATTATAAAATAAAATAAAAATAAATTACATAATATATATTATAAAAAACCAATTATTTTTTTTCAATGAAAAAAAACCAATAAAAATAAAATATGATCAAATATGTATATAATGAAATATATAATAATATTATAAAAATGATAAACCATCGACTTTGTTTATACAAAAAATTATATAATTTTTAATTCTTGCAATATAATTAATCGATATAGAAATATAATTGTATATTTTTTTTGCCTAGTAGCCTAATGGCTATAGCTCACTCATTTTAAATGTAGAAAAGTGAATTGTCTGAGGTACGAACCCCGACCCCCACATATAATATGCAATATCTCTACCAACTAAACTAAACTCACGGAGATAGAAATATATTAGTATATCTATTACAATATATAAAGGGAATTTACCGTTTTAGCATGGATTTTTTCTTTTATTTTTATCCTTCATTTAAATTATTTAATCATTTTTATAATATTATATAAATTAGCAATTAATAAAATTAATTAAATCTGATTAAAATAGGAAAAAATGAATACTAATTGGAATAATATTGGATACGATAAAAAAATGTTATTTCGACTTTATATAAAAACTAGTGTTACGGACACTAACGTGGCCGTTTTTTCCAATTTCATTGGAAATGAACGATATAATAGTACAGTACAAAATAATGAAGTGAAGGCTAAAATTAAAAGAAAAAATGTTACACCAAAACATTATTTTATTTTATATAAGTCAAAATGATAATTTTCCATAGTGTTCAATATTGCTTATATTGTTGCTTATTGTTCCTTCTATTATTGTGGATTGTTTCTATTTTAATGCATTTACTTAATTTTTTAACTAATTATTTAAATTAAGATGATAAAATAGTATAAATGAAAGGGTGAAATTGTAAACGAAAAATCCAACCCACAAATCAGGTGTATTGCCTTTACATATACTTGTATAAATATTGTGTTTTGATGTAAGGTATTTTTTTCTTTAGTCAAGTAGCCGGTGGTTGAAATTTAATACATTTTAAGACGAATAAATAGGATATTTAGAGTTTAAATTTTGGTTTTTGTAATATCCCAGACGACTTTAAACATAGTCGACTGATCGTACAGACCAACACGAGTGTTTTCAGGGTGTTTTGTCATTACTCGCACACTTACCGGGAAACTTTCAGGTAGGTCACCCATCCAAAGACTACTCCAAGTCAAGCACGCTTAACTGTGGAGTTCTTATGGAATGAGCTACCAAAAAGAAGATGCATCTTGTTGATATAGGTAGTACCAAACAATTCTTATAAGCCTTCCTTCAACCATGTAGTCCCATACCTACACAGCCTCAGGATCTCTCTCATTCCAATGTGATTCGGTTCCTCTAGAAGCTGTCAGGAGCCGCTCATTGTCGTGCCTTGTGCACCAGCGACCACTCCCCGTCCTCGTCAGCCTTGGGTGTCACAGTTTCGATATATAATATACAATATCTGTATTAAGTTAAAATCAGAGTTTCCTATTTTATATTATTTTTTATCAATAAAAGCGGAAAGACGAACAAGAGAATTGTTGTGATAGTCTTTACACAGTCAACTACCACTTTAACTCTTGGCGTCTAAGTTAATCAAGACTTGTGACCTTTTGTTAGTCCTTTATCACTTTTTCCCATTTAAATATTTAATATTCACTTTTTAAGATGGATGAAGCAGTTACGCCAGATCGAAAGGAAGAGCGCAATAGAAGAGTTGATGAGAAGCCTCGTTGTTGTTTGCTAATGTTTCCTTTGCATGTTTCCAATCTGTCTTTTTCTCATGCTTCTGCACCAAGTTTGCTCTGTTGTCTCTCAACCATGTTCTATTTTTTTGTCCCTTTACTTATTATTTTATACTGTACAATAATAAGGAACCCTATGCATGTCTAGATTAATTGAAGCGGTGCATACATATACATGTCATTGACATTATTATTATCTCTTTTTCATTATTTTATATTTTTCTAACAAAAATCGAATTTCACAGAATCTAAACAACGTGGTATAATTTATTTTAATTTCCAAACAAATACATGCAAAAAAAGTTATATACTTATTTTATTTAGTGAAGATTCCTGGAAATAGGTATACTATAGCTAGCACCGATTGAAATTATTACACTTATGAATAAAAAAAAGTAACTAGCTTTTTTTCTTTCTGAATGAAAACAAAGAATTAGCTAGAAGACAATTAATTCACGTTTGGCTAGCTAGTGAACCATATATCCCTTTTGTTGATTGCTTCTTCACTTATCAATATGTTTTCTCCAGCTGGAAAACTGGCATTATCTGCGCTTGTATAATTTGTAAGCTTATGCATATCATGATGATTTTTAGAATCTATATTAGAATTATCTTAGCCACAGATTTATCATACTTATCTCAGAAATCACCACATTAATCCAACACTCTTTGAGTAAAAACAACATAAAAGGTAAATATTGGGCTAGGAAAATTAAATGTAGCAGGCCACAACTAACATAATGTGGGTCACAGTAATTAAAATTAACTTCTCTAAAAAAAAAAAGTAATTAAAATTAACTAAAATTTGAAGTAAGAATTTCACAGTATGTCATGTCATAGAACAAATGTCCGTAACTCACTATGCATGTGTTAAAGACTTCTACACTGGATGAAATGGATGAAATAAGACATGAAAATAAATTTGTAAATTTGTGCTTTCCTTTAGAACAGGATTATACTAAGGGGGAGAGCGTCATTTTCTAATTTTTATTAAGAGAAATGATATTTATACAACTATTTTACTTTCTTTTTTTATTGTTTTAGTTTCGTGTTAATACCAATTTTTTTTTTTTTTTTGTAATTATGGTTGTATCAAAAATTATCACACAAATGGTTAATTGTTCAAATACTACGCCTCTTTTTATAATCTGATTAAGACCTTATCTTTGTTCTAATTGGAGTTTGATTTTTTCCAATACCATGCATGGAACTAAAAATGGGGTTTAGTTTACAAGATCTAGTTCAACTAGCAATGTCGATATTAATAACTGAATATTTTCTGATGTTGTTTTACCACTTCGTCCACTTAAATTGTTTATTGTGGGCTCGAGGGCATAATTAAGCCAGGTAGTCCCTCGTCACTAAGATTGTTGGTTTGGAGGGCTTCACAACCACATTTATGGCTACATTCAGGGGCGGAGCCATCCCTCAGGCTTCTACTTTCTTTGTAGCAAGCCCAACCATTACTAGAACCTCTCGCTTTTCTTGCGGATTTTGGTGTAAATTCCGTAGGACACACGTTTCCTGCAGATTTTGCCAAGGATTTAAGTTCCTAGGTAAGTGTAATACCTTCGTGGGTAATTGTTTCCTTAAGATTTTAGGATCCGCATAAAAGGTATATCCACAGAAAATATGCAATTATCCGCAGAAAGGAAGTAACATTATATGGAAAATCAATAAAATTATCCGAAAAAAATGTGCAATTTTTGTCCGGAGACCGGATAAAAGTCATGGCTCTGTCACTGACTATATTTCTTGCATTTGACCACAATATTATGTTCGTAGCGTCACTTCAACTCATGAAATTTAGAATCATGACTATGAAATCGTACTTTCGCAACAAAGCAGCTTACTATTGCAAAAAATAATGATTGCTTTAGTAAATTTTAGCCCGGTAGATAATATACAATATATTCTCTATTTTCTTATTCTTTTTAAACATGCAAATATACACTTCATATTTATAATTATTCTTAACAACCACTCTGATTCTCTCCCTCGAAAAACAACCACTCTAATTCTCTTCTTTTTTATTTTTTTTTATTTTATGAAACTCTTGTGAGCTACCACTTTATGTGGTATATTTTCTCATTTGAAGCTATCTGAAAGGTAATACATGGTATTCTCATTTGAAGAAGGTAAATTTGTTTCTAGGGATGACAATTGGACCCAGATCCTATAGGCATCCGCAAAAAATACCCACTATGGATAGGGTAAAACCCCGCTTTATAGGTATGGGTAATTACCCGCAAATTTAGATGGGTATGGGCACGGGTATGAGCACTATACTACCCAGTCCCGCAATCCGCATATATGTATTTACATAATATGATAAATAATTTATTTATTTTTGGTGTACAATTAATTAATTAATTTATTTAACTATTTAAGCCTAAACATAAACCTAAAATAATTTAATAAAGTAACCCTACCCCTCCTGATGTGTTAAATTTCTGCCGCTGTCGGCCTTTCTTTGCTTTTTGGCTAAATACTACGATTTGTACTATCTTATGAGTTGATTTGAAATTTTGTGGATCATAGTTTTATTTCAATTCTAATGTTTTTCATTGTCTTTTCATACTTAAAGTGCGGGTAATTAGTGCGGGTATGGGCACTTAGGTGCCCATAGGGTATGGGAAGGGCACTAAAGTTGTTGCCCACGAGGGTACGGACTTGAGTACAGACATTTTTTACAAACGCGGGTATGGGGATGAGTACTATAGTACCCTACCCATTGGGTACCCATTGCCATCCCTATTTGTTTGTAAGAGTTAATATTTAGAAGACTGTTTTTCCAGAGGTTTTCACGCGTCATATACAGTTTCGATTTTAGAATTCAAACCGTATAAAAACCCATAGACCATTCAAAAACACGTTAAAATATTTCAGATTTTAGAATTTAAATAGGACACGCGAGAAACTCAAAATTATTTAGAATCCAAAGCTATTAGTCGGTTCATTGGCCCAACCTCATAATTAAAAGATTCTCAAATATCTTCCAACATTAATACCACATCTTTTTGGCAATTGAGTCAAATATAGATGTATCTATAATCGGATTACCGTATATACTACTATATTGGTTTGGAATCGGATATATATAGTAAGGTCCACCATCACCAAAATCAGATGTAATTAATATCATGTTTTTTTATACGAAAATGGATATGGGAGTATCTGTATTTTACAAAGTTTTGCATAAAGATATACTTTCCCAATTTAAACAGAGTTATATTACAGTTCACATATTTGACTCTATAGTTGTTTAGAATAATTAAAATAATAATTGTCAATTTTTTTTATTATAATTATATTTCCTCACAGTGTAACAATTCTCTGGCCGTCATAAAAAGGTTACTCTTGTGATTAAAAAAAAATGAAAAACATCATGTTCATGCATGTGTCAGGCCTGCATAAAATTGAATACATCCAAATTAATATGAACAAAGTTACATAATGGAAGATATGGTAATTGTCCGGAACCGGAAGACATGTTCATATAATAGTTTAATATTCACAATAAATGAAATCACAGTTTCTTCTAATTTCTGTTTCCAAGAACCAAGCTAATCCCATATGGGATCAAATTGTTAATTGTAAAATTACTGAATCATGGATTTTCAAAGATAATAACACTTTAGCCACTGGTTTATGATGAATGATGATAAGCTTGAATTTGTACTATAGTACTAGTATAATGTAATTTAATTAATTTATTCAGTTGAACATATCCTTTTTGGGACAGAGTTTATCAACCTCGAGTTTAGAACTTTAGACACAACATTCAGCACCATTCTTTGCGGTATATGTGTAGGTGAGCCCTCTAATTCTTCTTCTAATTCTTCTATTCTATCACAGTTCTCTAGTAATTTCTTTATTTATTTCCTATTTAGTAATTTTATTTATTTATTTCCTTTAGTTATTTAACTAATACTAATGTACACACGCAAGTGTGTATTCAATTAAGCCACGTCTCACCTTGTAGGATGTAGCTAGTATTCAACGCTCAAAACTAATACATATTGACACGTCACTTAAAAGGAATCCAATGAACTAGTTGCTAAAAGAATACTTAAAAAATGTAAACATTATCTTGAAGCCCATTAAATCAAAATGACGTTTTGTGAGAGGCTAGTGATCATGGCTTCATTCAGGGTAAGCATCTGTATATTGATGTGGAAAGGACTAAAATTGTCAAGAGTGCAATAATTGAATATTTCTTAATTAACCGTCTTGTGGTTAGTTAGTTTTACGTAGTACTTGGGATCATCTATAGCTACAATATGGTAGTATATAGGATCCAAAGCACGGCTTACATACAATAATAATATATGATCACTAGGGTTTAAATAATATATTTTAACCTAAGGAATAATATGCTAGACTTTTTTTTTACACATTCTTGTAATCCTGTTATATTTATTGATATATTTTACTATCGCATTGTTGATATTTTTTATGGAGAACAAAGACAATAATACATGAAGGTATAAATAGTTGTGCGAGCTTGGTAAGGTGGAGGGAGAGGATCATGCTAGGATTGATTCTTGCAATTTGTGACACACAATAAAACTACTTCCTTTTGGCATGATTTTAGGTTATCGAGCATTACGATTAGAGAAGTTTTTCCTAGATTGTTTGCTATGTAGCTTCAAAAATAGTGTAGTATTTATGAGATGGGATTCATGGTGGAGGGATCTTGGAGTTGGGATTTGAAATGGCAGATAAATTTCTTCTAATGGGAAAAACATATATGTGATGATCTTTGGGCCTAATTAGGGGATGTAAATAAATATATACCATGGCTCATATGATTGCATGTATTATGACGTTCTAATAACACAATTCATTCGAGAATACACGAACATGTCCTCACATCTACATATCATTTTTGTATCCTGCGACAAAAGTAGTATAAGATTTCTGCTCTTTCCCCTGCACAAAACACTCGCGTCCATCATGATTTCCAAATATACCTCTGCGTTATTTAAGTAACGCTGCACTACTTAACTCATACAACGTGAGTTAAGTCACGCAAAGTTACTATTTTCATACAAAACCCATCAGTCCATACTCCAAGCACCATTTTCTTTCCCTCCACCTTCAAAAACCCAAAAAGTGAGAACTTTTGGGTCAAAATCCTCATCCCAAATCATTGCAAATCGTCAGGAAGCAAGTTTCTACGCTCATCAAGCACCAAATATCAGGTATTGTATCATCAAAACTCATCTCATTTTGTTGGTTTTTGTGCTTGGTTTGTCTGGATTTCGTAGGCAGTAGGGCTTGGTGCGCAAGTTAACTTGCGCAAGTGTTAAAGGATGCGTGACTTAAGTCACGCAGGAGTTAAAGTGTTGTGTGACTTAAGTCACGCCACTGTACAGTCCTGTTTTTTGAATTTTTTGCGCCACTTTTGTTCTTGGTTAGCTTGTTTCACAAGTAATTTATTTATTCTTCCTTTGTAATTTTTTTTTATTCAATAGATATATAGTACATCATTTAATGATGTACTGATATATCAATAGAGCGTGAGTTAACTCATACAGTGTTTTACATGTTTTACACATGCGTATGTTAAGTGACGCAGCGTTAGTTAACTAACGCATAGTTTTACACTTGTGTTAGTTAACTAATACAGAGGCATTTTAGGCATGGCTGCAGGGCGTGAGTGTTTTCTGCAGGGGAAGAGCAAAATTCCTAGTATAATATGTATGAGGGAGTAAAATATAAAGAAAATATATAATAAATTATTAAAATAATTTATTAAACTTAATCAATAAGTGGAAAGAATCACAAATTTCATTTATATAAGCAAAGTACTAAAAGGTGTTCTTATGACATAATTGAAGGAATCAAAAGAGATAAATTTTGTATAAAAATTAATGTATTTATTACTTTGGTAAGTGTTGGACTTATAGTTTCTAAACAATATTTCCCTATATGAATCCCTTAAACAATGTTTAAGACATTTTGTTCACTTGACCTTTCATATAAAAAAGAGGAACAAAGAAATAAAAAATGACATTAATTATTTAGAAAAGTTGAGTTACATCACACTTCAAGAAGTTAACTTCATCGATAACAGACTATTCAGTAATAAATAGATTTACAACGTCATTTTAAATATTATATCGCATTTGACAATTTAATTTGTTAGAGAGGTAACCTTGGCGCAACTGTTAAAGTTGTTGTCATTTGATTGGAAGGTCACGGGTTCAAGTCTTAGAAACAGTCTCTTGTGTAAAAAACAGGGTAAGGTTGCATACAATACACCAAATTGTGGGACCCCTTCCCAGACTCTACGTATGCAGGAGCTTTAGTGCACCAAATTGCCCTTTTTATTCGACAATTTAATTTGTTTGAAGTGGCAAAATGTATTAAAAAAGATTAGGATAGTAAATATAGAAAATGTACATTTCTTTTAGAGAGAATTTTTTTTCGGCAGCCAAAAGGCTACCTCATGCATGCTCATGGTAGTGAAAGGCACCACCCTGTATGTATGAAACAATTAAGATGTTGTTTCGAAAAAAGTTCTTGGAAAAAGAACTTGAGTCATTGTCTCCTATATGAATGTTAGTATTATTTTTCTTTTAGTTCACTATTAGAAAAATAACATGTTATCACATATACACGCATTAATAGAAAATTAATTATTGTACACTATGATTTGTTTCCATCCACTCACGTGTTTCACATGTTGCATAAGAATCCTCGATGATTGTATTAAAATGGCCAATTCTTGTGTATGAAATTATTTTAGTTGAAATAGAAAAATTCACTTTGTGTGTCCACAATTTTTTTGATGGATATTGATCACTAATCAACTTCGTAGGATAATACATTAACCCAACAAATGAGTCGCTTTCCCATCCACCTCATGTGATCGCACGTTTTGCATGGGTGATAAATTGACAAATATAATAGTTGTTTTTATCAACCATTAGAGATTTTTCAAAGAGGTTTGTTTATAGCAAGTGCCGTGGAGTGCAAGAAATTAACAGCAACAGTTATCCTAATTAATTTCTTCAATTAATAATAATTTTTTTTTATCATAGGCAAATCAACTTCAATTATATATATAGAAGAGCTTTGTACGCGTGTAACACCAACTACAAAAGCCAAAGAAATTCCAACCTAATCTTGGGACTTAGTTTAGACTTTATGAATCAAACAAGTGATAATGTTGTTTTGTTTGTTGGTTATACATCAGACTTTATAAATTAAGGTCACACTCACTTCAGTAGAGAGTGAAGAGATCCTCTTATTTGTTAATAGAAATAAAATCTCTATTATTATAATTTTAGTGTCTATATATATAATTTTAAAAACGTGCATGTTTTTATATTATATTATGTATATATCTCAAAACCATAATAGACATCTCAAATTTTCTTTCTAAATTTAATAGAAAGGACTTGTCTTCATCCCATGTGTGCAACTCAGATGGTAAAAAATTGGATGAATACTAGTCATGTTGAAGCAGGTTCAAATCCACAATAGTTTGCTTTTAAACATTTAGTACGTCGTAGTTTTACCGTTAAACTCTTTAGAGTGTTAGTTTTACCGCTAAACTTTTTTAAAAAAAAAAAAGAGGGAAATAATTTATACTTCACTCATGCAATACTTTTTCAAGATTGCATTCATGTAAGCCTATATAACTTTTTTTTTGAATGAAAGCCTAGATAACTGTATTATGAACACCCGCATCAATTTGGCAGAAGGAAACAAAACTAAAAGTTCACAAAGTCTTAGCATGCTTAAGTGCTAAACTACCAATTCACAAAATATAGAAAAAGTAAGAACTTCTACCTTCTTTTTTTTATTTGGCTTAATAGCAGTTTTAACCCCCTAACTTTTCCAAAAATGTGATTTTGGTCCCGTAAGAAAAAAATTACAAAACCGCCCCCTAAGTTTTGCATATGTGGTAGTTTTGGCCCCCAAGACCAATTTTGACTCAGTCTACGCTGACGTGGCACCCTAAGTGAGGTGCCACGTGTTATTTTTATTTTATTTTTATTTGCCTTGGGGTGCCAAAACTGTTACAGTTGCAAAACTTAGGGGACGGTTTTGTAGTTTTTTTCTTAGGGGGCCAAAATCACATTTTTGGAAAAGTTAGGGTGCCAAAACTGCTACAGTTGCAAAAATATAGCCCATTTCACCATTGGTTTCACTTAACTGCAGCTGTAAATGGTGATGGGATAAAAAAGTGCAGTTATAAATAATTATGGCAATGCAGACAGTGAAGTTCTTGATCCAATTAATATAATCTGCACGTAGCTAAGGAACATAAAGATGAGAACAGTTATTTTTATTATATTAAAAACAAGATCAGATAGTACCTAAAATTTATGAAAATCATAATTGATTATATTTAGTTAGCTATACAGATATATGAAAGTTACCTAACAACACAAAAAAATAATGCATATTTAGTGCGCCAAGCCCTAATTGATGCGTATGAAGTAACATCTAATAGAGATTAATCTTTTGGATTAGTTTCCAAAGTTGTATATGTCAGCGATACATGGGATACGCCATGATACATGGTCATTTGGGATATAGACCCTGATACGTATCGCCCATGGCTGTTTTCATATTCTATCAAGACACGTATCATGTAATATGTATGAACGCAAATCGAACATGAATTTGTATGTATGTTAAATGACTTTTGTGAAGAGTGCTTCCTAGCTAATTCATAAGTTATAGGAACTGAAAAGTTCATTTGAAATTGAAGATTCTTCTACAGGTTTCACATGGACATGTTGATGTAGGGAAAATAAACACTAACATAAACAGTGATGTTGAGTGTAGCAATTTAAAATGGGCCAAGTAATTGAAGGACATTTTGTTTCTAGTAAGTCATTTCAAGTCGAAACAACCAGCAGGTTGTACCTATTAAATCCCCAAACATTTATAACATGGACACTAGTGTTGCTCATCATATTTTCGATCATTCATTAGTACACAACATATCTTTACATATATATTAAATAGGTCAGTCTATTATCTTCTAATGTTTTTTTTTTCTCTTCCAAAGACAAATAAATAGTAATTACAGTATAAGAAATACTCTAACACAATTTTTTGGATGCACCTTGTGTACATTAAAATCTATTAAAGTGAAGAGGATGGAAAAATAAATGGTATACTTTTGTTTCAAGATTCAATTAATCACTTTTATGGTGGCATTTCAAAAGGGAAGCAATTTATTTTTAACGTCGATGGATTGATTGGTAGGTGTAAAAGTAGCACGAATGGACAAGGATGGATGACTATTAGCAATTAATCTTGACACATGATGCACTTCAATGAATTTACCAATTTTAATTCCCATTTTGTCCATTCTATTTTTTACCAATTTTAATTCCCATTTTGTCCATTCTATTTTCTTTTTCCAACCAAGTAATAAATTGATTCCTTATCTCGTTACATCACTTGCATAGATCACATCATAGACAATGTGTTCTATGACAATTCAATTTTTTAAAATTTTTTTTATGGAACAATTTAATTTATTATTCACCATGTGATAGTTGTTTTTATGTCATGTTATGAAAGATTAGTGGCTTTTTTTAAGATTGGCAATCAAGGAAACTTTTGTATTATGTGACATTGACATTTAAAAAGTAGTTTTGCTTAAAAAAACACATTTACCCAGGTTGTTCACTTGTAATTGTCCAGCTACATAAATCGACATTATTTGGATTCGAAATAGGTTGTTCGGTGGATATGGGTTCTAAAAGCTGGTCCATGATGATTGATTAATACGATGAAACTAAATCATCACGTACTTTTGTTTCCTAGCTAGTGGATTCCAAATAACTTCCACAAAATATTTACTAAGATTTAATTTGTAATTCTCCTTACCTTGTTATATGATTCATTTACAATAATAAAAAAAAAGTAGTTAAAAGTCTACGTTTTGTTTACCAAAAAAATAATATTAACCTTGTCAAAAATAATTTCTCTTCCATACTTGATCTTGCAATTACATTGATATCGTAAGAGAGAAAAAAATAATATTACATTTCCCAACTTTAAATTAAATAAAAATATTTTTGTAAAGAAATCATTAGTGTATATACAATTTTGAAAAAGTTGTATACAAAAGGAAACAAAAATATCAAAAATGAGTCTAATAATTAGAGGCAGAGAAAATATGTATTATGGATAGGGGTGAGAATAAGCTATACCGATTTAGTTTTACAAGACTTATGTCTGACCTTTCAAAAAATTTAAAGCCTAAGTTCGACTTGCAGTCTGTCATACGTTTATTTTGTAGGTTTGTGTCTGACCTTTTAAAAGCTCGTATGACATTCTAGCATGTTTAGAAGTCTATTTCATACGAACATTTTTAAATAAGCAATCTGATCTAAGTTTAAATTAATAGACTATCGAACTAAAAAATCAATGAGATTAAACTTTCTTTTAATATTTAACATGAATTTTAGAGAATTTGATCGTATATTATATCCTTTTAATATATACTAATGATATTAAATTACTAAAAAAAGTAAACAAAATAATAGTATTAGTAATAAGTAATATTATTAATGTATGGCAGGGTGCAGAATGCATGAAGATGTGGATCACTTGTTCGTCAGATGTATTTTTTCATGGAAAAATTTGGTCATTAATCTCGGATTGGCTAGGATTTGTTACGGTAAGTCCGAGCTATCTTTCAGATCAACTTTTGCATTTTACTACTTTAGGCGGCTTCTCAAATCAAATTGGTATGAATCTTACCATTATATCACTCTCTATTGTTTGGATTATTTAGAAAGTAAGAAACATACATATTTTTTCAGCACATGGAGGAAATCTTGTATACGTTAAGTGATAAAATTAAGCTTCAATATTTTTGGTGGTTGAAAGTATTTCGGCTTGTTTTTTCTTGTCTTTTAAGTTCTCTATTGTGGTACATTGACTTTGTAATATGTAATGATTTGAGTAGTTTGTTTCTAGTACACCTTGTGCTCGCAGGACTTTTTTGATGTGATTAATATATTCTATTTTGCCTTGTTAAAAAAAAATTATTCATATTTTCTTAACTATGTCAACTTGATACGCGTAAGAGACTTTTTATACGGCATGAGGTCTAGCCTTTTTAACTAAATAAGTTTCTAAAAAAAAAACCTAAGTCTTATCTATTTAAGTAAAAAAACCTTACTTAACCTTTCGCATGCTATCCCCCGCTGGTCGACCTATTCTCATCCCTAATCGTGACCGTAAATATGCAGTGTTGTAACAGTTTACTTACTAAACAGAAACTGGTTTGAGATATTAGGCTTTTTTTTTACTCAAACTGATGTTAAGCTTGTACAATTCTAAATTGTTGAAATTATGCATAGATTACATACAAAATAACTCCAAGATCGAGTTGTTTATGAAATTGATAAATATTTTTCGTCAAAAAAAGTAAATCAATATTCATAATTTACATTCAGTTAAAAATATTAGGCAACAAAATCAACATTAATGAGGGGATAGAATTAAAAAAGCAGGGTAAAGTAGTTGGTTCAGCATCAAACTTAGCACATGCTGAAAGTGACCTCAAGCCCGATTGATTAAGATATACAATAAAGTGGATAAAGATGGGACCAAATGAAAACATTCATTATGAGGGACACAAATAACATAATGTGTGATGTGAACATGAGCATGAATAGTTTTTGGAGGCATCCATCATTAATTTTAATTAGATGCAAGAATACATGTCATGTATCAAGGTTGGATGATGATACTATGTGTTTGTTTTTGTAGGCAAATTGAAGTATTCTAACAAACTAATTTAGTGAAATCACTTGAGGAAGAGTTTGTGATGTGAAATCCCGTGAGATTTGTACTTGGTTTATCAATGATGAAAGGTTGTTGAATAATATTTTGGTTTTGTTGCTTTTGAAACTTGACTGGTTTATTTTGTTGAAAAATTTCTGTTCCAACACTTTTGTTCGTGTATGATGTGTTATCATGCTACATTATTGTTGCCCCCTCAGCCTCAGCGCCAGCCCTTATGTTGTTTTGATGATGTGTTACTAAGCAACTATCACTGCTCAAACAGATTGCAGGTTTTGTAATTTCTACAAAAGCTACAAAATTTGCTTTTTATAAGAATAAATTGGATTAAATATATTTTTAGTGCTTATAAAATCATGACCTTTTAAATTTAGTCTCTGAATAATTTATATTAGCTTTTAGTTCCTTATTTAAAAAACTTTTTAAAATAATTGATGTTTTAGTGCATAAAAATAGTCTTTATAAAATAAAAAAAGGGACCAAAAGTAAATAAAATTTATTGAGTAACTAAAAAATAAAATAAAGAGCAAAGTACTCTCATAAAATAGAAGGTCAAACCAATGCATAATTTACTATCTACATATCATATGACCACTTTCAAATTGAGCAAGGGGTAAAAAGTTTCTCTTTTACATGACTTCTACTTCGAAATTGGATTCCTATCAAGGATAAATCGGACAAACAAGGTATCATTCAACCTACTTAGTTTTGTGTGAGTGTTTGTGGTATGGAGGAAAGCAACGAACATCTGTTTTTGGGATATGAACTCTTTGGGAGTATCTGACATCTTCTTCGGCATTGGGTATGCCCTTTTTAGTAAATTTGTTACAGTTATTAGATCATCTCATTCAATTTGATCATTTGAGAGGTTTTTCATAATCTTTATGGTCTTCTTTACATTTGATTTGGTTATCGTGCATTTAACTAATTTGGAGGGAAATAAATAGTTGCATTTTTCAACAAAATGAGGAATCATTACAACAATTGTTAGACAAAGTTAAACTTCTATCTTTTTTGTAGTTGGAAGTTAAGAATGTTACTTTTACTTTTGATTTTCATAATTGGTGGCTTAACCCTAACGTGCTTGGGGTTTCTCACTTAATTTTTTAGTTTTGTTGCTTTTGTTTTGTCTGTTTTGGTTTTGTAACTGTTTGTTCAAACTTCTAAGTTCTCTCTTGACACTTGTGTTGGATAGAATTTATTGTTCGATATAATATATTTCATTTTGCCTTGTTAAAAAAATCATTAAATTAAGTAAACAAATTAACTCCATAATGCGAGAAGAATAACTTAACCTACAAAAAATTGAAGAAAAAACTATTGTTAAATAATATCTTGACACCTATAACAAAATGTTTTAAAATGCAAAAATATTTCATGGACATCCAATTTTCAGTGCATAATCACATGCAAAATTGTGGTTAATTCTTGTAAGTATATGGTTAATTTAGATCATTTTAAAAATTACGAAATTGCGGTTAATCATATAATTAAATTAAGGGTTAATTAAGTTTTTAGTCCCTATAAATATTCACAGTTTTGTTTTTAGTCCCTACAAAATAAAATCACACTTTTTAGTCCCCGTGACATTCTCCTTAAGCCTTTTAGGGACGAAAACTGTTGCTGGAAATTTTTTACAGGGACTAAAAGTGCTGATAGAAAAATTTATAGGGACTAAAAATGCTGATGGAAAATTTTATAGGGACTAAAAAGTATGATTTTATTTTGTAGGGACTAAAAACAAAACTGTGAATATTTATAGGGACCAAAAACTTAATTAACCCTTAAATTAACAATCTACATTTTTTGAATGTGAATAACCACCAGATGTTGCAGGTGTGGAAAGAGATGGGAGTCTGAATAGCAATATTCTTTTAAAATATTTACAAAAGAATAAAAGCTATGTAACAAAGCAATGCTTAGAATACAAACGTGTGGGTAGTAGCATTATCACTATTTGAAAGTTGAACTCTCTTCATAAGAACTTCAAAATTATGAAAAACAACTCACTCTTGTGCATGGATTGAAGAAAATAAAAAAAATCAAAGGTGAAGGTTTTGATACTAAAAGGAAAACGTCAAAGTATCCAGCATGATTTGTCTTATCACTAGAACATGTTCAATAGTCTACAAAATGACCTTTCTGCATTACTACTAGTACTAGTGCTATCCAGACTGAAAATTTCGGAAAATCGATCGAGCAACCTTTTCAGATGCCAGTAAAAATTGGATATCAAGACAAACACTACTTATGTTGATGTTGTAGACAACAGCTAATAGCCTAAAACTAATATTTATGCTAAAATGAAGTAAAAAGTATGCATAACAGAAAAACCTTATTCTATATTATGAATTACTCTTTACTGTTTAAGATTCTGATGGCTTCAAGTAAATGCTCTTTTCTAAGTGGCTTCTCTATATAAAAGTCCATTCCAGTCACCGTGGTCGATCTATCAATATCTGCACTTAATGCAATGATAGGAATGCGAACACCAAACGGCTTCTCCATCTCTCGTATCCGCCTTGTTGCCTCAAATCCATCCATCACCGGCATCTGTTGAATTTGTTCATCATATAAAAAATTAAAGCACGTATTGTTCTAACAATGAAAATTCATTATTTCCTAAGTTTGATAAATGTATCAAAAGAAGAGGAGAAAAAAAACAAACCATAGTCCAAGGTCATTATACCTGGCAATCCATTAAGATGTAATCATAAGGAGGATTAGGATCATCCCTTTTTAGACCTTCAACAACTAGGATTACAGCTTCTTTGCCATTCTCACATTGCTCGACAGTCGCTCCAAGCGAAACCAATATATTTGTCGCTATAACACGTAAAATTTTAGTATCCTCAACAACCAAAAACTTCTTGCAATGCAAAGGTTTGTAACAGCTTGAGTCTTCACATTCTTGAATTTCTCCTTGATGAACCGGAGAATTTCTAGTGTGAGGTTTCTTAATGCTTTGCCAAACACTACCATTGTCATACTCAGGAAGAAGCATTATGACTTGGAACAAACGACTACCATGAAATGGTTTCGATATGACAATGTCATTTTGATCAATTATTCTAGAATCGATACGATGCATATGTGGATTATCCAACCAAACAACGTTACAAGAATTCGAAAGGCCTTTCTTGAATTTGGATACAATTCCAAAGAGTTCAGGAAATGATGATCCTGCATTTGCATCGATGACAATCAAGACGAAATATGCTACAGTTCCAAAATTTGTCTTTTTGAACACTGGAGACATATACTCAGTTCCATCCATAAAACTTAAGGGAACACCTTTAGCTCTAGAAAATGAATTATGAGATGTGGAATGAGAATAACTCAAATTGGAAGAGGATTCTGGAGAACTTGGGCCATTGGAACGGTGGCCCTTCTGTTTGATCTCCTCTAGAGTATCAAATAGATCCTTTTGACACTTCACAACCTTAACTTTAATCCCTAAGCTCTTCATAAACCTTTTACAAGTTCTCCGACGCTCCACATTTCCAATGAAAAGAACAACACGAGATGCCTCGAGCCTAGGACTAGAGTTGCACATATGATAAATGGGACTCATGGAACAAATGTTTGAACTAGAACTAGTAGCATGAGTGGTTCTCCCTTGAGCTTGAGTACTGTTACTTGTTCCATACTCAAGACCTTCCCTTGTGCTAAAATCTGTCACTGTTTCACCTTCACATAAACTGAGGAGCACATTGAACCTAAAACATGTTCCTTTTTCACCAATATTCTTGTCCACAATTTCAATATCTCCATGCATCAAACGTACCTACAAAAATAATAAGAAAATAAAATAAAATAATTCACAATTCTGTCGTAATATTAACAATTTAGCGATAGTACTTACCAAAGACTGCACAATTCCAAGTCCTAAGCCTGTTCCTTCTTGGACAGGATTAGTTTCTTTGACTTGAACATAATTCTCAAACACAGACTTGTAATTCTCTTTGGGAATTCCTTTTCCTGTATCATCCACTTCAAATGTGAAATCCATAGAACGCTGAGGATCTTGTTGAATTGAATTCATAGTGTTTTCTATGTCCTCATCTGCTTCATTTTTTTTCTTAGAAAATAACCATGACAATTGTTTCATGAAACTATTTTGGTTAGTCTTGATTATTGAGTTACTTAATGTTGGCTTCCGAGCCCATGCTCGAACCGTTATGTGTCCTTCATTTGTGAATTTAACAGCATTGTTCAGTAAATTACACAAAACTTGTTTAAGTCTTCCCCTGTCGCCTTTCACGCGCGAATATTTTATAACAGAACCATTACAAGGGTCCAATACAAGATCTACACCTTTCTCCATTGCCACAAGATGGTATATATCAACCACTTCTTCCAAGAAATGAGATAAATCAAATTCTTCTTCCACAAGTTCCATTTTTCCTACCTCAATTTTGCTTGTGTCAAGTATAGAGTTCAATAGTCCTAAGAAAAATTGTACACAGAAAAAATAATTAGTGATGTATCTTTTATTAGTATCAAATTAGTCCTTCCAGGTGCAATGTTTCCTATATTATAATAATAAGTACAATCAGAAAAATTGAGCAGCATAAAATGAACCAATGATGCTGTTACCTAGTAAGTCTTGTGTACAGTCCTCCATTTGGATTAAATTGGAAGCCAATTCTGAACCAGGTGGAACTAACTTAGATGAAATTTTTATGAGAGCAGTAATGCCTGCGAGAGAAGTGCGAACGTCATGGCTGGCGCTAGCAACGGCGAGGCTCTTGTTCATATTTTTTCTCTCAGCTTGGTGAGTGGCCTCCTTTTGTTTGATCAGTGAGGCACACAAGTGCATTTCTCTCCTTATAGCTCTACCGTCTATAAATAGAAACCCCAAGACAGCAACAAGTATCATTACCAACATTACATTCAATAGAGCCAATCCCATTTTCTTGTAACTCACATCAAATCCATTTCTTGGTACAGCCAAAACATACACCTGAAACATAATCAAATTAGTGACAATAAAAAAACATCCAATCCCCCAATGCTAAATTAAAATGGCATATAAAATGATTAATGAAGTAGTTCATTACTAGGGAGACCTACACTACTACACTTTATTACCTGTTTTAGTGGCATAGTTACATAAAATATTAGAAAAATGAATAGGCAATTTAGTCATGAAATTGTAATCATCAGTTAAATTAGTCATCGACATTATGAATTAGCAATTTCGTCTTCATTAAGACGAAATTAAAAATTTCCCTCTATAAAGTTCAATATTTAAAGAGCGTGATTTGACATGTTATATGAAGAGTGACACTTCACATGGACTCCGCAGTCCGCATCACTGCCACATATATTAGGAAGAAAGTGTCACGTCTCCCCATCACTTGACGTGATTTTCCATTGGATTTTGGTTAGGGTATAAAAATTGAGAAAGTAACTCCTAGCCTTTTTACCCAACAAATTATAATAGAAAACTTCTTTGGAGACGTGAAGTGAAGTCCATGTGAACTGACACATCTTTATTTAACGTATCATATGATGCTCTCTAAAGGACGAACTTAACGGAAGTAACTTTTTGACTGATGTATAGCAATTTCAGGGACAAAATTGTAAATTCTTAAGAATCAAAGATTAATTTGACCGATGGATACAATTTCAAGAACTAAAGTGCCTATTCACCCAATACTAAAACTTACCGATTCTATTCCCAATATATCAATCGGGGAGCAGCGGATTAGATATTGAGTATTTTGAATATTCAAACTAGAAGCAGTAGCTTCATCCTTGCATGAGACAGTACCCTCATAATTCTTTATCACATCTCCATTTGCATTCACTGATTGAAATGAAACCGAATCATTAGAAATAACCAAACCAATATGTTGAATCCCTTCCACAAGAATTTGTCCATCTTTTGTAACCAAATACGTGCTTGATCCTAAACGGTTGACACGAGTAACAGAATCAGTTATTGCTTTTGCTGAAAACCCTAGAGAGATCACTCCTATTCTGTTGACTCTAGCCGAATTTAGAAACAAAAGATCATGGCCATTGGTCCACTTGGTTCCCAATGAAGCAAATTCGATCGAAAGATTAGCTGCTTTCTTAATCCAACTTGTGCTGATAGAAGAGTCTGATATTATGGCTTCTCCAAAAACCTTTCCAGTTTCATTATTCACAGGATTGACAAAATATAAGATTTTATTTGATGATGAGTTAGAGTATATTGCTAGAGCTTGATCATGATCACTGCAATATGAGAAAAAGAGACCTTCCATTCCAATGTATGAGATTTGAGTTAAGTGAGGAACTGTCTCAAATGCTTCAAATAACAATGGAGCAACCTGCCAAACAAAAATTTAAATCATAAGAAAATCATTATCATTATGTAATATATAGACTCATATATATAGAAAATAATCAAATAGTATATATAGTAATATATTTTCATGTTTGAAGAGAACCTTGGTTTCAATATCAGAGAAAGAGATGTTAGTAGAATCAAGTGTTGAACTCAACAATCTTGCTAAATTTGTTGATGATGATTTCATTGGGTGCAACAGTTCAGCTGAGTACTTAATTTCTGATTGGAGTTGGGTTACAATATTTTCTGAGCTCAAATTCACTTGTTTCTCAATATGTGTTACCATGACATACCAGCATGGTGTCAATGATACAAGAGTTATCAGTGCACCATATGCCTACAACAAATGTTTGTTAAATACATTCAGTGTATAAGGATTAATGGCACAAATATTAACAATAAGAAGCAATGCATGAAATAATGACATGAACTAATAAATATACCAGTAAGATCACGATAGACAAAGGCTGTAATGCCATTGAAAAGCTTAGTTATTGAGTCTTGAAGATGTGATCAATTTGCTCGGTTGATATCTGCATTGGAAACACAATAAAATCATATTCATGTAAATATTGGATGGTGAAAACACTATAAGTTCTTACGATCAGTAAGTTGGCAACCAAAAATTTAGTGTTTTTATAAATATATTAACATACATAATAAATATAATGGTATGACATTATGAGAAAGTTTATCTAAAAAAAATATTAAATATTCTTTGCACAGTATATTTCTCCATTATCGAACTCAATATTGATAATACTTGAGAGCCCTAGTTCGATTTTTGGGTGAAACAATTTTTGTCAGGTTTTACCTGCTTTCCTTCTGAACTCTAGATTACTATGATCTCCTTTCCATATTAATCGAAGGGTTAACAACAAAAAATAAGATATAATACTTTTATCCACCAAAAATTTGTGCAAATGTGCTATATAATTTTGTATTTAGTGATGATCAAAACTTTAGAATTGCCTAGCATTTGGCTAGAATGATATTTTAAACATAGAACTGGAATTTTTGAGATAAGCCAATGGTAGACCATAATGCAGTTCTTTATCCATAGAGACTATAAAAGGTTGGACTAGAATGAAATAATTTAATAGGTTGATTTTGTATTATTGTGAGCATCAACCTAAAATGGATTTAGCTCCTCTATATTGAGTAATTAACTTAACTAGAATTTGATTTTAATAACTATATATTGAAAATGTAAACAAATTTCACACATATATCCTTAACCACCATGAATTTGATTTAAACTAGAAATGATTAACTTAACAAGACAACATACAATTCAAGAATAGAAACAGGATAGCAATGGTTCATCAGACGATCTTATATTACTCAGGTCATCAAATATGTCAATTTTTTTTGACAAATTATCATAATTTTTCAAGTTCATTCTTCAAATTCTAAATATAAGTACTACAACAGTTAAATTTTAAAATATGTTTTGTATGAATTCTAATTGCAACATAAATTGGCATAACAAAATAGTAAATGCAATTAGTAAATTTAATACCAAAGTCAATGTTGTATCTTTAAATCAATCTTATACGATGAAAGTTAAAAAAAATAGAAATAAAAATCAAAGAAAATCATTAGCAATCAATGTCTTTAGTACTCGTAGTATTAGCAAAAAAAATAAATAAAAGACGTCTCTAATACTCAGAGATATTAACATTGAAATTGTAACAAATTCCAACCGAAATTTCGCTCCTATTTTACTTGATCATGGCATCAAAAAACATTGAAATTGTAACAAAAAAAATAATAAAATCATACTCCATATTTTTAGGTAATTAAAACAAATAAAATCCCAGTAATCAATGTCTTAACACTCGCATAGGAGCACTGCTAGGGTTCTCTTCTCTCTCAGTCTCACATAGTCGTCACACTCCATGTTTCTCAGAATCCTATTTCCAATGTAGTTTTGGGTCCAAAATAAATAAAAAATAAATAAAAGGTAAGCATTAGACCGGCCTGGTTGCAGAAACCCCCAGTTCACACCGGCTTTGGCCTATTTACACCGGTTCTCACTTCTTTGACATGCCCGATCTAATAGCATATGAACGATTAATTCACACGGCGACCGATATTTAAAACCTTGGAAGAAAGTTTATTTAAACCCATTGTTTTTTAAAAGTCAAACAAATATTATCAACAAAGCATCAAGAGCATAAGAGAATATTTTGAGGAAGGTGGTTATAGTAGTACTAACCTGAAGTAGACCCTATCTTTTTATCAAACCAATATTTCTACACTCTCAGTTCTCAAATGCTGTGGCAGAACTTGCAATTGCATATAAGTAGAGCCTTTATTCCATCATCAAAATTCACAATGAGAGGAGGCATTTTAATTTTAATTTGTAACACATTGCACAATTGCGAGATCCCACTAATTTTGGTGTCAAATTAACACTGATTGATTCTGAAAGACCACCATACATATAAATTTCCATTCCCTTATTAGTTCCTTGCCTTTTTTATTTATGGAATTTTTAACTGATTGCTTTCAATTTCACAATAAGTTTGCTCCTCAATAAAAACACATTCCATATTCACTCTCCTCCTTCCTCTTTTAAATTTCCCTATTATATTTTTCTTCCTTTGATTTTGGTCCATTTTCCCCTATTCTCGCCACTTAGCACTTGTTTTGTGTTGAGAAATAAGGTCGTCTCTGATGAGCAGATTAAAACCATTACAGTCAACATAAATTATTTAATATTGAACCACATTTTTTCTCCCTAAATCCTTCTGCTCTAATTTTTTTTTTTCCAACATATTCTGCTGAAATTTAGACAATACAGAATGAAAACAATTTCAATATATTCCCTCTTCCTTCAAAAAAAAATATATATACCCTCTTAAATTTCAATATATTCCCTCTTCCTTCAAAAAATATATATATTCCCTCTTAAAAATATCTATAAATAAAAGATTATTTATTTACAAAGAGTACGACTATTAACAACACACTATGGTATTAGCCAAAAAAAAAACTATGTTCAACCCTAGTAAAAAAAATATTGTGTACAACACCTTTTTATGTTAAATTTCAAATAAGTCATAGTATTTTAAAACTATAGCTGATTTGAATTAACAAGTGTCTCGAGAAAAATGCGATACTAGTATTCATTTTTTTCTTTTTTTCTTTTCAACTTTGTTAATTTCCTTTCCCTTCTCCATCAAGTACTACCTTATATAGTCCTTGTGCTTACCAAACAAAACTCACGTTCATATCACACTTTGGGATCCTCTTCATTTCCTATAATTTTTTATGAATAAATGTCTATATTGCATTATATATGAAGGGTCAAGTGTTCGAACTCTGAATTCCCTACTTATTCATCTTAAAGCTGAAATTCTAGTCAATAGGCTACTTGACAAAAAAAAAAAATATATATATATATATATATATATAGTTCTCAATTTTAGAACGGATACCTACCTCATAGTCATACCACACAATCAAGTCAATCAAAACAAGATCGCAACAATCTAAAGGGGGAGGGGGTGAGTACATTAACTATGTGAAAGTTATTCTTCATCAGGCACAACACATGAACTCCACAATCGGCGTAGATAATAGCGCAGTAGAAAAGAAAAATAAACAAGTACTAAAATCATTCTGACAAAAATTTCCCAAAGGCATTGACAATGGCTTTCAATAGAGCGAAAAGAGGATTGGGTTCCTTTTTTGCAGAATTCTTGGATCTTCCATCCCATGACTCTCTGCAGTGAAACCATTAGAAAGGACAAGTTAGCTGTTGAGAGAAAATCAATTTAATTAACTTTACTTCATTAAACTAACTGGCATACTATTTGAGATCAAATCATTTAGATATGCTTACAGATTGATCCTATCTACAGTTGTGTTGATTCTTCTCTGGGAATTGCCACCAAGTTGACCATCGAGTCTATATTTATCAGCTTCATGCAGGTCTTCAACGTGAATATTAGTCTGTCAAAATGCATTTAAAAATTGTAAATGTGGCGAGAGTTTCTCCTCCCATAACTAGAAAGAATGTAACAACTAGAAAGAAAATAATTATTAATTATTGTTTCTTATAAACGATTCTGCATTGTATGGGATCCATGAGTCTGAATATTTTCAGATGCAAATAAATTGATGCAGTTACTGAGGTATGAGGATCAAGAAAACACAACACAAATCGGCACAGTCTAAGCAATATCCAATTTTCTGACAATAAAATAGTAATTTAACAAAAGCATATAAACTACTTCCCCCGGAATTTTCTAAGTACTAGTAGTGGTGATAATTTTAAAAAATAAATTATGGATAAAAAGGCTAACCTTAGCTTCATCTTCAATCCGAATTTGGTTATTAGTTTCAAAAGTTGTAGCTTTCTGATGAGATGCACTGACTTGTTCTTTGTGGGTAGAATGATTTGCACTATCTGTATCATGCCTAGGATTGGAGATTTCCTTTAACTTTTTGTTTCCAAGGGGACTCTCAAATTTCTCAAACAATAAAGTAGAATTATCTGCAGACTTTATATCATTTAACTCAGACTTCTTGTCATCTACAATTTCCAACTTCTTTATATCCTTCTCTAGGGAATTACCAGAGTCCCTCAACTCTCCTGAACCTTCTATTCCATTGCCATTCCTAGCAACAGATCTTAATGGAAATGTCTCTACTATCAAGTCTTTTGTCAGAGCATTTACTTTAGCCAATGGTACTGTGGTAGCTGCCAACTCTTGTTCGACATTCAGTTTGGGTTCCGTGGGCTTACTTACCTGCATCTCGGGTATAGTAGCTTCAATGGGTTCCTTGTTTATCACATCTACCGCACTGCCATCGATGCCATGCCCTTTGTCAACAATCTCAAGCTCAGCTTCAGTATAATAATGTTCATCAGAAACAACCGAAGCTTCAACAGATTCCTTGTCTGTCACGTCTACCTGGCTAGCATCTATGCTGCGCCCTTTGTCAACAACCTTGAGCTCGGTTCCAGTATAATGCCCATCAGAAACAACAGAAGCTTCAGTAGATTTGTTGTTTGTCACATCGACATGGCTACCATTTACGGCAAGCCCATTGTCAACCACCTGATGCTCAGTTTCATTATAACTCTCATCAGACACAACAGTGGCTTCAATGGCTTCCTTGTTAGTCAAATCTAAATGGCCAACATCTATGACATGCCCATTGTCAACCACCTGATGCTCAGCTTCAGTATAATGCTTATCAGAAACAGAAAGCAGTGGGCCATTTGTATCTGGAACTTTCTTGAGTTCAGGATGGCCTTCATTTGAAGATGCACCGAGAAAATGTTCAGGGCCACTTGCAATTGAACCCAACGGGTTTTGTTCTAAAAACTGATCAGCGTTGAACTCCTCCAAGTTGAATTTAGCAGGACCCAGCACTCTATTTTCTTGAATAATATCCCGTACAATCTCCCTTACAGTGTAGAAAGAGCCACCGACTTCTTTATGTGTAAGAGTAATTGATGGAAAGTTTCCACTGTTTGACTCTTGGTACCTGAAGACAAGTAACTATATAGTCAATACAAGTGATATATTCAACAGACGTCTAAAGTTTGACTTAAATCATAATAAAGAAGTATTCAACCTTTAAACAAATTGTTAAAATCAACTAGGAATCAAATGTTTATGATTTGCTAGTTATCGTATCAATTATGTTTTATTTAGCATTAATTGTAATTGTTTTTATTTCTATTGTAATTACAAATAAGGTGTGCTCTGTCTAGACACAACCATTCACACATATCTACATTCTCTACACAAATAATAACACAATGGGAGGGGTGAAAAAAGAGAAGTTGAATGATCAATTAATAACAGCCAGCACAGGGTGGGCAGTTTGAGCTAACGGATAAAAAGAGTTGAGGAGTCAAATGTCCAGGGTTCAAGTCTGGGCAAGGAGAAAAAAAATACTAACATAACAATTAACATACTAACATTTGTTACTAAAATAAATAAATAAAAGCCAACATACACACATACAAAATGTCTTATTCGTGAATACGTTTAGCAATTACGGAAAAAAAATCGTATCAGTTTTGCTAGTAAAATTGTAATGAAAACAACTTATCACTCCTATATCAAACTAAGGCTAAAACATAGCACATTAGCCGGTATTGCTTCTTTCAATTCATTTGCGCTATCAACAGATATGTAATAAGTACCCCCTACAGTAAGTGAGGCACGTTTATTTATCATGTTTCCTGTTATCATTTCCACTTCAACTAATAAACATAAGAGAATATAAACCTAGTATTTTTCTCACTGTTTTCTAATACAATTTTTGAAAATAGATCTAGCATTTTCATTAAATTTGAAAATGGCGAAACACAGTTTTCATTGTTTCTGAAAACACCGCCTCCCATCTTCTCTCTATCACAATTGTTCACTATGTAGTCTTCTTCCATTCATTTGTTAGCAATATAAAAACATAAATTTTAAAAAGTAAAAGGGGACTTAATTTAAGTAGCATGTATAATAACATGAAAACAAGCAAGCATAAAACATTTGCCATAAAGTAGTAAAACATGAGTAATTGAATGAATGAATTACTTTTGAATGAAGGATTCAACCATTGCCTTTCGTTCCTCTTTAGAGCGTCGAATCCGAGTCTTTCTCCCTTCGGAATCATTTTGCTTGGCAAGTGCAAATGTTGGCCTCCATCCACCTTTTACAACAGAATGCATCATTTTGAAAACAACAACTCTCTTCAATACAAACCTGCATACAGTAAGTATACAGAACGGTTACATAACAAAATTGACTACAATTAATAATAATTAGCATAGAAACAGCGAAATTCAATTAAATAAGTATCCGGGACTTAGGTTAGTTTGTAATAATAACAATAATAATAAATGAAAGAGAAAAATTATGGGCGACTTAGGTTAGTTGAATGAAAATGGGTACTGCAGATGCAGATGAATTTGAGGAAACATAACATTATTAAGAATTAAAGCGAAAGAAATTGTGAAATTGAAATGAAGAAGAGAAAGTGTTGATAAACATACCTGGAGGAAGAAGAAGAAGAAGAGGGAAGAGTGTGAAATCAGTGTGAAGAAGGAGAAGGAAGGTTAAACCCCAAAATCCAAACCCTCGCTACGCTACTCGACAATAGTAGTCACGTTGTTCAACTTCAACAAATGTTTCATACCTTTACGATTGTGATTGGTCCATGTCAGGGCGCGGGAGACATCTTTTTTTTTATTATTATTATTAAATTTTTTATAATTAAGAACAAATTATTTTTTTGAAAGATTTTAAGAACAAATTATTGAAATCAACGGTCCTAAATTATCAAAAAATGTTGCATTATTAAAATATCAATATATATATCATAGTTATTATAATCAGGTAGAAATATCAAAATACATAAAAGAAAAATCTAACTATTCTATTGAGTCGTTAAGTCTGCATAACCTAAATACGTCATCCTCATATGTCTCACTTGATATTGGGTGACCAACTCTATTTCTTAGCCAATTCAGGGTACCATGTGAATCGTCGTAAGTGGTACCATATTTCATCTCATCAATTACCATGAGTCTAACCCTCCTGTAAAGTTCGCATTCTCCTCATATATAAGAACAACCTTCATATTTGTTGGCATAGACGGATCTCCCTCTACATGAGTCACTAATTTGGGATGAGATACCATGTAGAAGCAGGAAATGTAAACCTATGCAGTTTACCTTCTGGCCTATGCAAATAGATCCTACATGTCTTAACGTACAACATGCATCAAATAATCTTGGAATGTCTGGTCTATTTTAGCTCTTGTACAACAAAGTGATACCAAAGAATGCTCTGAATACGTCCACACTGCCAACATCACACGCTCTGACAAGTGGCGATAAATCACCTTCTAGTCACACTTTATCCATCCAAAGTACCAATGAATGTCCCTAAACGCGTCTAACGATGATCGTCATAAAGGTTGAGAGTCAAGTTGTCCACTTCTAGAATATTAAAGAAGGTCATGTAGTTATATGATGACTCGTGGTCGTTGTCAAGAATGAACCAAGTTGTGTGTGTATTAAACTAGTAGTAGGTAGGCTAGAGCCGCAACATCTCAGGACCATTAATTAAATGTAGTGAGGTCCAGGAAGCACTATAGAAAGCCCAATAGAGCTGGAAATGAGTCGACTTGAATTCGGCTGAGCTCGACTCAATAAAAATTAGTTTACCTCGAAACTCGACTCAAGTTCAAAGCAAACCTTTTATTTAGCTTGAGTTTAACTCGTTTAAAGTTCATAAGCAACTCGTTTCAATTTGTCGCTCAAATCACATAATTTAAAAATCTTTTTTTTATCAAAAAAGTTATAAAAAAAACTTTGACCTTTTAATTTTTCTTGTAATCCAATAAAATTTATCACAAAAATATATTGTTTAAAGGATAGACACAAATATAAAGTTTATACATATATAAATATGCAAATAAATATAGAAAACTAAACAAATAGCAAGCTACAAATAAAATAAAATTGCTGAACAATCCTTTCACACGAAAAAGTTGCAATTATTATTATTATTTGTATTTGTTTCAGTTAATTTAATTGCAAATTATTGGTTCTCCTTCCAATCTGTACACTTATCATTTCCTTCGGATTTTCTCATGGATCCTGATTTGTATCACATATGCGCGTGTATCTGTCGTAAGTTCATCGTCTCTCAATGTTCAATATTCCCAATCCAGTATATGTTAACCGCCAATAGTAAAACGAAATACCATTCTATCAGAGTTGGGTTTCTCATTGCCGATGGAAGCTTCGGTGGCTATTGATGTCTTGGTCGCGTTTTTCTGTGACCGTGGAGTTGGATTTTATATTTGATTTGGGTTAGTTTTCTGTCCAGGATTTTCCAGATCTAGATTTTATATGATTTTTCCCTTCCTAATTCTTGATTGTTGACAAATATGAAAACCAACGTCTGCATCAATATCCCATTTCCATTCGATTTAATTTGGGTGGAAAGCAGCAACTTATTTTTTTACAGATAAGAAACATGAACGTTCTTGGTGCAAGGTTGAATGCTGAGAAATGTTTAAAAAGTGGAACCGGTGGCAGGTAATGAAATAAAAAAAGTGGGTGAGGTGGATCATTTTTATTGGTGTGTGTTAGAAGAGTGTGTTAGAGTGTGTGTCCATAACATTCCTCAACTAAAAATATTATTAGTCAAAGTTGTGCGTTGGTATGTGCAAAAGTCAAATTATGTCGATTAATATCAAACGCCTTTTTTTTATTTACTCAACTCAGATTGTTTTCATATGATATTATCAAATATTTTTATTTATTTGTTTTGAGAATTAGCTTCAAAAATCACCTTATGATATAATTTCTAAAAAAACAACACCAAAAAAAGAACTCAAGATTCCTTCTTCAATTTCTAGTGAAAATGAAGCTCAATAGTACACTGATTAGGTATTACTGTTACTTACAATAATAATAATAATAATACTAATAATAATTCTAACAACAACAATAATAAGGAAAATAATTAAAACTACTCAAGTGAAAAACAGCTATTATTCTACTCAAAATTGCCACTAATGTTTCCTGACTATACAAAAATGAAAGAATAAAAATTTGAGCTAAATCAAATGTAATTGATGAATGATTTCTATAGACTATTGAGTACACTTCGAAGCAGAAGTACCTGCATCTTCCATGCTGCTTAATTGACCATGAAAAATGGTCATGAAACTAGTGAACAGCAGATGTCAAACTCATTTCCTTTGCTCTCTGTCTCAGGCTTTTCTGAGACGTGAGGTTGAGTATACGTATTAAGTTAACGAAGAAAGAAACAGAATACTGTCTCTATGATATGTGCCAATGTGGCGATGTTAGACTCAAAGCTTCTCCAATTCGCTAGACAATTTTCCCGAATGAAGTAAAATTGGGTCCATAAGTGCATGAGTTTGTAAATTTCAAGTCTGAGCTTTGTTATAGTCCAAGTGATTTCTGCTTGTAACCATACTTCATCCTTTCGTATAGTTTCTCTTTTGTTTTTCTTTTTTTATCCATTTTTATTCTGTACCTTTCTTCCCTCTCCCTTTCATAAATCCCTTGCCAGTGCACCTCTCCTGTCATTGGCCACAACCACTTATCCCTTGGATCATCACCATCATCTGCAGCTTCAGCTAGATCTTCATCCATACTTTTTAACAATGAAAAATTGAAATATTTTGCCCACATGAAACTCTTCCGTTGTTCCACTAGGTGCTGCTCTTCCAAAGAACCAGTATTAGGATTTATATATACCATCTTTCGTGAACTATGATAAGCCCATACATTGATAAGAAGTTCCAACATTCTACAGTAACAGTGTTTTTCCTGTGTAGGACGAGCAAAAGTAAGAAAACCAATAAATTATGAAACCTCAAAAGCAGTAAGCAAGTTAACTACCTCAATCTCTGAAGAGCCTAACAAGCACATGCTGTATTTACCAGAGTCTCTGTGAAAAGCATCAATGGAATCAACGAACATCCTGCATTCAATTGATAACATTGTGGGTTTATAGTTTCATTCGCATCAAGGAAGTGCTTTTAATTATTAACTGACTGTCATGAAAGCTAACATTGATTAATTAAATTAATTACCGAGAGAACATTACGAACTCCAGGAAAGAAGGGGTTGGCATCACCCAGCTGTGCAGTGCTGACCAATAACCACCATCTTCGGGCATAGGAGGCAGTGCTTCAGCATGGGGGGTCAATGAATACATCTGGCGGAAGCTATCTTGAAAAACATTCCTAATGCAATAGGAAGCTCAATATCAGATGAGTTTGAAACACATCATATTACTCAAAGACCAACATCCAGAAACTCCATTTTGGACTTCCAATATAGAGAAAGTCTCATGTTTTCAACATAAACTTTCTACTTAATTAAGCTAACTGATTCCAAACATTATAATGTGTAGGATAGGAAGAACACTAGATGCAACAATGGAGTAGAATAGAATGTATCAGGGAAGGCTGGGATGTTTGCAATTTTAAGGCAGCTGAAAGATAGCAATGGACAAAATAAGAGTATATTGTTATGTTCCATTTTATATACCTGCAGTTCCCTCCATTTAAGATATCACACATTGACCAAAAAGTAAGAGCATTGTTGCTTCCTATGGCACCCCCGTCCAGGTCCAAGCGTCCCCAAAAATATATTACATCTCCTCTAGCATTTTCATGCATTGTCTCTTCCAAAACCCTTTCAGCTTCCACTGACAATGCTACCTGCTTTTCCAAAATGATTCAGATCAAGCAACACAGGTGCAATAAGGGTAAAAATGAAACAAAGAAATGAAGACCAAGTTTTCCCAAAACAAAAAATGTGTGTGCGTCAGTTGATGCATAATAACTTAAAAATATAATATGGAGAATGCTAACAAGTGCACTTAGTGCTTTGATTAAGGAATCAAAACAGGTAACTTTTGTATAGAAAACTAATCTAAATCTGAGGCTATATTAACTAAGATTATTTAAAATTTTAAATTCTGAAACCTGCATGATTTAACATAAAAACAGATCTATTGTACTTCTCAAAGTAAATATATCATAAGGAATACCTTCCTACCAGCAGCACGCCATGACTGAAACCCAATCCAAGGCCTCCTGTGAATACTATCCACTCTATTTGCAATTGCAAACATTCCTCCCATTTCACAGAGAATGTCACGGTAATATGTGTCATTTAGAAGAGGCAAACGACCAACAGCATCCACATCATCAGAGCTTTGTCTTTGGGATCTTCTAGACTGCCACAAATGATAATTTACTATTATTATGGAAAAAAAATATTTCCAGCAGATTAACATGTAAGAGTAACAAAAGCAAACTTAAATTCAAACAATGCGGTTCTCCCCCCAAGGGAAATATAGCAAAAAATATCTGAAAGGAACTATGTACTACTCCGACCCTTTTTACAAGTAACATTTTGCACTGAAAAATTCCCCCCCAAGGGAAATAGAGCAAAAAATATCTGAAAGGAACTATGTACTACTCCGTCCCTTTTTGCAAGTAACTTTTTGCACTGAACAAAATGACCATATAATTAGGGAAGGAGGTAGTGTAAGATAATAGCAAATTCATGCTTTTCTCTTGCTTTTTAAGGGATAAAAGATGCAGATAAATAAAAGATGAGTACTCTGAATTACAATTCTTTTGTAACAGTACTCTATTTAGAGACAAGATTGACATATAGATTAAAATCTTAGATATACTTGCAAGAATGGGGGGAGGGATAAGACTAAAACAGAACAAAGTTATGAATTATCATAAGTTCAGAGAAAGATACTCACAAGGCTTAACCCACGATATAAAGATCCATGGTGCAAAAATGGCCACACTCCAGCACCACTGTATATCTCATAAATGCACACAGGCTGTCCTGTTCTCTCAAGCTCCCCTTCATCCCGCTCATTGCCTTCAAACTTCAGTTTCTCAGATTTCCTAGCATTACGATATATCTCATCCCAAACACCAACATCTTTCTCCAACCTCTCTTCAACCTATAAAGGAAAAAATGATTCTTAGAACCAGGTATTTCTAAAATAAACTGATCATGAATTCCAAATCGATGAAATAAATAAAGGGGTAGTAAAAAGGGTAGAATGGAAGATAAAAGTTGAAACCAATTGCAGCAATTGTAATATTACATCGTACCTGTTCCATTTCGAGCATTTCACTTTCTTCAGATATTTCAATTTCTCTCAAAATGTCCCAGTCCAATTTTGTCAGTTCATCTTGTATTGGAACATCTGTTCCATTCTCAAGGATGTTTGTTGAATAATTAAGACTAGCCAACTCTTTCTCAACGGCATGGACAACGGTAGCTTTTCCATTAGAAAAATCATCAACCATTTTTAGCAAGTCAATATCTAGTGCTATTTCATTCTGGAAAAAACTCCATCCCCATGCTCCTTGTTGGATTTGCAAAACAGGACCAGGTAGTAAAGAATCTGAAGGAAAACTTAGTACATTCTCCAGAAGTCTTGCATAGCCAGTTATGCAATCCAAAGCAAGCACATTTTTAGCAAATTGTCTTCCAGATGATCCAATAGCTTGAGCAAATTTAGAAAGTCTTCCACTTGAAAGCAAAAGCGAAAAAGCATTCATCAAAGCTTCAGGATTGTGTTTAGAATAAAAAACCCCATGAACCCCATCAATAATCTGAGAGTTGAAAAAAACTTAAATGAAAATGAAGCAGTGACTATGGTTACAGAAATCAGTGAATGACAAAAACAAGAACAAGAACAAAAATGACAAAAAAAAGAACAAGAACAAACTTACATATTTTCTTAACACAGGAAAATCAGGTGCAATGACAGGGATTTCAAAAGTCATTGCTCTGATTAATAATGGAGGAAAACCCTGTACATCTTGAGCAGAACCATATAGGACAATATCAGCTATCAGTAACACACTATTCACATCGCCATTCAAGCCATAATGTCTTATAGAACCATGAGGAAGTCCCAAACGTGAAGCAACTTCCTACACCAAAAGATATGGGATCAGTAAACAATTCAAATACAACATACTGAAGGCTGAGACAATTAGCTAAAGACAAGTTGAACACAACGGAATAAAGGAATGTCACGAGTATAATTTAGAGAGACCATATTTAAGATTTATGTTTCTCTCGTTCTTAGTTTCTCTGTCCTTTCATTACCGACTTATTCCTATCCTGCCACTTTTCTTACTGTTACCTCCCATGCAATGGGAAATTCTTCTTGTACTCAATTATTTCTTGGAGATAGGGTTAAAAGTTCTTATCAAAAATTGATAATAACGGCAGCCTAATGTTATCTTTTGATAGCATGAGCACTAAATAACATATGATGCAGAGTACGTCTTAAGAGAGACTACCTGTAAAGCGTCATCATAACCATCAGTTGAATTGCCACAAAGGAAAACAAACTTGAATGACTCGGCTGCATCATTCCTCCTTGCATATTTTGTCAGCAGAGGCCCTATGGAATTCATTGCAACAGCATATTCCCAAGATAGGTCATCATAGAAGATTGAGCTCCCAACAACTAAAACCACCATATCATTTTTACCAAATCCACTAAGTTCTCTGAGCTGATCCTTGGTGTGGGTCTTACTATAGCTTTCTGCAGCCCATACATCTACTGGCGATCCAGGGATCACAAAAAAGTTTCCAGTGTCAAGCTCGCTATATAACATCTGATACATGAAGAAAAACAAATTTTGAGCACTAGCTTCAAAATATTTGAGACAGATCTTATTGCGAAGAGATCCTAATTCCTAATACTAATAATGTCCAAGTCTTTGTGCAAAGTGCAAACGTAACTACATCTTTACCGGATAAGTAAAATCTGGAAAGACAATGACACTGGCTCTGCTAAAAGCACTTCTCCAGTGAGAAAGAAGATGCTGCCAACCCATTTGTTTGTAAACTGGAAGACGATTTGAAAGGCTATCTTCTTGTATAATCCATATCAATGGTACTGAACAAAAAGGCTCCTGCATAAGGCTGCACAAATATAAAACTCACTAATCATAGAATCTAAAACTTCAAAGAAGAAGCATCTCCTACAACCAAAGTGAAGAGACAGAAAGATGTGACATAATGCTCACTGCTTCATTGTTCAAGTCCTAATTATATAATCTTTCAAAATCAGAGCTAAAGCAGGGATGGTTATGCATTGGTTAACAAACCTTTCGAAGTTAAATAAAGCATATGACTACCTTTCTTAATACCTAAACCACCAATAAAATATCCTGCATTTCTAATTAATTTCTCAGACTGATTGCTCAAAATAAGTTTCCATATGTGTACTCATACATACAAGGGGAGAAAAACAAGAATGCATATTTGAGACAGCAAAATTCAAACAATCAGGTTCAGCAAAGAAAAAGGTCTGTTAGAACCCTTTCTTTGAGTAAGAAAGAATTCCTAGAACAGAACAGTATTGAGTAGTCAAAAGAATGACTAGAACTCTTTATTCAACAGCAGTAGAGAAAGACAGTACAGAAGATTCTCAAACGAGCACTCTCCTTTCACACTGGATTAACCAGTCATAAAACTCAATTATTCAGAGATATCCTCCTTTGTACCAATTGAGGGCTTTTTAAAGACTTGCTAAGAGTAACCGAAAAAACAACAGAAATATCATACACTATTAACAGGCAGAACGACCGCATAATAAACTAACTAACTTATCCAAGTCTCAAACAACTCCTAACTACTCTACTTCCCCTTTATTCTATATCCTAGCATACACCCTAATGTGGGTCTAAATATCAAGACGTGGATAAAAAGCTTACTCTGTTTACAGGCCTCTCCAAGAATTTTAACTTATAACAATCAACATTAAAATGAAAAATAAAAACCTAACTCTTAATGGAAGCAAAGAGAGCTAACAATTCATTCTTTTGCATATATTTAGGCCATAAGTAGAACCAAAACTTTTCTCGTAAAAATGTTAGGACATAGTAGAATCAAAACATTTCACGTAAAAATGGTCAGAGAGAAAAGGAAGTTGGGGGAGTGAAAGCAGGAAACTATCAAATCTTCTAAATTTGGTAAGTTAGTTAGAATTGAACAGGTTCAATAAGTTGACAACGATATAATCAGCTAGTTAATTGAAATTAGACTTTATGGAAAGAGAAAACCAGGTCTCTCAAATACCTGAGAATTACAAAGAGGATTTCATTGTATCATTCTTGGCCTAAGCATCACATTGACACTGATCAGGCTTTATCGACAATATAATCTATTTGTTCATCCTATTACTATTACTTGTCCAGTTTTATTTCACTCCTATCAAATTTTCTGTTTCCAAAGAAGGTAAACAAACATTGATCACTAATTTCCATTTCAAACAAAATACATCCCTATTGATCAAGCATTTCAAAGCAAGTGCAAAAGTTGAACCCATCAACATAAAAACATATTCACGGTATCTGCGGAATAATTTCAATTGCTAAACCTACCTGCCAGAGTTATCTACAGTTCATACAACAAATTTTACACTTCAAGTGCTTACTCCCAAGTAAAAAGTAGGCAAACTAATAAAAACTACTGGAAAACACCCAAAAAATAGAAACACTGCTTCAACTTTTGGAGATCAAATCAGAAACCCACCACAAGCCTAACATGCTAATCCAAACCTCAAAGATTTCGCAACTATAGATCTGAGTTTAATAAATAAAAGAAAACCCACCTTGAAATGGCTTCTTTTGCTTCTAGGGAGTCAACAATGATACCTTCAAAACTGCGGGGAAACCAAACGGGAAAGAGGGGAAAAAAGTTAAACACCATAACAAGTTAAAACAAGAAATTGTGCCAAAAGCAGATTTACCATAAGAAAAAACATGCTAGGACATTAAAAAAGACACAAGAGAAGGTAACTTGTACTGCCTCCAACATAAAACATAAAAAATAAATTTAGTAAAAGAGACATACTTTGACCAATCAATCTGGCCTTGCTGTTCTGTACTGAAAGGAGAAAGGCCACCACCTATGTTTTCCCATATGGAGCGAGCGTTCCCACGCCCTACTCCAAAAATCTGGCAAGAGACGCGGAAAAAAATCAGGGGCCTTACAAAATGTTTACTTTATTACAGCACCAGACGAATATTTTAGCAAGCTACAGAATCAATGTTAGAGAAAACATGTTTTTACAAGATTCAAGTACACTTATTTTATGAGAGTTGAATCTAAGGCCCAGGTTTTTAGCAAGGCAGCATTTACAAAGAAGTTAAGAGAATAACATACAAAAAATACAAATGGCTTACCTTAAAAACATAACCCAACTTCTGTAGATTCTGAATTACAGTAACCAACATCAATGATTGGGGATCTACCGTCATGTGCCCTAAAATCTGACATCCAAAACAAGTGCATATAGTTATACTAAGAGCGTTTAACATGAAAAATTACCGATCTTTATCCCAAATAAAGCATTCAAACAAATGTGAATAAGATGTATTACATACATGATACTATGCTAAGTGACGCCCATTTACTTTCTTTTAAAATAGTTTGTATAAAAAGTTTTAATCGGCTAGCCCACACCTTTAGGGCTTGCATTTTTGGCCCAAGGGCTACAGTACAGGTTCACAGTCGCAAAGAAGTTATGGCTTTCCATATGTTTTTGGAAAGCAAATAGTCTTTTCTTTGAGCAGTGATTGTGCTCATTACTCAATTAATTAACAATTAACAAGCCCATAATCATGAAGATGACTACCCAAGTTCATATGCAGGGATTCTTCTCTGAATAACAACTTGTAACAACTTTGAACAACAGAGGAATAAGGATTTGCCTATTTAATGTTGGTATAAGAAAACCAGATAGACTTTGCACTTTTGCCGTGGAATTACATCATGACTGGGCATCCTGTGTTAATAAATAGCAAATCTTCTTTATCCATTCTTTTTGTACTTATCCATTTTTAATAACTCAAAAAAAAAAAAAAAACCTTAAAACTAAAAATT
>Ga0228710_1000421_pt1 | contig 52100 bp, 35 predicted proteins | sample MedpolnodulmetaG_FD_177995 | JGI IMG/M metagenome (GOLD analysis project Ga0228710, IMG submission 177995) | Root nodule microbial communities from Medicago polymorpha collected in Santa Monica, California, United States - pink nodules | ecosystem: Host-associated > Plants > Roots > Nodule... | reverse complement strand
TTATCATAGACATATGTAGCTACATCTACCCTTGTGGGTTTTGAGGTATTCAAACAAGCTATTATGTAATCTTTTGATCATTTAATATATGGTTCTAGCTATTTATTCAATATTGTTGTTATTCTTGCATTTACTGTTTTATTGAGGTTTGAAATGAAATGGACACATACTTTTGAATCTAGAAATAGAATAACAATCTATCTTAAGTTATCACTCTAGACATGGATGGTAATATTTGATAATCACTTTTAATCTAGAACTTAATGCCTTTGGGTAATTTAATCGGTTGGGAAATTGTCGATTAAACTATCCAATCGACTTTGTGATCGTTTAAATGTTTGGGAAATCGATGTTTAAACGATCCCTTAGAAATAACGATATCATTTGGACACGAATGATATTGTCGAGTGATTGTGATGATATCGTTTAATAAGCTAGAATCCATTACTTGGTCGAGAGATTGCAGCTGTTACGCTTGGTTGATATCTCTGACCCCAAGCGAAATAGTCATATCTCTTCTCGTTTTACTTTTATGTCGAATAGAACAATAGTTTTACGCAAACAAACAATTTATACCCAAACACTTAACGTGATAAATATTGTGAAAATGCTTATGAAATACGCAACTCTCTGCGGAAACGATCATATTATACTAACGTGTAAATAGTTTTATGACATGTAAAAATCTTACATCAGTCTTCGGAAAAATATATCGCCATCCAACATAAGTTTGTTGTTTGGGCAACTTCAGTGATTATGTGACGGAATTATGGGACGTCATAGCTTGCCTTTGCACAAACTAATGGAACGACATTAGCTTATCGCGTTTTATTTTTAAACTTTTTACCTTGAGTCTTCGGAAAAATATATCGCCATCCAACATAAGTTTGTTGTTTGGGCAACTTTAGTGTTTATGTGATGGAATTATGGGACGTCATTAGCTTGCCTTTGCACAAACTAATGGAACGTCATTAGCTTATCGCGTTAGCTAATTTATGGACAACCTCAACACTAAAGTTTTTGTATAATTGACTAAAAAGAGTTCTACCATTTTTAACAATGACTCCAAACTCCATAGAATTGTATCTTTTGAAAGTAAAACTATCAGCCGTCTTTTTAGAATCGAGTTCAAAAATCTATTGGTCCTAAGTATATCTCTTGAACCCATTGGGGCGTCAAAATTAATCCTATAACTTTTCCAATATGCACATAATATATCGGTCAAACTATTCTGTTTTTGCCAGCACAAAAGCACATGTCTCATCCCGAAGACACATATATATACCAACTTCCTTATCATGATTAGCGAAAGATGCGTCAATATTGCATTTCATTCTTCCTGCAATCGGTTTGGCCCATTTGACGGGAGTTGATGGCTTACCTTCACTTCCATGATTTGTGTGAGCCTTGTGTGTTGCTTCCCATTCATACAACCTATTTGACGCTCGCTCTAAAACAAACCATCGTGCATTCACTATATCATTCCAAACTTTGTTGTTCTGTTGTTTCCATATGCTCCACAAAATACAAGCAAACAACGCTGAGTCTCCGATAGATAACACCTGCAAAATTTGAAAGATGGTGCCACTACAACCCAACCCAACCCTTGGCTCTTGGCTCACAGCGGCATTGATAGTTGAGGCTATCACATACATATTCCAAACATTACAACTGCTTTGATATGTAAAGAAGAGATGAATGTTATTCTCATCATCTGAATTACAGAACACACAAGTTGATTGACAATTTTCTCTTTTCTTTGAGGGCATCCTTGTTGGTAAAACATTTTTACGTTATGAGGCACATTTAATTTTCAAATCAAATCTCATGGATATGGTATTTTGAACTCAGACATATCAAGCAATTTGAAGTGTATATTCTCCATTATTCTCTTTTTTCTAAACAAGTCTATCCTCTTTGACATAAGAGTACGAAGACATTCTTCTTACATGAGAAACCAGTTGTTGATCAAAAATTGAATCTAGAAAGGGAGACATTCCACATTTTTTTAGTACAATTCCAACATGAATTTCAAGAAAATAATTTCTTTAACTTGTTCATAGAGCTCTTGTTAGCAATACTCATCTTGACCTTAAGATATTCCTAAAGAAATTGGAGACCTAACTCATCCTTAAAAATGGCTTCCTTTATATAAACTATTTTCAAGAGTCTTATCTATCTGATATGGGCTTTGATGCGTGAATCGGCCGTCACGCCCAGCAACACTCTTTGGACTTGGTACTTGAATCGGTAGGTAGCTCTTGAATTCGATAAGCTCTGATACCATAATGAAATTGGGGGCCTAACTCATCTTTAAAAACAGTTCTAACAGGTGAGGATTGCTTCCTCTATATAAACTCTTACCAAGAGTCTTATCTATCCGATGTGGGACATGAGTTTTTACCAATACACCCCCGTCATGCCCAGCACTCTTTGGGGTTTTGTGCGTGAATCGGCCGTTACGTCCAGTAACACTCTTTGGGCTTGGTGCGTGAATCGGTAGGTGACCCTTGAACGATGTGGGACATGAGTTTTACCTAATACTCCCCCTCACGTCCCACACTCCTTGGGCTTCGTGCTGAATCGGTAAGCGGCCTGTCGACTTCAAGGGCAACCTACCGATTCACGCACCAAGCCCAAAGAATGCTGGGCGTGACGGGGTGTATTGGGAAAAACCATGTCCCACGTCGGATAGGTAGGACTCTTAACAATTCCTTGTATCCTAACTTCCAACATAGTTTTGTTTCTTAGAGTGATCAATGATTCAAGTCAAACATAAACTTATCATATCGTCCTACCTTTTGTCTATGCAGTACAAGATATCCCGCTCCAAAATCCAATGATAATGTTGTACTTCTAGGTTAGAGTCACTGATATCCGTCCTAACAATCCATAAAAGGCAACTACCAACATCCTAAGGCTTAACCACAACAACAATTATAACGACCAAATATGGATATACATCTTAAAAAAGTCAAGGAGTTCGAGGGACCACAATAGCTGGTCACTTACTAGATTCGTAATGCACTTCTGGAACCAAACCTACTCTTGGAATCGTATTGCTCTGCTAAGAACTCAAAAAGAACAACATTTCTACCACAGATAAGTCACCGAATTCGTCCCCTGATTTTGCAAGATGTTTTCTTTTTTAAGATTGATTTGACAATAGATCTCTTTGCTTCAAATTTTATTTGACAATTGATCTCTAATATATGTGTGTTATAATCAGACTTTCACCGCCAATATTTTCTAAAAAAAAATAAAAAATCATAGCCAACACTTGTAACAAAAACACACTAAGCAAACTTCAGAACCATTTTATCGCAAATTTACATGATCACTATCACTATTTCTACATACTTGGATTAATTACAAGATCTTACTAATTAACGTCAAACATTCATAGCCACAACTAGGCCCAAATTGTTTCAACACAGAAAACAAAGTCACTTAGAAGCAAATTTTTTAGAAGAGTAAAACTCAATCAGAATAAGATTATTCTGATTTCTTATCGTTAACTTCTCCCTGCTTAAATGCCTTAGATATATCATCAATAGGAATCAAAGGTAAATACCCAACAAAACTATAACCCTTTCCAGCCATGTCCTTGATTGCATGGTTGTACTTCTCAGACCAGTGAGCAGCAGTGGGAATTGTCATCTCTGCCACTGCATGGAATGGTGGAAATTTGTTGAGTCCAGTCCACAGCTTCACTGAATTGATTAGTACCAAATTCTTGGTCTCTGTAGCAACATAATTTACAGCTGCTCTTGGTCCTCCAGATCGACCCACACTCACAACTTTCCCTGCCTCATGTGTTACTTTTTGAATCAAGAATTTTGCTTTGTCCGTAAGCTGCTTAGCAATATGAGGAGCATGCTCACTGACTTTGTCAGTTGCTTCATCCACCTGCTCAAATCAGATGCTAGTTAGTTAGTTCAACCACAGCTTAATAAATTAACGAGTCATTCCCTAATTCATTCAAACATTATCATGGAATTGGAAGAAAACAGACAAGTATGTTTGAATATTGGTTCATTTTCACTTTGTGCACGAACTTCTTTGTTTTTGTTTTTGTTTTTGTTTTAATCTTACCTTTAAATAAGAAAACATAAGTTAAAAAGATACAGTCAGTTTTAAATCAAAGTTACTGTTATTAGATTAAGAACAACCAATCATCCAGAAAACACCAAAATCACAGTGGACTAGAAATTACAGAAACAGTAGGTGAGCTCTAAACTAAGAATGCCAGTTGCCCGTCGCTTAAGCAAATTTTACTAATCAATTATATGGAATCAAATTTGCAGCCAAACACATACACTTGAAGGTTTTAGGGTTGCTTTCATGACAATAAAAATGGAATGATAAAAAAATTGAGAACTCTGTTTAATTCATTTGGCTGGCCAATGACAAATCAAGGAAATTCCACACCTTATATTTCAGCAAGCTGCTGCATAAGGATTGTGCAACCAAACCAATTTTGTTGATTTCAAATCAAGCTATTACTACCCACTAAAATACTAGCATGAAGATTTTTGTTCTTCCTATTTTCTAAGGAAATCATCACCCTGAAATACAACATACGTCTTGTGTGGCCGCAATTTTGACAAAAACTACACTTTAAAACATCATCAAAATCACGGTATCAGCATAATTTTATCAAACTCCCCAAGATTTCAAACATGTACTGTGAGAGTTGATCATGATGCTGGTTATAAAAAATTGAACGAATATTATAAAAAGCTTTCTCCCAATTTTGCTATATCACTCGCTCTATATTAGATCGATGGGAAACCAGAAAGGTTTACAAAAACATAAAAATAAAGCAATGATTCAATCTAAATTATTAATCTGAAGGCAGAGAGAGTGAATTACCTTGTTGTCAACAAACACAAGGACATCATCAGGGACATCCTTGAATTTGTTGTAGACAGGACCAACAACAGTGGTTACAGTTCCCTCCACTGTTTCAACAGCGGATCTCAAAGGTCCTGAGTTCTTCTTAGCGGATTCATACAGATATGAGACAAAGACATAAGTATGAATAGCAGCGATCTTCACAAACCCCAGGCGCTTTAGTTCTTTGTTCTTGTTCTCAACCTTCAGAAATTACAAACTTCAACTCTATTAAACAACAAAAAATCGCAGAAACAAGCAAGATTAAGAAAAAGTAAAAATATAACTATGCTAACTACCTCGTTGGTAGCCATTGCTTTGTCTGTTGGTTGAACTTGTTTCGTACTAAATAAAAAGTAAGAGGTAGAATTCAATTATGTTTTGTAATGAAACAGCAATAAAAGGCCCACAGAATGGAGTGAAACAAACGGTGAGAAATAGGATTGGAGAGAAAGATCTTCAACCTTGTTTGATTGTGATTTGATTTTGGGGTTAAGACTCAAGGAATAGGGCGGCTTATATTAGCATCTCAATCTCATCTTTTGCCATAATAAATCAAAAACATCATTCTGCGTTCGTCAAGGTGGGGGTCCACAGTTACACCGACTCCTAGGGATCTTTCTAGGTATACTAGGTGTTTCTATAAGCCACGTGGCGGTTTCTCAGAATTTGAGAATTTTCTATGGAGTTGAGGGCTTGAGGCAGTGACTGTGATGCCACTCTATGCGTATTGAGTGTTTTAAGGAGCCATATTTTTTGTATGGATCCATTTTTATGTCCGGATTAACAAACTGCTTGACTGAGTTGTTGTAAAATAAAATTGTTAACAAAAGCATTCAGATAAGAAATTCAACTGACTTAAAAATCAAAATTACAACTTGCAATTGATGTTAAAAAAACTAGAACAAAATATTTGTATGAAAAACTATCTATAATAAAACTGTAATATCAACATCAATTATATCAAAATTGGATTGCATTATAAGAAGTGGACATACAAATATGCAGCTTTAGACAATAAGAAAATTATGAACAGACTAGACATTTTTAGAATATATACTGCGTTAGAGTAGTTTGGATTGCATTACAGTATGAGTGATGTTACAAATTATAATTATCAGTAATCAAATCAGAGTTACTTTCTGTTATAGATTATGTTTATTAGCAGTATTAAGTTACTAGTGGCTGTCAATTGAATCTCTCAATAGTATCTTTTGATCATGATCATATACTAAACTCTTTCTTTACACACAACTTAGTGGCTGTCAATTTTCAGCTCTGATTGGTTCTTCCATCCAATCGAACCTTTCCAAGTTGATAAGATTCTAATGAATTTAAACTTTGGAGGTACATATAATTGGTAATTTCTCAAAATATACATATAATTAGTAATTTCTCAAAATATAATATATGGTAAACCTTCGGCCCGCTAAATGAAATAGTAGATGAACAAAAACTACAACGAGTAGAAGAGGCTGAAAGATAAGGCGCTGGGAGCAGTTTTATAAACTAAAATTTGTAAATATAAAATCCTTGAAGTAAAATAGCAATACTTGGCGTAAGCCAGTAACAAAGAAGTCTGACAGGAAAGCAAACTAAAGATTTTTCTTACAAAGCATTGTCTCTACAACTGTATGCATTACTAAATGCTTAATTGTATGGTATATAAGTTTGAGATGCGTATCAGTTTTTGTTTGTGTCATTCACAAATACTGAGCAATCCATAAATCAGGTTCATGGAGCCTGAGATCTCTGACGCTTCACACTTTGATGGATAGGATCCTTGACCTGCAAGGATAGAATGAAAAGAGTAAAAAAAATGTTCTGCAATCAATTATAAATTACAGACTTGTTTCAACATTGAAGTAAATAATTGCATCTGTGTGAGAAATAAGGAAGCCAGAGTATACCGCGCTTGTTTTCCTGGGGCGCTTGTCCTGGGATGATCTACTGCAGATAATTGTATCAGCTGCATCGCCTTCATTTGCAATTCCATTTCCATTTGCTGTGCTGTTCTCTTTCCCATGCGCAAAACTCTCTCTTGAAGCAACTGGCTGTAATTGAAAAATAAATTACATTATCAGTTACATGCTAGTAACATTCAACCACAGAAACCAGTGCCAAAAATCATAGAAACTGAAATATCAATCAATATATAACTTGCCCCAACCCTGCTTGTTGGGGTGGTCCCTGGCTCTTTTGCCTTTGGCATTTTCGGTCCACTCATAGAGTCAGTATCATTTAACTCAGATGTCACTTTCATTCGTGTTAAATCCGATCCAATGGAGTGGAGAACACCACACGTTGAGATGTCGCGGTTGCTACCTGTTTACCAAGAAAGCAAGCATATGATAGGTGTAAGTTGACTAAGTATCATCAATACTGAAAAGAAAGCTACAGAGTTTGTGGTAGGATACAAAATATTAATAGCCATTACCACTCATACGGTAACCAGCTTTTTTGGACTTGTTATTTGGTTCACAGTGATCAACATCCTGTAAAATTTAAAAACTTGCAATATGTAAACAAACTCAATGATAAATGCTGATATATAATTATAAACCCGAAATGATCCACGGTTATTAGTTATTACCATAGCTTCAGCAGCACCTAGAGCTTGTTGGACCTCAACATATTTTCGCTCAGTCAACTCAGAATGGATCACACGTTTTCCTGTTATACAGAAGTTATAAGTAACCAAGAACAGAAGAAGACAAAAGTGTATGATTATTATTTGAGTTGATTAATCTGATACCCAGTCTTTTGCTGCCTTTAGGTTCAACAAACCCATCCCTGGTCATTTTTTCAATTATCTTTCTTGCTGCTGTTTGGCTTATTTCTCCTTGGAATGAGCTTTGAAGCTTGGTGACTGACACATACGCCATTGGAAGAGTATGGTAGAGAGCCTGAGATATTTATACCAAAGTTAGGACATACTATGACAGGAAGTAGTTCTAAGACAGATATAAGTCATATAACCAAATGACACATCTTATAAGACAACAGTTAAAGAGATTCATGATCATACATTGTGTGGTTTACTGACTACAGACTCCATCACTCATCAGAGATGCAAAGTTTTTTCGAAGATATAAGGTACATTTCACAATGAACAGTAAATAAAACTAACTTGAATGAGGACACAATTTTATTCTCAATCCCAAGTTCAAATAAGTGTCTAAGTTTCCTTTGGGGCCAAGAAACGCCACTTTTATACTTGAGCTGTTGAGCACTAATTGTTGTGACTATAGGTGGCATAGATTACAATTTACAAGTCAGCTAAGATCTTCAGATTTATCACATACACAAAAAAGAGGAACAATTAAACTCACCTTCATGTATATGAGATCTTCACCTTGCAAAGCTCTATCAAGGACTGGAGGATTTTGACCATCAAATTCTTCTTTCACAATGGTGAATTCATATTCAGATTTCTGAAAATAGAGTGCAATCATAAATAAAAAGGGAAAAAAAGACTACTAGAATCAAAGTTTGTTCAATTAAGAGAAAAATAAACCTTGTGCTTCTTAATAGCATAGGTGTCATTCCCTATTTTTGATAGCAAACCTTCCTTGACAAGGTTGTCCATGATCTCTGAAGAATGAAACAAAATCAAGCAAATGAGTATGGAAAGGCATGAAGTCTGCAGCACTTTGAACATGGTAATAGAAATTTCTACCTTCAGTCAGAACCTGCAAGTAAAACAATTCAATTGAAATTATATTAGACAAAAGATTAGGAGAATAGGAACTGAAATTGAAGTTAGGCCATAATCTTAAAAAGGCCAAGCAAAAGCATAATCTGACTAGTGAGGGAAAAGACTAGGTACCACTGAGATGTCTGGAAAGTTTGATAGAACATCAGTAAGATCAACGGTATCAAGGTGACAACAGTTGAGCCACTCCTTGATCCGAACCAATTGTTGCTCATCTTCAACCGGATCCTGGGTATTGTCTGAAAGAAGTAGAGTTCATTAGCTATTTTTAATTATAGGCTTATAGCCTAGTAATTTTGTTAACAGCTGTATAGAACTAGAAGAAAACTGCAGAGCCCTGTGAAAAAGAGTGTTATAAATGCCATTCCTCTTGGTCAATTTATCATATACATACATACACACAAACAATTTTATGTTCGAGAGTAAAGAGCCTAGTTTACCTTCATCAATCTCGCCATTATCTGCCTGTTCTTGCTGTTTCTCTGTCATTGTTAACTTGTTAAAATAATATACTGGAGAATATTAAATCAATCATGCAGCAATAAGTAAAGTAATCCTAATCACCTATAGGTGCAACAATATATTGATCCTCTTGGCCTTGAGTATGATCAACCTGAAAATTGTAAAATCGCAAATTAGAGTAACACATTTACTTAACTGGTTCATGTCTTTCAGTTACAATCACAAAAATATTTACAGCAGTGACTATATCAAGCAACATCCTCACTTACCTCACTGTCAGTATCATAATAATCATTATTCTGCATTTCATCATCACTCATATCATCTTGGATTCCCTCATTGTCATCCTCACAAGGGTCCAGCACACTCTTCACCTATAAAATGGAAGAAGATATCGTCGGCAAAAACATTAGAAAAATATTTAAAACTTAGCTTTGAGCAGGATATCCTTCAATTACCTTCAGAGCTAACACAAAATGCTTGCTGTTTACATTCCCAACCTCCATTTTCAGTGGATTTTTCACCCAAGGATGATTTGCTTCTTCTTCACTGCAGCCCCTGAAGAAAGGAGGCTCATAATCTGATGGCTGCATGAAAGACAAGCATAAAGTATAAAATTTCCCTTGTATGATTCAGCACAGTGGAATAATAGAATGTTGAAATGTTAACCATTGTATAAAATTGCCCTTGTATAAAATTGCATAACAAAGCACATGGTCATTTTGTATCGATGCTGTTTTAACCATTTCCCTATTTAAACAACAACCTAGTCGAAAATGCATTTCAAGTCTAAAGTCTAAAGCCTAAACAGTTCAGCAATCCATATGAGAGCTAAAGATTTTCACAAACAAATAATAAGTATCTGAGATTTCCTATTCCATATTAAAGAACATACCGTCGCTTCATCATAGTAGAGGAGCTTCATCAGAATGGTACGCTGAAAACAAAATAGAATATCAGTTTTTGCAATGAAATTAAGAACTCTGAAGAGTGAATGATGTGGTGATAATGTGATATCAAGCTAAGCATTCTAATCCACTCACCTCTTCTGGCATTTTCTCTAGAGTTCTCATCAACTGAACTAGAGTTCTTATCATTTTGCAAGCAGAACTCCTAAATTATATCACATACAAATAATATTAGTTTAACTATGATGTTAAGATAAGACCACTTCAGGTTGAAACTTCAAATTATATTTTATTTGGTGACAAAAACCTCATCTGCTGCGGAGTAATATCAGTAGTTGAATTACACTTGAAGGCTCCCCCCTGCTTTTTGCTTCCAGTGCGGTTGATGTTCATCGAAACCTCTTGCTTGTCGGAATCTGAATAGCTAAAGGAAACTGCAAGAGAAAACTAGTTATGTTTATGAATCTTCCATAAGTATCTCAAATTAATTCAAACTGGAATCTAAATTTTCTACAGGCATATATAGCAATCTTCCTAAAGCAATAACCTATGTTCGGTATTCATTCAAATACAGTTTCCCAATTCCATCACATTCAAATAACCTATGCCAAATCCTTACATGCATATTCCTCAATCATTGGTCCATCCACTGCTTCACACACACAGAATAGAAGAGTCTTCAGGTACTTCTTCTGCAAGGCATCGTAAACACCTGGAAAAGAAATACCATAAAACAAATCAAAACAAGCATTACAAGCAATTAAAACTCAATTTCTATAAGTTCAATCAGACAGTATAGCTTAAACGTGCCTTTCTCCATCCAATCAATCAGTCTCCGAGACTCCGCATCGACCGGTAAAAGCTTTTTGATCTTCATCTCTGTCATTGAAGCATAGTTATAAATTAAATTCAACCACAAATATTAGAAGATTCAGTGTAAACACTAAACAGTAAAAAACGCAAACAACTGGAGTACTGAAGAGTGATTTTACCTAACGCGGGAACAGACTTGTCATTGAAGTACTTCTCAGGAAATAGTCCTCTGATATAACTGATGTTGAATATAGCAATTCGGAGCAGATTCCTTGTCTGGTACATGAAAATTCAAATTAGATTATGAAATTTTAAATTTCTAATTCCATATTCATAGTGTTAAATTAATGCATCTGAAATTGAAGAAACCTGATCGATGAAATCAACATGTCTCCATGTGACTCAAACAAAACTTCATAAAGCAGAGATAACATATTCTCAGAAACACTTAAAATAGCAATGTACTGAAATTTAAGATCGAGAACTTCAACTTCTAGATCTCTGATTTTACCAAACATAAACGAAACTTAATTGTGAATTCATGTCAAAGATAGATCAAAACATTTTTACTCATGAAAAAAGGTTCGGTGATTGCTCATATTAGCAAATGAAGTTCGTAGAATTTGATTAACAAAATAATTATGACATTTCTACAATTTTGAAACCTAAATTAACTGAAGAAATCATAAATCCACTGAAAGCTATAAACGATGAACTTATGCAGTAGTTCAACACAAATAAAATTAACGAAAACTGAGTTAAATTAACACAATAATTATGAAGTTTATACAATTTTGAAAACTAAATTAAGTGAAGAAATCAAAATTCACTGAAAACATTAAACGATTAAGTGAAAATGCAGAAGTTCAAGAAAAATGAAATACACAAAAAACGAAGAAAAACTCAGATCTGTATGATTTCAGTGCGATGAAATGTAAATGAAAACGAAGAAGCGTTAGTTAATCACCAGAAGAAGTGAATCCTGCTCGGTGATTTCAGCTTCCTTGAGTTTCTGTGCAACAACCTGGAAGAGTGAAATGGAAAATTTAGAAACCGTAGCAGAGAGAGGAAGAAGATGATGAAGAAAATAGAAAGAAAATTCGAGAAGCTTTCTGAAATAACCATGGTGGATCGGTAGTTGAACAAGAGAGTTACAAACTCGGTGAAAAAGGTAGAGAGAAGAGAACTTTGTTAACTAATTTGTTAGAAAATTTTGAATGGAAAAAAGTAATGTGGCGGGAGAGAATGAAAAGTGTGTGCTAAGGTGGGTGTGATATTTATAGGCTGAAGAGTGAAAGGTGATCACAAAGATGCACCACTACACGCGCTGGAACTGCTTCCGTTACGGTGCTCAAAGTTTGTTCAGAGACTGTTAATTTTTAAAATTTGAAATTTAAATATGGCGTTTAATTTGACGATGGTTAGTTCCTCAGTTAGTCACGCAAATTTGGTGAGTGAATTGGCGCGAAAAGGGAATAGATAAGATAATTCTCATTCCTCGAAATTTCATACTCCACTGTTAACCAACTCGTCCTCCGTTACAATGCACAAGTTGCTTGTGATGGCATGAATTCGTTCAACTCAACCTCAAATATGACCTTATAATTTATTTATTTCAATTTCTTTGCATTTCTCATAAGTCTCCAATCAATTTTTTTGTTTACTATTATACTCTCTCCAGTCACATTTATAAGTAAAAAACTACTTTTTAGATTTATTGAATAATTAATATATCTAGTCATATTTATAGATCAGGTACATCAATTATTCAACGAACCAAAAAAATAGTTTTTTGTGTATAAATATGACCAAGGGAGTATTTATTTCAAAATATCGGCATTGCTCATGGGCACAAAAGAAGCCATTAGTTTTGGACAAGTGTTTTTTAGTTTTCACTTATTTATATGTTCTGTGAACACCCCACAAAATACAGTTTAGTCCCTTGGAAAAATTTAAAAGAGATAAATAATTGAGATTAGTTGTTTCTTAAATCGACCTCATCCACATATGGTCTATTATGTACGTACGTGTATTACAAATTTGATTAGTTAACATTAGTATTGTTTAAAAAAAGATAGAGTGACGAGAACTCAATAAAAACAGATAGTGAGATAACTAAATAGAAAGGAGGACAAGTTAGTCCCTCTCTTAGTCTCCCATGTAGACCCCATTTTGTTTCCTCTCTTTTTGTGTAAAGGTTACATAGCTATTTAAAACTCTAAATTCTCACATTATTTGTGAATGTCATTGACAGACGACGATTATCATGCAAAAGAATAAAACATTCATGATGAAAACAAGATCAATCATTTAATTTGCGTTACAGTCCTATAAAGAAGGGCAAGGTGGTCACCAGAGTAACACAGACTGAAGCTCGAGAAATATAGATAATCAACTGGGGGATCTTTATTACCAGGAAGATAATAATCAATCAAGCATCCACACTAGTCTACTCTCCACACTAGTCTACTCTCCACACATGCTTAAACTCTCATATACCCCTTTTCTGGTTCAACGATGTCATTACAGCTTTAATGACAAGGAGAATGCTGTTGTTAATATCATAATATAAGTAACCGAAAGAAAAAAAAATCATAATATAAGTGTTACAACAAACAAAAGTGCTCTCCTTTCCTAAACATTGTTTAATGCACAATTTATTCAGACAAGAAATCCCTTCTATTTGTATTTAAAGGATGCACAGCAGCAGCAATTTTCTCCCGGAGCTTGAACCTTTGCGCAATTTTGGGCCGGACATCATCAACTCCTACCAAACTTTCCAAGAAAGGAAGTAACAAAAGCAATTCTTTATCTGAAGGATCGTCAAACCAACTCTCAATTGGTATTCCATTGTCCACTTGGAATCCAAATGCCTGGGAACAGAGAAAAACAACAGCAGAAAGCATCAACATTTACCATTGCAATCATTTTTCTTTAAATAAAGCCAAAATAAATAATTGCACAAGTCATAACCTGGTTTTTTTATGTGAACAGATATCTACTACTTAAATAAGGAATTCTCTGTTTATTTTGAGAAACAAAGAGAATCCTAACTCCATAAAACTCACCTAAATTTTATGCCTTTTCCATATTAACACAGTTCAACTTTAATTCTATCACAACATCTATAATCTTTTGCTCGTTACAATAGGTCCTCTGGTGATAACTCGTTAACTGTGAATAAATCATAGCTTTTCATCCGTATTGTGCACATAATCCATCGCTTGATATTATTTATTTTAAAAACATTTAATTTTTTATACTAACTGAATTAAAAAAACAATTAAGATCAACGTTATAAAACTCAGACTGATTTTTTACACTAATAGGATTAGAAAAAGGATAACTTGTTGGCGACCAATGGTTCAACTGGCCACCAGTGGCTCAACCGGCCAAGTTACTAGTTTGGCCAGTAATATGGCGTTTGCAGGTTCTCATGCATTTCTGGTCAGATACGTGACTGGACAAGTTACATAAATGTTTCTTGATCTGACTAGCTAGCATGAGCCAATTTTTATAACACTAATCAACACAAATGAATAGTTCAAATCTGATAAAGATGACTCTTAAAATACAAACAAATTAGAAACAATATGATTCTTAAAATAAAATAAAAAAATATAAATGAATTGTTTGAATCTGATAAAGATGAAATATTGAGATTTGTTCAGTTAAGACTAAATCAACACGAGGCCATATCATGACAATAACTAAAGGGACTATCGTCTCATCTCACTATCAAGCACGTTCTTTATAATAGGTTTATTTCAAAAATAAATAAATCAGTAGTCGAATAAGTTGATAATATTTTACAAATATGTTCAAGAGTGTGTTGTTATAAATGTTATATTGCTAACATTCCATATACCTCAAGTTGAGATTGTTTAAGACAGTCAAAAATTTAGGTATCTATTTGTAAAAGGCATAGAGTTGAAGGTATCAACGTAATTTTCCCATTAGAAAGTAGTATTTAGAGTTGCAGAGTAAACGGTTCAGGTGTTCAGCAAGGTTTAACAAGATACCAAATTATTGTTTGGGGGGCGGGGAGGTTCCAAAATGTAACTATATACAATGGCGGCATGTTACAATTGTCAGTTATAATGAGTGTAATAAAGATCTCAAAGCAAAAATTTATAACACAATAAACATACCTGTGGGGAGTTGTCAATTATCATAACATGTGCTAAATCACGACCAAGCACTGTTAAATCTTTGAGGTAATTCCCCTCCACATAAACACAGGATTCACGGAATACACGATGGCGAAATATCTTCCGCTTCGGATCAAGCACATTTAGGAGTTGCTCAGCATAAATACTTTGACTAGCGGTAAATATAATAATCTCAAAAAGACCAGAGACTCTCTCGAGAAACTCTTTTAGGTGAGGACGGCAGCGTACATAGACAATGTGCTCCTCGGAATTAAAATTCACAGTGAAAGTAAAGTCTACATCCTCACAAGGTTCTAGGGAAGAATGCACCAAAGTTTCTGCAGAGAGAAAAATATCATAAACAAAACAGTAAAAATGAGCAGTTCAACCAAAACTTTATGCAAGACAAAATAATAATTATACAACAGTTGACTATAGAAGATGCAAACAGGAAGAATGGAAAAATCCATTTACTAGTTAAAAAAAATAAAAAATAAAAACATGTTTATTGCCAGTAAGCCTTTTCAAACAGTTGGATGGCTTAAGAATACAAGATCACTTTAATAAAATCCAGACCAATCTTGTGCAAAAAAAGTGGTTTTCGGGTTTTGCATTACTACTGCTAGAAGTCTAGAACTCAGCCAAAAAGTTACAAGGCAGCAACTTTAAGATTTCACCATCATGGCTTGTAAATGAAATTAAAGCATCTAATTATCAACTTAAATTGGGAATATGACTTTCTTACCATCCAAGTCCAAGACAAGGGTGATAGGAGGGCAGCTCCGAGTCTGCTTAGGTAGCAACATCCGTCTAAAAGTGGGAACAACCTTTGACAAGTCTGGTAAGGTCTTTATGAATAAGTAAGGGTCAAAATCGTCAAAATCCTCAAATTCATCATCCTCTGGGCACATATCAGAGGATATTGAATCCTGACCATGCTCATCAACACATTCCAGCTTTGAGTTTTTCATGGCAAGATATATGGTAGGAACTTCCACGGAAAGACCATTCCCATCAAAATCAGTGTTGCAACCATTCACATTTTGTGAGCTTATAGCGGGAATATTTGATGAATTGTTTATGTCTACTTCCATGGCAGAGTCAGAATCTTGACTAACATGGCCATCTCCTGCATCCTCCTGTGGTAACTGTTTTGCTTCTTGATCTAGAGAAATTCTTTGTTGATCCTCACACCGAAATATTTTGACAAAATCAACTACATAGAAATAAACGAAAAAGATTAAAAGTTAACAATGAAAAACTGAAATATCCCATTAAAATTAGTAAGATTGTGAGAACAACCAGAAAAGGGTTACATTTACCTCTGTCGGCAACTTTTCCTCCAGAACCTTTGGATAAGTGAAACCCGGGAGAGAATATAGTTCCAGACTCCAGAGGTACAGCTTGCTTGTTACAACCCTGAAGCACCATCTTAAAACATTTAGAAAAGCAAAAGGCGCTAAAGACTAAAGAGAATATCTATTATTTTATAGCTAATTGACATTTTGATTTTCAGAAAGCATTTGCATAACATGCTAGTTTACGTGTAAACTTTCTTAAATTTACTACACTTACGAGATAAATAGAAAGTTACTATACCCTGAATTTCAGTCCTTACGTATTTGAAGCCTATAAGATTCGTAAAACAGCTTTAAAGCAAAAGATAAACATATAGAGTAGCTTGCGTGTGCATAGAGAGAAATAGCAGGACTAACACAAGTAGCAAATCAGTTTAGTTAAACTACCTCAAAATCTACTGAACCACCATCAACTGCTTCATTTTCTGGAATAGTACTGGAAATCCCCTTGTCCGCGAGGTCGTACTCATTATTCAAATAAGTTAGGGGCGTTGGCTCATCAGATTTATCCTCAAGAGCGCAAGCTGAAGTTACACCAAGATAACAAGTAAAATCAGTTGATCAACCATTATATTATAATTGCTAGACAAAACATTCTTTGGGACATAATAAAGGCATGAAAACTTTCAAAATACTAATGAAGTAATTTTTAGTGTCATATGAAGTAGCAGCATGGTTCAGAGTCAGAATGGTAGAAATTAGGATAAGAAAAAAAAGTATAAATATACCCATCGTCATAAACAAATTGCTAATCAATATCAATATAAACTGTAAAAACAGAAACAACTGTTACTGATAACTTACGCGGTTTAATCTTTCTTGCAGAAGATGTAATTAAATCAGCCACTTTCTTTTCAACCACTTGGCTATTATCAGAGGCCTTCTTCTGCGCTCTTGAAACCTTAGGAGAAGTGCATTCTCGACTACCATTTCGCCTAGAGGCTTTTTTCTTAGTTTGCATGTTCGCTGAGTTATGAGGAACGATCTGGCTGACCTTTGTGGGCTTAATCAAATCAGCAAATAAAGCTCCAGAATAATTATCCTAATAAGATACATCGAAGAACGTATTAATATGAGGAATATCTATAACTCAACAGAAAAAATATATATAATATACCACCAACACCAAGGATAATCACTTCATTAAGCAGTATTTTGTTCGTGATGTCAAAAACACAGATAAATTATCATAAATGATTAAACTTCAGAGCTATATCTTCTAAGTTAAAATCCCAAGCTAATTTATTAGTTTGAGATACTCCTAATTCATACCACTACTATCAGAAAAACAAAAGGAGAGAGCAACCATGGTAAAAACTCAAAATTTTCTCCAAAGCAGCCAAATTTATTCTCAGTGTTATTCACAAATCAACACATTAGCCAAATAATTAACGATTTAATCACCAAATTTTCATACATCTCAATATCAACAAGCTAAAACTGAGAAAACCCTAAAAGCACACTGAATCAAAATCCAGAACCAATTATCATCATTTTGGTATTTAAAATTCGAACAATGAGCAACCAAACCTAATCTTAACACTGAAATCACATAGAAACCCTAAAACTACAACAGACCCATGGAAATTAAATAACATATAATTAATAAAATTAACACAGTACCATAAGCTAAACGAACAAATTAAGCACAAATCATAAATACCTGATGTGAAAATCAAAATCTATAAGCTCCCGCAGCAAGAATCGCATTCAGATCAACTTTACTTTTACCCAGAGAAGAGAGAAGAAAATGCTACAGATTCAGCTGGAAGAAATAAGATGAAAGAATAGAGTAATAAAACCCTAATTTAGAGGAAGGTTTTAAATTTTCTTTGTTACGAAAATTTGGATTTTGGATGTTTTCCCTCCAATGAGAAAGGTGAGAGGGAAAACAATGAAAGATGAAAATGAAAATGAAAATATATTTTATCGAAACAAGCGATGAGACTGAGTTAATGTGTTTTTGTCATGGATATTGATTATTAATTATTTTTGTTATTTTTTATTGTCCACCGAAAATTAGGAATGGTTTTTTCTTACACGTTTGAAACGTACACGCGAGGGTGTTCGTAGATGTAACCCGCTCATGTGGACTGGCACGTGTCCCAATGGCTAGCTTATTTTGCCCGTTATGGGGAGTGAGGTTCACGGGTCATAATAATGACAGTGCGTGGTTTTTGAATTTCAAAATCACACAGAATCGTTTTCTTATCTCACTATGCAATTTTCCTTTATTTATTTTTTAATCTTTTTAACAAGTATCTTCGAAACACTTTTTAAATAGACATGAATTTCTAATGTAATAAATACATAAATTTTCATAAAATCTTACCATTTTTTAGTGTTTAAAGAGTGATTTGAAGTACTTTTTAACATTTTACTTTTTTTTACAGATTACATGTATAAATATTAAGATTGAGTTATATATGTAAAATTTATTAAAAATTTATTCAATTGACTATTAACATCGATCTAAAATGTCTCCTTAGAAAAAAACATCAATGTAAAATGTAAAATAAGTAAGTCATAATCGTGCAAGTTAAAATAATAATAAAAAAATATTGTTTAAAATTAATAGAATGAGCACATGTAAGGGACAAAAGTTCTTATATACAAGATTGATTAAAATAGATGATTTAATTGTAAATAAATAGTTACTTAAAATTTTCACTATCAATTTATTATTTAAAAAATGAATTATTTAAAAAAAAAATTGGCTATAAAAGTTTAGAGGACTTCGGGTGCTCATCAGGATTAGGGTACACCTCAAATTCATAGAGTTTACATAGGCACTTACATCCATCAAAGATGTTATCACATGGACAACGACAGTTGAACTCACAACATTGTGCGCGAGTCAACTTCTTAGAGTCAACTCTTTATCGATCAAGTCAATATTCAATGGTAATTTCTATTAAATTTGGTAAAAGCTATGTTGAGTTTAATATAATCTAAACTTCAGTTTAATGAAGGATATTATCGAGAGGCAAACAAAAGGTTAAAGTTAAAATGTATGATTATATTTAAAAAGAACAAAATAATTATATATTTATAATCTGTTTTAATAATAATAATCATCATCGAAAAACATTTTGATGAGATGGTAAGGAATCTCTTTCACCTTAACCATAAGTTGTGGGTTATTGAGCTTGATTATAACCCTATGAATGCAGTAGTGTTGAATAAATCGAGAAGAGTTTTGCCAATTACTGTGGTTCTATTCAGTGTGAGGGGTTAGTATACGTGATTGCACGCAAAAGATGTCTAGTTCACGCAACAAACATAATAATAGACTTTTAAAAAAAATAGTAATAATAGCAATTATTAAGGATGACAAAGAGAAATATAAGCATTATATACGCGGATAAAATTCTTCAAGGATATAAAGTAGATAGTTTAACTCCAACTAGCAGATAAAATACACTGATATTTTAAATATTCTTAATTAATTTATACAGACCATAGAAGAGAAATTCCTGTGTAGAAACGCACTTAACACTTGTCATTTACAAACAACGAATAAGAGTGTGACACATAATTAAAACAACACATCATTAAAAATTGAAAAAGAACTGTTTAGTAAAAAAAATGAAAAACCGCTCCTTCTCTCTCCCATCATCCATTTTTTCTGGCATATATGGTTCCCCAACAATACTCTGCTATTTTTCCTTCGGATCTACCATGCTTCTAAGGCAAATTCATCTTGTTAATGCAGCCTGATAATCCATCTTGTTTTTTAATTTGAAAATACTATTATGTTATCTTGCCATTCAAAAAAGAAAATAAATATACTGATGTTTTTTTAGCAAAACGGGGTTAGAGAAATAAAACAAAAAACTGAAATTTAGAACAAATAAATAAATTTGTAAGTAAGTAATGGCTAAAGTAAACTATAGCAACAATACAAAATAATGCTTGTGTGGGCTAAACTCTAAAGTTTGATCCATCGATGGGTAAGATTTTGGGTACCCATTGCATGTGTAGCCATATAGCGGTAGTCACTGTCTTTATGAACTATGAAGTGAACAATGGTGAAAGAGATGAATTTTTGGGTTGGATTTAAGGATAGCTTTAATAGGAAGAAGATGAAGATTTTTTATTCTTCTAAGTAGTAGTCTGTTCATTGATAGCAACAATGACCTTGAGCCGAAAACAATGGTTGAAGAGAGAGAAACAACGGTGGAAGAAAGAGAAAAGAGGACTCTGATTTTTAGTAAATTTATTTTACTTTTTTCCAAGTTAATTATGTGGCACACTCTTATTCGTTGTTTGTAAATGACAAGTGTTAAGTGCGTTTCTACACAAGAATCTCTCAACGTAGAAATAATGAAATACTCGAAATTTATAATGATAATGTACATATGTAGTTTGTTGAGCTTTTTTTATGATATAAAAAAATATTTTTTGATTAAGAAAATGTGTTTGTAGCACATGTGCAAAATAAATTAAATAAAAAATAAAATAATATTTCAAAAAAAACTATAACTACACTTATGGAATCAGACTATTTTATAGTTAAAATATGAATCCAATTATTATTACGATACTAAAAGGTAAAAAAACGATCACTGATTAAGTCCTATTTAAAAATATGGATTTTTGTTTTGTTTTTGTATTTATATTTATACTATATCTATATAAAGATATTTTATTTTATATTTGTTGATATCATTGAAAAATACAAGTATAATGTTACTAGTTTAAAATATCTACTATCCATATTTTATTTTATTTTATTTTGAATAAGGGCATTTTTAGATTGGCTTATTTAAGTTTATGTGAGCTTATCTACTAACATAAACTTTTGTAAAAAGTGTTTGGATACATTAATCAAAAGAGCTTACACTAATTTCATATGCTGCTTAAGCAATATTTTAATAAGCTCAAATTACAAGCTTATCAATGGACTTAACACGGAGCTTTTGCAAAAGTAATCCATTCGATTCCCGCTGGGTGTTATTTTTCCAATTTGACACAATTTAGTCCCTTTTTAAGACACTTATCTTCTTCTTTTTTATTTAATTTTGATAAGAACTTTTTTTATTACAAATTTACTTCTATCTTTTACTTTTATACACTTATCTTTTCTGCTAAGTTATTTTTATATATATTTTCTTTGAAATAAAAGTTATTTTTATATATTATTATGTAATTCTTTATTGTTTTGCTAGGTTATGTTAACTATCTTTATCATTTATGTAAGCTATATTTTTTTTACGGCCTTTTAATAAGAATATAATGGTAATGCATTGACAGTTTAAAACAATTTTGCACACACAATTCAAAACATTCAGAATTGTCACAAGAATTAAAATATTAATTGATGTGACAGTTCTAAATGTTCTGGTTCGCTGTGTATGCAAAGTTGTTTGAGATCGTCAACCCTCCCCACTAAACTATTTACTTATTCCTTCAAAAAAAAAATTGCTTATATAATGACACATTCAAACACGTAAATTTATGTAAGTACTCATTAGCGTAAACATCCAAACGTAAAAAACTTATTGAGTATAAGCACTTATGATATAAACTCTGATACTATAAGCTCTAATGCTATAAGCATCTCTATAAGTTATTTATCCAAATGGGGCCTTAATCTAAGGAGTCCTTGATTAAGTTCTAATAACCGTGCGATGAGATGGTTAATTATTGTTGGTTGTATTGAGTGGCTTTATATTTGAACATTTGAATTTGCATCATAAAAAAAATATAAATGAATTGTAATTGAATCACATCTAGGTCAAAATACAATAGACCATTTTCCTCTCTGAGGCTTAGTGCTATAGGAGTTGTGGACCGCCCCAACTGAGTTCATTACTTAACCAAACATCAGTATGCAATACCTAATTCTCAACTTCCAATCTAAAGTTATTCTCCAAAAAACAAAACTTCCAATCTAAACTGAATAGTCTTTCACTAATATTTTGATAATAGCACAAAAGGAATGACGAAATTTGATTAACTAGGAGGTGATGGTGGAATGTGAGATTTGGCCATTGCTACCCATGCTACTATACCCGCTGCAAGAATAGCCCATCCAAGCATGTCATATGTAAACTCACTGCTCCTCTGCTTTTTAGATTCCTGAAATGAACCAAACAATGCCTGTTAACAGATATTCGTCAATCATATATAAACAAGTTATCAAGAATAATATTCTATTCATTATAGATAGATGATTGGACACAATCTAAAATAATCATGAATTCTTCAAACAATTTAAGTCTGCTAGGTTATTTTTGCTATTTTCCAATATCCGAAAACATGATATGCTGGAGTAAAAGAGTAGTATAGTTCAAAGGATAAAAAGTTTGTTTATCTATAAAATATATTTATCTTCAATGTTAAAACAAAACAGACTCCGCACATGAAATCTAAAAAACAGAAGGAAAATAATTATTGGGCAAAAAACATAATACTGCATATATCCATACAACGTTGATCGATAAGACCCTTGTTTGCAAATACAAACCCAATTCTAACTGCAGTACCATACGCAGCTAGATGGCAGACCAAATTGTGATAGTACTTTGAACGACACTTGGACCTGCATATAATTTACGGCACACAAACAGACACAACACGACACAAATAACATGATAAATTGACAATACAATGACCTAACATCATTTTATCCCTCTAGAACATGTTGTCTAATTTACTAGTTTTGAAGAAATTAAACTATATCTGCAATTAACACAATGCAAACAAGCTTCACAGAGAGAGCGTGCCTTCCCATTAGATTAAATATTAGCACGATCCTGAAGAGTGTGTCTCTTAGAATCAGAACAAGCATCTAGCTCCAAGATAAAAAAGAAGTGCCAAATGCTATTCCAAATGGGAAGGCAATCCGCATGATTTATGCATAAATAATAGGCCTTGTACATCCAATTATTTTAGGCCTAACGGCAACAACCATTTATATCCACAGAACAAGAACTCCATTTGAGTTTTAGCATTTTAAAATGGTCAAAAAGCCATGTCCTTATACTTGACTAACATGACCAGTTACAGTTGGTATCTGTGAGAATGAGAACTTAGCAAATATTAAATTAAATGCAATTATTTCTCCAACCTTTTCCTTTGAAGAAGTAGAGGCCTCTCCAAGACCCATCTGACCAATCCCATTTTTGTGGATCTCCATGTGTAGTTCTGGGGCCTATGAGACATGGTTTACAGACATTCATCGAAGTAGAAAAGATACAGTAGCAAACAAGTTACATATGATATTTATAGAAAGTAGAAGGAATCAAAAGAGCACTTGTCTAAAATGCATATGAGAAGAATATCAACCTGTTTATGAAAAAAATTGTGAAGTTCCTCGACCAGCAAAACATATAAAGCATGTTAATAATGGCATCACAATACCAATTTTTACCAACATTTGTGAACTAAATCAATTCCAGCAATGCATGATGATGGCAATGACAAATAGTATGCTAAAAATGTACTCATCTGACTGCCTTAATATCACTTAAACTTTTCTCCCTACAGTTTAGCACATTAGCCATAATTAGCCACGGTATCTGGTATAGGTGGCCATTATAGGTGGCCGTTGTGATTTACAGAACAAACACCCTAATAATTTATTCAGTTTTACATAAGTCTTGCTCAATATTAAAAGAACAGAATTTGAATGAGTAAACAAAAAAGAAAACCATTAAAACCTCGGATAAACCATGAATTAAACTTGCTGACAGTAGAGAGCTACTTTGGGCTAAGATATACATCACAAGCTGTGACTCCATCAACCAAAGATTAACTCTTCCAATTTCAGCTAAAAACCAGAGTAGACAAGGTTTTAACTGATTTGAGAATCTTTTTTAGCAAATTTTTGAACATGAGAATAAAATCACGTGCAGATACAGTTTCAAAACAATGGTCATATATCTATTATTACATTACCTTAAGAGCGACTTTCAAGGACTGTCTGTAGAGACCATTTTCAGGATCCTACAATTTCAGAATCCGCCATTAATAAACTTCAAGAACTACAAGTGCAGCATGTCAATGTATGTTAAGAAGATAAGAGCAAATACATTACCACGTCCACGGCTTTCTGGAAATACTCATAGGCCTTGTCAAAATGACCCTTTGCATCACTGAGATCAGGAGTTAGAAATCCACAAGACGTAAGGGCGTTCCCCAAGCACCAAAGAGTGTAATGCTTAGTAGGATCGATCTCTAAAGCCTCCTCCAACTTAGTACGCGCATCTGGAATTAGTTGGTAAATTCAGTTCCCATCAAAACAAAAAATAATCAATCACAATAATTAAGCTCGTTCCTTCACCAAAGAGAAAATTACTTTAAAATTTAGCTTGATTTTACTCATAATATGTATACCTTCAATCATCTTCTTGGAATCCCTAGGATTTTGGCATGACGACAACTCTATCAAAGCTTCTCCCCACTTGGTCAAATTCTGTATAATTATAAATACATATACTCAAATTCTGTATAAATATAAAGACGTATACATATGATCAGACACATTACGCGTTTCATGGCTCGTGGTCTTACCTATCCCGCGACGCCAGCTAGTGAAGCATGGATCGGACTACCCACCGAATTGAACTTAGTTAAAAATTAATTTAAGGTAAAATAATCTATGTTTGGATACATTTACTCTAAAGTGAGTTGAACAATAAATGTAGAATCATTATATAGGACACAGACATTATAAACTCTACATAAAGTTAGAATCAATTATATAGAAAAAATCAAATTCTAAAATAAACCTGAGGTTTATTCTAAAACTACAAGGTTATTAAAGGCATATTTACCAACGGTGAAATTTCCGTATTGTAACGAGACAAAAACTAATAACGAAAAAACAAACATATAGAAACAGTTTCGTACAATACAGTACATGTAAAAGAAACCCTCACAAATTCGGAAACAACATACAAACGAGTAAAGTAACTGAAAGATAAAGAAATAATTAGGTTAATAATGAAGAATGATACGTACATCAGCGTCAAGAGGATCTTGAACGTAGTTTTCTTCAGCTGTTTTTCGATTGTTCTCGGCAAACAGTAACCTACCAAAGTCCTCTTCGGTAAACTCCATATTCAATTCTTCTATGATCGTAACAGAAAAAACAAAACCACTCTGCAACTGCAACTACGCCGCAGACACAGATACTAAGAAGAAGAAAACTTGGGCCCTAATTTAATTAATGGGCTTAATTAAAAGCCCAATTATTTTCTTTCGCGGGAAGTTAGCTTAATTTATATGACCATAATACCCTTTCTCGACAATTTGAAACTATAATCAGTATCGATTCAATCATCTTTTCACATTTATCCTCCAGAAAATTAAATCATTCTACGTAATTTAATATCGTTTAAATTCTTAAAAAAGCAACTACATTTTCAAACAAAATTCTCTTAACTTAATTGTGGTAATAATTTCCTAATTTATCTTTTTATTGATTTCGTCTTTTTGATCAATTTGTATTGATTTCTAAAATTTAAATATTTGATTTTATTTTGATATAAACTTTTAGTGTTCTAGGATAAGGTTCCTCGCTCCTATTTTCATATGAAATTTTTTATTTTCTCGTTGAAAATTCATATACAAACCGACCATAATGATATTAAGAAAAAAAAATGATAAATCGTTATTTAAAAATTGAGTTAAGAACGAAAGGTGTTATTTTTGTCTTTTTCATGGTGTTTTAAAATAGAGTCTTTTTATTTGATCAAATACATAGGGTCCGTTTGGTTTGAACTTATTTCGAGCTTATCAAAAATAGCTTTTGTAAATAAATAAGCTTTTATTTTAATTTATAAGCTCTCACTAACTAAAATTGTATCTTCATAAATGATTTTTTCATAAACTATCTTTTTTTTTCCATAAACTATCTTAAAAACTTATAAATTATACATAAAAACTTATTTATTTGCATAAGCTGATTTATATAAACTCTAAAATAAGCTAATCCAAACGGCCCCTATAATCTATTGGCTAGACTCATGCACTAAATATGAGTCATCGTGAGTTAAGTTGCGTAGATTTAACACCTGCGTGCGTTAACTCACGCATGAGTATTTTCAGTATTTCAGTTGGACGCGAGCAAAATGTGTTGGATAAAGAGCAGAATTCCAAACAAACGCATGCTTTTCTGCCAAGAAGGAGAAAAACCGGAGGTAGGCAACTTTTGTGACAGCCAGTTTTCTTCTCTTCTTATTGGAAAACAATAGAGATAGAAAGAAGAAGAAAGAGAATAAGAACGACAGGTGCTAATTGATATGACGATAATACCCCTTTCATATTCCCGCCAACTTGAAACCCTAATAAATTGGTAAAGAGAGAGAAAAGAAGAGAAATGAATTGGGAATTGTAATTGCTATGGTTATGGCAGAAGAAGAGAAAACGTTGTCATTTGAACCAGAGTTTCCGAAGAGTAGAGTGAAGAAGATAATCACTCTGGACAAAGACGTGAAGAGGGTGAGTTCAGAAGCGTTGTTCTTGGTGTCACGATCTACGGAGCTTTTTTTACAGTTACTTGCTGAAAAGTCTGCGGAAGTTGCTATTGAGAAGAAGCGAAAGACGGTGAAGCTTGAACATATTAGAATCGCCGTGAAGAGAAACCGTCCAATAAGTGATTTTCTATTCGATTCGCTTCCGGTGCCTTTGGAAGCTGCGAAATCCGATAAACCAGCGGCGGCGGTTGTTGATCGGCCTAAATCTGTCCCGGTTGGTACCCGCTGCATCGATCAGATCTTCCGAAAGTCTGAAGCCGAAGTTGATGCTCAAGCGCAAGCGCCTGAACCTGAGCCGGAGCCTGAACCTGAACCTGAACCAGAACTCATGGAGGAGGCATAGGTTGTGTTCATTTTCTCTCTCTGTAAATGAGATTTGCTGATTATGTTAAGGACGTATTGGCGTAACTATGCATTCTAATTTGTAAGCGACTTGTTAATCATATGTTATGTTTGTTTTTACATAGAAATTGGGGTATTCAATTATGATCTACGATGGAGGAGTAGCTTGTGTTTTTCTTTTTGATTTGTTGTTTTTTGACCTATTAATATTTCAATCGTTTACTAGTTTCAGTTTTGCAAATATTGTAGTGGTGATTATCTGTGCAATTTCTCTTTTGATGCGTCTCTCGAATGGGACGGAAACAAATTTAGTTAGTGTCTACCCGTTGTAGCATCGGCACGTTTGATCAAAGGCATGTTCAGTGTCCGACACTGACACATGCGAGGGCATTCAGTTAATTCATTTTCTAGAATTATTGTGCTAGCGTTGGTGTCGCGTCCGGTGTTTGTGTCGGTGCTTCATAGGTTAGCACCTGTGGGTAATTAAACTGGGGTCGGCTTATTGATAATCTTTAATTTAATCCATAAACCCTACATCTACACTGTGTCTTGGTGAAGTTTAGGTTTTTGTAACTGTCATGTAATTCTTGTGGTTTCTTGTCTGTGCCCAATTCATGCCTTACGTGAATCCATCAACAAGCAAAATGGTTTCTCTTTAAGTTGATGCTGGTGGAAAATTGCATATAAAACAATAAACTAATTAATTTGTTTGCAGTTGACGTTAAGCATGAGTTAATCAATTCGGGCAACTTAAGAGCAAAAAACATAAGTAGAGTTTGGATTTATTATTTTGTATGTTCACAACAGTATGGAAATCAAGCTTTATGAAGCTTCAGTCAAAATGTATGATTCTTGATAAAGAAATTTAAGGAGAAAATGGTCCAGAATGTGTGGACATGATAGAAGATGCCTCGTCTTGCATATGAAAAGTAAAGGTAGGTTCATCAAAAATCTTTTTCCTTTGTATCTTTCTTCCATCCTTAATGAAGGATATACCTTGATTTCCTGAATTTATGTTGTTTGATCCCAGTTGTTGGATACCTATTGGGACCCTTTTGTTCATGGACGGAGAATAGTCTAGACTTCCATTTAAGCTTCTATTTGGAAGGCGTCTACTGCTGGTGCCTGGTCTTGACGTGTATGTATTATCGCGCTCAAAAACTACTTGGCTCTGGGCCTTCTTCTTTTCCCATGACTGCAAACCAAACACAAAGAAGAAGTAATAATAAAGCCAAACACAAAGAAGAAGTAATAATAAAGCCATCATTAAGGAGTATACTAGAACTTTGTATGTCATGAATCTTTTCATGAACAACATAGTCTAAACATCAATTAAATATTTGCCTTGAACTGCTTTGTGAAGCTGTCACTGTCTATCAAATACTAACCTGCTGTCTTTTCTTATCCTCCTCCTTTTCTTGCCTTAGCATGTTATATTCCTCCAGTATTTCCATTAGAGGAATCTACATAGATGTCATTTTGGCTTGCTGTTATTGACTTAATAAAAGCATGCATCTACTATAAAAGGTCAATCCAGAAAATACACATCAGATCATGAAAGAAACTGCGAGAGTGTAAAACTTATCAAACCGTTTGATGTAAACATATTGAAAACGGTATCATACGATATGCTTCTGGGAATTCTTAAGATTTTTTGTTATCTTTAGAAGTGCTGAGGTGTAACTGTAATGTATTCCTTTAAAAACCATACGGGAGTAGTTTATAACATTACTTGTTTTACAGAGGTTGTGATATGATGTATCTCATACGAAGAAACTAGAGTTTCATTATCACATCACGAATACTATGCAAAATGTTTCTTACAGTGGCTGACAATAGGTCTGAATCTGAATATGATTTCCATTGTGTAGCAAATTGTCAAGTGTTCTTAATATGTAAAATGAATACTGTTCGATGTCGAATGAGAAGGATATTTGTGAATGCAAGTAATTCAGAGAATGACACCTTCAAGTTTTGTCTTCTTTTATATGTGGCAACAGTTTTTTACCATGAGCTTGCTCCGTGAATTTTTGGTCCATCGGTGTTTTGTATACTACGGCATGTGTCTGGAGACAGTAGCGGGGGCTAGGACCTTTATAACAATATATAAGTATAAATATATAGGGGGTTCTTATTACTTGTTTGGTCTTTCTTGTTCCCTTTTAAGAATTATATAGACTGTTTCATATGCCTTTTTAAGTACATATTTTCTAGTATAAGCGAATAGTGAATTCAAACTGTTGAAGAGTGTTAGATATCTTACCTGATCATACAAGAAAACTTTATTTCTTTCTGCTTCCCAACTACTAGTCATTTTTATAAGCAAATCTACCAGAGCTGAAAAATAGCAGCAACTGAATGTAAGCATTGTGTGATTGCTCTCCAGTTGGTCCAAATTATATTGTTTTGATCTTATCATATATACCTGGCATTCTACTGACCATTATACGGGCACGTTCAGCTCGTCTCAAGTTTTTATGAGCTCCTCTACTGACCGAGTATCGATTCTCATCCTGATAGCACACTTGGATTATGAATCATATCATAGATACAGTCATTATTAATTCTATTTATGAAGATTGATTCAAATCAAAATTCTAACCATGCTGTATTCTTCTAGCCAGCGCTCCTCATCACGAGCTAACATCCACTTCTCAACTTTTTCCATTATAGCCTTCCTGCTCGAGGCCTCTTCTTTTGCTCTTGATATCTGTTCATCCATGCTCATGAGGAGATTGGAATGGTCAATCTCCCCTTTTATATATGTAAGTCAATTTTTAGGCTGGTTTACTTTTAAAATGAATACATATACATTTTTAAAATGGATTACACACATTAGCTAAATTCACCTGCGTTTATGAGGCTAATTATATTGTTCATTTCTGTCCGGGAAGGAATCTCCACGTGTGATTTCTTGCATATCAACTCCAGTTCCTCCTGCTTCTTTTGGAATAGCTCCTTCATCTTGCTTGCTTTTTGTTGATCTAGTCTTTTTACTTCAGCTTCAGTCTTGTAAAAAGTTGAGGCTATTTAAAATCTTAGACATTATATTTTATAGATCTTTAAGTTACATACGTACCTGCTGGACAATCTCTAGAGTTAGACTTCCTGGATCTGATACCTCTGCTGATGAGGCTGACAGTAAATTGATAACATGGGAAAAAGATTGTCTATCACGGTAAGGTGTATCCATAAGATTCCAAAGATTTGATAGTGTTTTGCCTAAATGGTGAAGCTGCAAATCATATCAACAATATGAAATTGTATAAAATTGAAAGCCTAAAAGTCAATAGAAAAACACAGTACTTGAAGCTTAAAGGCCCTGATTATTAGTCTCGTGATAGGTTAGTACTTTCATCAAAGAGATAATACATAAGAAATTCCTTTCATGTAGTGAAATTTTTATAATTGTGACCAGAATGTTATTTTGATGAAAAAATAGCTGTATCACTGTCATAAGAATTGGAGGTAACAGATGTTTTTAAGTTCCTTTGGCTACTAGATTACTCCTTATGAAGGGGAGTAAGTATGCTCTGACAGAGTAAATTTAAACAAGCTTTTTAAATTTCACATAGTTATATACATCCCCAAAAGAAAACAACAGTACTAATAATTCACCTTGTCCAGCCGATTTTGCTTTTCTTCATAAAGCGACTCCACCGTGATATTGAGTTTATGTAGGATACCGTCGCATATATTTTTTGTTATTCCGCACAAATCATTCAAGCTGGGGTGGAGTTGAAGGATGATTGAAGAGGAATCCTTTCCCAAGATTGTGGACAAGCCGTGTATTTTGTCTATGTATTTCTCCACTTGCTGTAGTCTTTCATTCTACAGTAATCACGAAAATGTTTAAGTTTGAAGAATACTAACCCCTTAATGGTAAAAACATCAATTTCTGTTAGGTACCTTCTCATTGTAAAGCCTTTGCAACTCATTCTGATAATCCTCAAGTTTTTTTAGTGACAGATCATTCTCATTTACTGTAACGGTTGAGGGTACATCGTCTGAGTTTCCTGCAATTTCTGCAGAAATTCTTTGAATTTTCCCTTGCACAGCTCGGAATTGGTTTAATCTTTCTTCTTTCCTCAAGCGCATTTCCCGGAGTGCTGGAGTGATTGAATCTAGCTGCTCTTTTAGCGTACCCGCCCTTTTTTCTGGCTGTACAGTTACTATCGTCAGTCTAGTGTCTACACTGATTCATGATTTCTTGATGAAACATAGACATCTATTATTGAGTCACATTTAAGATACTGCAACAAAACAGTACTGTTTGCTAAATTTAACTCAGCATCTCGACTTATCTGTTTTATACTACCTTTCTCACAATTGCACATTACATTAACATAGACGATTTTGTCTACTTTGAAAAATAAGACATGGTAGAAAACATAAATGGTATTCAATAAATAAGTCGGGTATGCTCCAAATAAAAGTACTAATAATTAGCACATGCTTTTACTTTAGATATATGAATATATGCAATTGATCTCTATTGCTTGTTATTATTCCTGGTGCTGATTGTTTACTATCAAGTACTAACTGGATATGGCTAAGTGAAAGGTACCCGTCCAGGAAGAGATCGTTCGCCAAGGGACAAGAGTAGGTGAGTAAATTCTGCCTCTGCTTCAGCCAACTTCTGATGCAGACTAGCTCTTGATGTATTTGCTCTGTCAACTTTTTTCCTGTAAACCTCAAGGCACTCTTGCTCCATATCCAGAAGAACCTTTTCCCTCTCGAACTTGTCTTCTCCAATTTCATCCCAAATTATCTAAATTCATTAAACACGAGAAACAATTTGAAACATGACAGAGATTATCTTATGGCATAATTAACTTGTGAAATAAACTTTGTTAAAAAAAACTTGTGAAATAAATAAGCTTCTTGCCTGCAGTTCCTGTAATAGGAAACCGCATGAGGTTTCTAGCAATGTGGAGCTTCTCATTCCAATTGGTGTCTGGATTGAGCCCATTTGATGGTACCCTTCAGTGGAGATTGAACTTAGATAATGCTAAGCTGTGAAATTTTTAATGATGAAGAGGCAACAAAACTCAAAAATGATGTGAAAGAAGTGTTGGTGTCAGTGGAGGTAGTATTTTTGCCATTTGGTATTGGATTTTGCTTAAAAGACAAGGGTGGCAGAGGTGGGTAATGTAAGCTTTGGGTTCAAGAATCAGTCAGTTCTTTGATCCTTCATACTTTATCTTTTTGTTTTCTTTTTTATTCTATAAATTTTCTAACATATTACTGTCTCTTTCATAAAAAATAAATGAACTGTCTCTGTCTTTAGAACCTAAAAATTGATGGAGTTCCTTATTTATAGATATCAAATGTGACATCTGTTTTGCACCAGGCTTTGTAAAATACGGCTCTTTTTTTATTTTACAGAACTTGATTCCTACGTTACCTTTCTTTTTTCTTTTGGTACAATACGTTATCTTTCTAAAGCAAATGATTCTGATCGTGATTGGGATAGCTAAGTATGAGATAATTATGTTTTGCTTTTTGTTATGAATTATAAGGCTGATAATTTTCTTTCTAAGTTTCCAGAAGTGTGATCAAATATAGTAGGGCATCATTATCACGTGTATTGCTTGTTTTTTTAAAATTAATAAAGAAAAGATGAAGTTTATTTAGGTTCAAAGAAAGCAGCACTAAAATTATTTTGGTGTTCCTAATGAAACTTATTGAATAAAACGTTCTACCTTATTCTAGTGATTAGCAAGAGAGTAAAGTCAAGCCGTATCTTGACAGAGATGAAAGACGGCATAAAAATGAAAAGTATATACATTGAGAATATGAATTTGTATAACACACTAAATTATCTTCTCCATCTCATGTTATAGGTTGTTTATAGATTTGAACACATAATTGTACTCCTTCCATCTCATTTTAGATATGTACTTGAGTTTTGCACACTTCTTTATATAAAAGTAAATGAAAAAATTGAAAAGGACACATTAATAATGATCAAGGGTATAATGAAAAATAATAATTGGCCCAAGACGGGTCTCTAACGATGGTCGGCATTGGTTGAACGTGATGAGGGACGACAAAGTAGTTTCTTGGCAGGGGTGTTGTATTAACAAACACTTAGAAGCTCTAATTAGTGGGCAATCGAGGTGAGTGAGAGGTAGTCAAAATTGTTCATACCTTTCTCTTGAGTGCTAAGGTCCTATATATTGAAGTCTTTAAGGGGTTTGGGGGAGAAATCTCTCTTTTGGGTAAGTTTGGCTCAGTCTAAAACAATAATAATGAATGTTTTATTGATTTTTTTTAAAGAGAATGTTTTATTGATGTTAAAAATGATGAAATGAGATAATTTTTATTAAAAAAACTTACGATGTTATAAATTAGAAGGTAAAAGATTGAAGCCTCAAAGCTTTCTTTTGGTCTTAAAGACGAAGTTTTAAATTATACACTCAATAACTCAAATTAAGATGTCATGTACTCAATGTTTTAAGGTCAATGCAGAGATCTCTTTAATTTTTAATTGTAAACTCCTCTCTCAAAGCCAAAGATAAGGTTTAAGGAAAAATATTTCTACAAATCATGATCTCATTTAGGAGAAAGCAACAATTCTAAAATGAATAATGCTGGATATGATACTAGTACAAAAGAATGATTCACCAATGGCGCAGCCATAACTAGTTATAAGCCATTTACATTTCATTTTCAAACCACCCATGTACGGTTAGCAATTCGTGTGAGTGTGACTAGTTCAATCCCGTTCGTCTGCATTTTTGTATCCCAACAACATTAGTGACAAATAGCATAAAAATTCATGTAATCGAAGGCTGCACAAAAGATGGCACTCTTGACTTGGAAAATTGCTGTATACACATGTTTTTGGCTGAGAAACACATGTAAAAGACAAAAATATTCCTCGGTAGTTAAGTGTCGAGGAAAAATAAAACCGGCTGCAGTTAACTACCGATGAAAACTTCGGTAGTTAACTGCCGAGGAAATCTGAAATTACAAATGACAAAGACGTTTCAGTTTTTTTAATTAATGATATTTATTGAAAATGAATTCAGAGATTGAATTGAAGATAGAATTGGTTTACGGTATAGTGGACTTGGAAGCATTTGTCTTTTTTGAAATTACTAATTTATTACTATTAAATCTTAGTTTTCTTTTTAAGGATTCTATTAATTCTTAGTTATTACTCTTTTTTTTTTAACAATTAGTTATTGTAATTAGAAACTTGGGCTACTATTGACATAAATCATACCTTTTTCTTTTAATAATAATTATGTAAATAGTATCGGCCAAATTTATAACCCTTAAATTTTGACATATAATTATAATTATAACCCCTTTAATAACAATTTCATTTAATATAACATAACAAAATACTGTTATTATTTTTTTAATGCGCAAAATAATATTCAAATACTTAATTTTTACATTCATTGAAATGTTTTTTTAGAGGATTTAAATGCTATTCTCATTAAGATATATATACGCATAAGTATAATACTGCAATTGTTTGAAACGTACCAAAATAATGATTGAAAAAATTAAAATCAATAAATATTAATAATGACAATTTAAGATTTTTGCAAAAAAATAAAATAAATAAGGTTTGATGTTTCCTCGACAGTTAACTACCGAAGAAAACCTCAGCAGTTAACTGTCGAAGAGCATTTTAGTCTTTTACATGTGTTTCTCAGCCTTCTCAAATGTGTCATCAGCGATTTTTCTTGACTTGTGTCATTCATGCGGTACATTCGTGGACCTACGTACGGTATAAATCTATGTACCGTGTATTGAAGGTGGGGGTTGGGTGGGGTGGGGGGAGGAAAGTAAGAAAACGACGTTTTATCATTAAATTTAAATTGCATTAAAGGCACTAATAAATTAATAATGATGGCTGAAATCTCAATTAACTAGCTAAACTTTGCTTTTTACGCAACACGTTCCATTAATTACTGAGGTATAGCATCACAGGCAACAGTTGATTAATGTCTTATTCCCACCCTATAATAAATCTTAACCATTTTGTTTGCAAAGGTGTATTATCTTCCACTTCGACAGCTTGCTACATTTTAGCTTCTTTGTAAGGCAAAATAATGAGTGCATATAATTGTAACGGTAATGAATGATACATGGACATTTATTTACATCGAGGTAACACTGGGTTAATCACATGCAAATACGTAAATTAATTAAGTTGAGTATATGATTAATTTAATTCTTATTGTAAATTATGGTTAATTCGTATAGTTGAATTAACTACAATTTTAGTCGTGAACTGAATCTACTCAACTAAATTAACTATATATCTGAAGGTGATTAACAAAGTATCAGATATGTAGAAAAAAGTGGGTGTACATGAATGACTTTTGTTCTTTTAAATTAGCTCTTGCTATCATTTGACTAAGCATTTTCATTCAACACCACCGCTCTTGAATGTTGAGTATTAAGGTCAACCAAGTCTAAAAATGACACAATGAATGTATCAGCTCCAATCAAGGACTCTAGAATAGTAGAGCATTACATTACTAGACTATAAACTCGTGTAACAAATTTGTTCAATTAGTTGATCCACATCATCTAGGCTCTCCCTATAAATGATTAGTCAAAACTTGCAATGTGAGAATTTTTGTAACACTTCCAAAGGTGTTTGCTTTAGAGATATCATAACATGTAAGGAATGACGGGGATGAATAAGAGATATGCTAGCAATGATCAGCTTGAACCACTTTTCAAGAAAGAAGACTGTAAGAAGGCATGTCTTCAATCCGTAGAACATCGTCAATCATCAACTCTTTCTCTAGCTGAACTCGCGTTGATTTCAAGATATCCTGTGATGATAGGAATTAAAAATAAACAATTATTCAACCCCTTTGAAAGAGCCTCTTCAATAAAGCACACAAAATTTTACATATGAACATCAATTTTGAAATCCAGGACTAAGGTTAAAAGGAACTCATGTATCATATAACAAGAAGACGGATTCTCACGTTAAACTGCATGTACGTAGCGTTTGTCTCCAACCACTGTTTGTCCATAACCACAAATGCCACACAATAAAGCAAATCAAACGCCCACTCATTTTCTGCAAATGTTGAGAATATATCATAAGAGTGATTATGAGGCAGTGGTCGAAATTGTGATCAATTTAAGTTTTCCTTCTCAGAACTAAATAAAATAATACGGTTTCTAATTCTTACCTGAAAGCATTTGTAGAAAAACTGTTCTTATGAAAGTCCTGGGTTTGGCTGCAAGTGAAGGAACTTCCCGGCATTAGCAATATATTGTTTTCAATTTGAGTTTTATAAGAGACTCGGGCCACTAGACTCGTGTTTAATTAAATGGGAAAATGTTAACAAAGTAAGTGTATAAGTGCACATTTGGATTGACGGTGAATTTGGTAGAATCACGATGTAGCATTGTGATTTTGTCAAATTCTCCGCCAATTCCATACATGCATTAAATATCTTTAGAACACAATGCACAGTGACAGAAAGGCTCATCCTTGTGACATACTTGCTGCTTCAAGGTCTAACATTTGCATAATCATGAAAGTAATATTTACGCCAGCAACAGCAAAGGGATACTCGAAGACAACTCCCTTTCTTCCTTGCTTCATCAAAAGATTCTGGAAAGAAGTCTGCAACACAAACAGAAACTTTAAGATAAATGAAAATAAATTATTCGCAGAGTAAAGATCGGAGCTCAAGAGAGTTGGACCAAATAAAACCGATTAATTTGGTCCAGGGAATGTTAAATTATACTCTGAAAAATTCATGATTTTACCTAAAGATTACATCGACATTGGAAACCTGATATTTTAATTTTGAGTCTACAAAAGATCCAAACCTCGATCCTCTATAAAGCCAACAGTAGAGGATCCATTTTGAAAAGATTGTGGCTAGTTAAAATGCTTACGGAGAATGTTTTGGCAAAGAATAGGAGGTTCTCCAAAGATATAAAACCAGCTCCTCTGTTCAAGAAATTGGTCCAAAATTGTAGGGTAAGTAAAAACAATGTCAAGAACAAAAACAACCTCAAAACATCAGAAAGAGATTGTGATACAAAAATATAACCTGAAATCAGTAGATGGATCTCTTCCCTGCCATCCCATTTCTTTCCATTGATCAGAAATCAAGCCTTTGAGCTCATTACCAGGGAAGGAAGCAGACCAAAGAGCTCTCAAAGCATCCTGTCCTTGAAAGAGTTACATCAAATCATCAAAAGAATATGCTTACTTTGATGCAAAGTAAAATAAGAAAACACGTGACTGAACCAAAAGTTATAGAATATATATACCTGGTGATCAAGCTTTGAAGCATCAAAGTAAACTTTCATTCGGCGTTTTAATCTTCTAAGTCTTTCCTCCTGCAAATAAAAAATGTAACTCATTGTTTTTGGGAACACAAGAGGGCCGTAGCCCAAAAAGGAGAAAATTACAAAGCTACACACGGAGTTGCAACTCCAGCGATATCAGCAGGGAAAAAAATGTCTAATTTGATCATGGCAGTCCTCAAAAATAGTGAAATTTTCTTCAGCTTCAAACTCCAACACAAAAGTCCGTCCACACAGAAATTTGCTTCACGATACATATGGCTCATTTTGATTTCCAATTCCAACATCTGTCTAATTTTTCGAACAAGCCTATACCCCCAACACCGAACCATCTCCTCTATTATTAACCAATGCTATCAGTCCTCAATATATTTGTGAGAAAAAGATATGCGGTAGTGGAAAACACAAACACACTAGACTTCGAATAACATTAAAACCCTAGCTACATTATATTCACTTTTTTTGATAATGACATCATGAAATAGTACCTATACAACTAATGCAACCTTTCAAACTCAGAGGTAGACATCAAATAGTTAAAAAACGCAGCTATGATCACTTCACTTGTAGCAGATGATTCAATTCAAGTAGAAGAACAACAATAGAAAGCTTAAGAGTTATACAACTAATTAATGAAATTAATACATATCTACAAAGTAGGCAAGTAATTAAGTAAAACAAATACCTGTAAAGGAGTCAAATTAATGCAGATTGGCTGACAGTTTCCCTTAGGCTTGAAGCAAACACAAGTGAGTCCTTTACCAATCCAATAAGGGGAACCACATGTTGCAGCATCATCTGCATATAACCAATCAGAAGAGTTCCTCATTTCAACCCTCTTCTTTTTCACAATGCCAATATCACTAAGTTGAAGTATGGCCTTTATTATACAACAAGTTGATTACAAAGCAGGTAATCAAACAGTATGGTGGAGAAGAAAGTGTGGTAATTTTTCAATAGTGTGCATTGTCGTCTTTTGCCCCGACAAAACATAAAAAGCAAAATGACACAGACAAGCCATGAGCTATGGTGTATTGTTGGGAATTTGGGACCACATTAAGCCACGTGGACATCTAATAATTTGTTATGTTATCCTCTCCATGTGATGTGTCACATAAAATTTAAATTCTTTTTTCCCTTTTCATTGTCTTTTTATGCTTTTTTCTTTAATTGTGACATGAAGTTAGATTAGTTTTGGTTTGGTAACTCCTCGTACCCACCACTCCCATCATGCTTCTTGTTTATTCCCCCACTCACTTACACGCTGAAACAAGTAGTAACAACAAAACAACTCCATTAATAACCAACCCTATCTTCTTATGTAGTTTGGTTTAACCAAGTTCACATTGGTGGACCCTCCCTAGCCACCACATATCTTTGATGATTGTTTACGTTACGAAACAAACAACACCGAATTTGGCACTGAAATTGATTACTATCTATCTCTACCTAGTTTTTTGGTTTGGTAAACATAACATTGGATCCTTCAATTTTAAAACATTATCTTATAAAAGTTGGTGTATATGTAATTAATACACAAACTTTACATTTCAAATATGTCTATTAATTATAAATAGGATTGGACGAGTATTAATTTTCAGTTTTTCTCTCATCATAGCAATGGATTAAAATAAACAAGAATGAAATGAGTTACATGTATATGATATGAATAAAGGTTGATGATAGAAGATTGACCTGAAGAGTGAGCTGTGGAGGAAGCTGATCCTAACAATGTTCGTTTGATTCTCAAGTGCTGCACCATAATCTTCAGTTGTGTGGTACTACTATGATGTAATAATACTCTGTTCCTAGTCCCTTGTTTCAGTGCCGTATGTATCCAAACGCGAAACAAACAGACCTAGTGTTCTTTTATCAATTGTGGATGCTTTCTCCTACTTGCAAATGGAATTTTGTGTTACGCATAACACATTATTTATTTCTTTATTATGTTCATATATTTTATTTTTCTTGACCGAAGTTATTTGTTTTCTTTTTTAACACGCTAATTAAATGTAAAATAAATTATTTATGTGACGAAAACATAAACATATGAACTGTGGGTCATGGGTGGGTGTAACCGCCTCAAAAGAGAAAGGGAACAAAATATATATGATAGGGTAAGAAAAATTGATCCCAAATTTGCAGTCAAACTGACATAGTCAACAACGACCACTCACCATATTTGGCAAACTTCTAGTTTTCATTGTCCTATACTTGGCATATCAAGGCAGAAAAATAAAATCACACGATGAAACTGAAGCACCAAGAAATAGCTTCTGCATTGAATCTAGTTTAGTCCAGTTTAGGCTTTGAGCTATGGAGCTGCAAATATAAATTGTTTTCACAAAAGACTATAGTACATAAATTTTACTTTGGTACTTTGTACAACCTCTGTTCTTTAATCTAAATTGTTTCATAAAAGATGTTGAAACATTTAACATCGCCCTAATCATTGAAGCATCCACAAAGAATTGACTAGCACTGAATCCCTTGTCTAAATTCTATGCAAGCTATAAAGATGTTGAAATATTTGTAGGACTTTATGTTGGGCCCATTTTTAAAATTGCGGAACCTATACTTTTCACTAAATAAGAGAGTCAGTGCTAAGAAAAAAGTTATTATAATCAATATCGCTAGCACTACTAGCACTCAATTATTTACAACCGTGGATATGTTTTGACGGGTATAAATAATTTTTTCTAATAATTGAGTGCTAGTAGTGCTAGCGATACTGATTCTAATAATGGGAGTATAACAGTAGGCCATTATCTCTACAAGAAAAAGGAGTAAACAGTAGGCCACTCAATTATATATAGACCACCTCCATGAGAGTGTTCTTACAAACTCAGACTAACAGTAGGCCATTATCTCTACAAGAAAAAGGAGTAAACAGGCCATCATCTAAAAGATCTTGGGTTTGGTGTGTGAATGTCACCCTTAATACTTAATTGGGATCATTTAGAAGCTACCACCAACATTTGTCACGTGTCTTGAATTTGGAATAGAATAATTTCCCTTCTTAAGCTTCATGTTAGACTAAAAAACTTTCAAAGCAACGAGCATCACATAGAAAATAAATTCCATAGTCAAAGGAATTCCAAAGAAATTTACTGTTCTCTTTCAATGAATGAAATATGTACAAAGTAATAGGTTGAATAACAGTAAACTATTGTAATCTCTTTTTGTTGTTTATATGGTCCTTTCCCCTCCTCTACTTACTGACCTCTTCTTTTTGTTTTCATGTGGGATATGCACAGGCAGCCTTTGGCTTTCTGAGAGCATAACTTCTCACTTGAGCAACTAGCGTCCGCATTCAACCAAAACGGTCAGAAAGAAAAGAAGCCAACGGGGTTCCAGAAGTGGAATAAAATATTTGAATCTCCATCCACACAGAGAATATAGATGAAAATCATGACGCCAAGGACCAAAATAAATCACGTATCAAAATGCTATCAAATCTTTACTTAAATTTTTTTATATTTGAAGTGGTTGTGTCAATATATTGTTCCCATTCAGGGCTGCCGCTGTAATTGGAGAACGGATGTACAAGGTCTGGTTAGATGGATCAGAAATCTGAAAATCATCTCTTCCACCAATCTGGTATTTTAAGCCTCTGGCTTCTATGAACAGATTGTCTGATTGCTGGAAGCTTTTGCTTGATCTGTCTCCACAGCATATTTACAGCATCTTCCCTTTCTGGTGGATAATGGAATTCATAATGACGGGAGATGTTTTTAAGCTGCCTCCACATTTCAGTCCAGTTGTGCTTTGGAAAACTGCGAAGCTGATTGATCATGTAGCCTGGCTCCAGTGCTTCTTTGAAAGAAAAGAACACTGAGAACTGAGAGTAGTCGATCTCATTCTCAAACGGGAGTTCAATTTTATCACTCACAATAACAGGAACACAGTGACTCACGATTGCATCAAAAAGGCGGCAAGAGGAAGGTGTGTCTCCTGCTGGATGCAAACAGAATTTTGATGAACGCATCCCTTTAGATGACTGTTATAGCAGAGCATGAAGGATACAATAGTTAATGTTCTTTTCATTAACAACAAAAACGACAACAAAGCAAAGAAAGACGCGAGGGAGAAAATCAATTAATTGATTGTGATTCTCCCATTGCAAAGGTTAACTATTTGAATGTTTTTAGTAGTAGAGGGACAATCTAAATGCTAGGAAGGAACTACAAGTACTCTTTTACAAATAAGAAATTTTCTTCCCAGAGTTGATGGTTTTAGCTGAAAACATAATAAAAGAATACACTTCCAGAACATTTCATTATGTTCATAAAAAAAAATAGAATCTCAGTATCAGAATGCAAGTAAAAAATGACCTTTCAACTAATGAGACGTTTAATAAGCACAAATTTTCCAGCTACATATATGTGAAAACCTGAAAAGTTATGAACTAAATGCATAACTTACTTCATACCAATTTTATGTTTTCTCCTGTAGCTAAACTTTGTTCGTAGTGAACATCATCAAAACCAGCTAATATCTTTGTGAATTTAGCACGAACAATGCCTTTCTGCAAACATCACATATGCCAAAAATCAACTTGCTTGTAAATTTAATGAACTCCACGTTATTCTTTCAATTAAATCTCAGCATGGCAAAATACCTACATCCTTACGGTGCGTCCTCCCTCTGAAAAAAAGCAGTGTGGCGCGAGACTCAAACGGATCATGAGGCTTGTCATCTATATAGGAATCAACAACATGTACATATGGGGACACTACATCTTTGTTCAAATTAGACACACCTTTGGGGTAACGACCAAAATCAACAACAACCTGAATAGACTTATTCAGTTGATCACGCAAGAACCTAAACGCATTGGGATGTGTCATAGGAAATATGTGGTCTCTACCTCCAGACCTCTGCCAATACTTGGATTGCCTTAATAATCCCATCAAATCAATCTGGAACCAAAAACAAGCCATGCTTAAAACTAACAAGTGGTAACAACATAAGTTTAAACAATAAAAGACACTAACAAGTGGAAAATTATGTGTATGTTTGGTGTCAATTATCGATGGAGCGAAATTGATTCTAAAGGTGTAAAATTGATTTTGATATGTTTGCCTCTAGGATTGATTATAACTCGAAACTATGATTTGTAGCTTTTGTCACATTCAACCCACTTTTAACTAAAGTCAATTTTATAAAATCAATTCATTCAAAATCAATTTATGGCATTGCAGAACCAAACACTCGGTATAGTTATAACTTAATTTTGAATGAGTAATCCCAATTCAACTAAAACCCAATTATAGAACTTTCAGTTTACATTCTAACAGACAAATACACAAGCAACTTCATGCAATACTATTGGAACTTCTATTCAATATTATCCTGTCAAACGAATTAAGTACCTGCAATTGTCGATCAATCTCCGTCTCCGGATCCGTCATGTGATGGCCATGAGTATTAAAACTAAGCGAAGAAAAAAACGGAACAAAATACACATCAGCAATCTCCGGATCCAAAACCCTCATCGCTTCACTTCCATTGCCACCATCGTTAAGAAGCGAACCCATCATCCAGTACTCTACACTATGCTGCCTCTTCAATCCCGAATTATCAGGCCACAGCGGATAGTCAGCAATGGTCATCGGAGCTTCCGTCGTGTTCTGGGGGTCAAGCATTCCGACGTTGAACCGGCGAGGGAGATCGTACATGTAAACTCTTAACGGAGCTTCATCGGCGCACGGAGCAGTTGCAATAATCGCCGGTGATTGTTGATAATAAGATCGAATGTCCAGTGTTCCGATTAAAACTGAGCATGGAATGAAGATTAAGAGTGCTAAGATGAAAGAAATAACCACTTTACCTAACATTATTTTATGTGTATGATTTTCTACTAATGAAAATTTGTATGAGGTGAAGTTGTTAATGGCACAGTTGGTTCATTTACTTTGCATTTGTGTCCGTGGCAATATGTGGCATTGCCCATAAATGTGTGGAAAATGGAAATGCATGTGCTGAAGATGCATTGCTTGGTTTGGAGGTTGAGTATATTGTTTATTTGCATCACAGTAATTTGATTAGCATGTGTTAGCTACTATTTTCGAGTCTTGTTCATTGCGCATGAAACGGAAAAGCGGTGGATAACTTCTTCAACAAGGGAAGAGGATTTCAAAATTAGTATTTCAAATCAAAGTTCATGTTTAGCTTAGGTGTACATGTTTCACAAATTTTGCTAAAATAATTTGTAGCCAGTTGATTTGATAACTTAACAAGCTCCATTAGATGACGAGTCTTTTGAAAAAACAAGTTTTATTAAATTTTTTGATAGAACAATTATCGATCACATTGTACTTACATTATAGTAGTTCAATCACCAAACCTTTAGAAAAATGTGAATGTAAATACGTTTATAAACTTTTTTTTTACTTCAAAAATCTTTCATACTTTAAACTATGATACTATCTTGTCAATCTAATTTTTTCTTATAAAAAAATTGATAGTAAGTCGGATCACTTTAACGATACACATAAACATTTCATTTCATAAGGTTATAAGAAATTAACAAACTAAAATTTTAATCCTTACAAATTACAATCAAACTAATGCCTTTCACGTATGATCGGTGGTAATGAATAATGAAAAATCCATGATCTTTTAACATACAAAAAAACAAAAATGGAATACAAATATCTAAAAAATTCATTCACAAAAATAGCAAAACAAGTGAATCGAATTCATTGTTAATATGTCTTTCTAACAAGTCTGTCACTTAGTATTTGGCTCACCGCCACAACTACTAAATACGCTAGATTTACAAATTAAAGAAGTTGAATAAATAAACATATATTTGTATTTGGAGTAAACATGCATTTGGACACAAGATTTTTCATCCCACCATCGACAAACATGCGTTTGCAGCAAACATACTAATTTGTCACTTTTATTTGACATAACAATAAATAAACCTTAAAAAAAGTTTTTAAAAACTGGTTAAAAAATACACCTTAAAACCATGAAATTGGTCAATTTAATCTTTAAAATATATGAAAATTAAATTGATGGATCTTATATACATTAAAAATTACTTATTGTATTTTTTTGAGCAAAAATTATTAAATTTTCTTAAAAAAATTATTTATTGTATTTACATATTTTTTTTCTGACAAAATATTTATGATTGGGTCCTTCAAAAAACTGTTATTATATTATCATAAAATTTAGAGATTAAATTAGAAAGATATAGATATTTTGCAGCCCAAGATCAAATTTACATCCAGCAATACAATATGGGCCGGGTCCAAACCAAACCCATCTTCTTTATAATTCCAAACAGGGTACCATTTATATATAAATAGCGAAAAACCCTAATCTGCTGAATCTTCTCAGCCTCCTTCCCACAACCCCGTGTTCATTCCTGACGAATTAGCAGAGCAGCAGCCATGGTGAAGTATTCCAGAGAGCCCGACAATCCCACCAAATGTAAATCCTCTCTCGATTTCTTCTTTCATAATTTGTTCTTTACACAGCCACTGTTCGCGTGTTGTTTCATAAATCATAAATTGTTCTTTATTGCGCTGTTGTGTTGATTTTAGATTAATTTAACCTAATTTGTGCTTTTGATCTGTAATTGCAGCAACCAAGGCCAGAGGTGCTGACCTTAGGGTTCATTTCAAGGTACTTAATTCTGTTAACTTTTGTTCATTCGTTGTAGAGATAGATCATGATATGAGATTGTACTCACTGATCGACCAGAATAGCTGATCTAGTGAATTTATGGGTCCTTTTGGATTGGCTTATTTTTTAGCTTATACAAATAATTAAGTTTTTGCTTCAAAAAACAGCTTATGAAATACAATTTTTGTTAGTTAGAACTTATGAATTAATGTAAAAGATTATATATTTGCATAAGCTTATAGAGAAATTGCATTTTGTTATGTTTTTTAATTTAATTAAGCGTTTATATCATATTATTGGTTTTTTGTGTAAGCAATTTTACAACAAAAGATTAAATAAAGTCACATTGTTTTATTTGTAGCTATAAACTAATTTTGTGAACTATCCTTTGAGAGCATAGGGAAATAAGCTGAACTACTTATTTTTATGTCACAATCTGTTTCCATATGTCTTCCAAAGATGCTCATTATTGCTTATATGTCTTCCAAAAATGTTCATTAGTGCTTATATCAGTAGATAAGTTTAAAATGGTCATCTGGTCATTCTAAACATGCCTTTCATATGTATTTATTTTTTAACTATTTGGTTTTGATAGTTTAATATACTCCTTTAAACCCACTTGAGTTGACATGATGGTGTTGGCTTGGGGCCTTGGAGCGTTCTCCTCTCAAGGTCTCAGGTTCGATTACCCCTTGGTGTCAATTTTGGCGGACTAGTTTGGTTCCTTAAAAAATAATTAGGCTCCTTTAGTTGTTTTTGTTTGTAGTTAGTATGATTTTTGAAAGACTTACGAGTGTCTATTTTACTGTGCAGAACACCAGGGAAACAGCGTTTGCCATCAGGAAGTTACCCCTGACCAAAGCCAAAAGATACTTGGAAGATGTTTTGGCTCACAAACAGGCCATTCCTTTCAGACGCTTCTGTCGTGGTGTTGGGAGGACTGCCCAAGCTAAGAACAGACATTCTAATGGGCAAGGACGTTGGCCTGTCAAGTCAGCTAAATTCATTCTTGACTTGCTTAAGAATGCTGAGAGTAATGCTGAAGTATGTCTTCTATTTCTAATTTTTTTTATTTGGTGATGAGCTTTGTATCATGTATTCTATTTGCAGTTTGATATGTTTAACTGGCTTTCACTCACATTGTTTGTTTGGTTGTTCACTTTTAGGTGAAAGGTTTGGATGTGGATGCTCTCTACGTGTCTCATATCCAGGTCAATCAAGCTCAAAAGCAAAGAAGACGTACCTACAGGGCTCATGGAAGAATCAATCGTATGCTGCACTGTTCTTATTCTTGTCTGGATGGATTGTTGTGTTTTTGCATTCTTATACTCATTTACTGGCGGTTTTTTTTTTTTGCAGCCTACATGTCATCTCCTTGCCACATCGAGCTGATACTATCTGAGAAGGAAGAGGCTGTCCAGAAAGAGGTACTGCGTCGTTATTATGCTTCTATGTATTGAATTTTCATCTCCACTCTGAAGAGGGTATTGGATCGAACTTATTTGTTGTTGTTCTTGTAGCCCGAGACCCAGTTGGCAACAAACAAGAAGAAGTCTCAAGCTGTTCGAAGTGGTGCTTCATCATAAATAGGTGTTGGAGCCAATAGTTGAGACCCTTTATTATGTCAGTTTTGTTGCACTTTCTCAGTTATGTTTGTTATGAGCTGTTTTTGAAGTTTGAGCAGCAGGTTTTGTTTCGTATTCAACTATGGTTTATGTTAATTGACTTTCTTGGAAAATTTTATGGTGGTAATTGCATGATTGATTCAAGTTTTGTTTACCTGGGGCTCAAAAAAATACCCGTTGAGTTTTGCACGTCCTTTCTTGTTTGTGTTAAAAGAGTGGTGACTTGTTCTTGATTTTCTCCGTGAGGGTACCTTAATTTTCCTTTCTGATGTTTGAAAACTGTTTCAAAAACTGAATCAAATGACAAATCAGTTTAATAACTAATTTTTTGATTGGTTGAATAGAAGTTGTAGCTCAATTGAGCAGAGGATTATGTCATTCTACCTTAACTTAAAAACGTTAGGGATTATCTGTGAACATATACATTGTTGAATTAGTTCGAATTACATGTTTTCATTTATTTTTTCTATATAAATAGTGGCGGAAATTTGTATTTAGCAATTAGCCTTGCTCTAATAATGCATACCCTAAACGCGGGTACAATGTAATTTGTATGTGATGTGAGGTTTTTATTTTTTTAAATCCATTCCAAGATATCCTTCAAAAGTTGAATGCTTTAATTTAGCGCTTATATTTTAAGTTTAACTCACTTATATTTTATACTGAATGAAGTATGTATTTTAAGTTTTTATTGTGGTATGCAGCGTTCAAAGTTACACAAATATTTTAAGTACTAAGTAAAAGTGTAATTAAAACTTGAAATAATACACAAGATTGCACTTGTGGATTTTTTTCATCTCTAATTATTCATTTTACACTATTCTGCATCCGTGTGGTTGTTAAAATGCTTGTGTGGTATGCTAATAATTTTGACTATGGGCCATTTGGATCGGCTTATTTGAGGGGTTGTTCGGATCGATTTATTTGAGCTAATCTTTTGACAACAAAAGATAAGCGCTTGAGCCATAAGTTACAAATAAGTTGTTTATCCAAACATACCCCATGTATAATGAGTTTGTCCACTCTCTTCCTCATTTTCAAAATATGTTTTCTTTCTTGTTTCTCCTAATATACTGGTTGTTTAAAATATTTTCAAAATATGTTTTCTTTCTTGTCTCCTAATAATCACTGACAATCTGGCCACCTAAGCAACCCTCAAATCGTGAAAATATATCTGTAATGAATAATTTCCTATTCCTATTGTACAATAACATAATATTTTAAACAAAGGTTACTCAAAAATTTATTTCCCACTGTTTCAACCCCTCCTTACTAGGCAACCATCTCCGAAAGTTGAACAGAGGAAAGACTTTTGTGCGTTTGTAAGCGTGAAATCCAACTATAAGAGTCACGTTTTTTAGTCATTGTCGTCGAAATTGTTAGTATATGACTTAAGGGGTGTCTAAACTTCTGGGGATCATTTAGAACGGGCATAAAAAAAGAAAATCAAAACTTAGTTGGACATCATATATTTACGAAAATTTTTATGGCATATATGAGTATTTCACTTATATGTTGTTCAATATTTAATTTTTTAAATAATATGAAACTTTCGACTCATACTTGACAAATAAATATTCTTTTTATTTAATGTTAGATTCTACCTTTGTTTAGTTCAACACCCGATTCACTCCCGCACCAAGCCGAACTAAACATTGATCCTATAGTTGAAACTTGAAGGAAGCTTACAACACTAATTGATTGTCACATTAGGTTATGAGCAACTGCACAAATAAGTTTGCCATCAAATGTGAAGCTTTTCGTTTAGGAATCAAATGTTAAACTTCTTACCCACACTTGGTACACTGATGTAATGCTCACATAAAGTTGATGATTTATGATTGCTTCTCTTCTTCAATGATGCAAAAAGTTTTCTCTATTCTCCCTTATGGTTTTTCCACTCTATCATTCTAAAAAAAAAATCTAAGCCCTCGATGTTAGCAAAAAATGGTTTCCAACCAATATAAGTAGTTAACGATATTTAACTTCGATATTCCATATACATATATAATAACTAGCATGCAATATGTCTGCCTTACTCTCAAATAAAAACTATTGTTGGCTTCCATCTTCCATTGTGTTAAAAGTTGGTTTGAAGTTGAGATAGTTTTTTTTTTATCATTTAATATTATTATTTTTATTTCAATTATTATATTTTTAATTCAAGTTAGATTTTATGATTATTTTTTATTTAATTTGTTACGAGGATTGGGTAAGATATAATATAACTGAATGAAATTGTGATTATTGAAGGAAAAAAAATTATGATTAGATTCAAATTTAAAATTGGGATTAATTCAATTGTTGTTGCTTGTGGCAAACAAAATTTAACTAGGTAAAGAAGTGTTAAATATGTTTTTGGTCCCTATAAATATATCAACTTTTCGTTTTAGTCCCTCTAAAATTTTCCTTCAACTCTTAGTCCCCTTAAAATTTTCCATCTTTACTTTTGGTCTCTCTTTTAAAGTAAACTCATATGTAGAATACATATTTTTGAATAAAATTTTGCAGAAAAATTCATAATATTATAATAATCTCTCCCAAAATAAATTAGAATTTTTTAACAAAACGTGAATTTAATATGAATTTTTATATGTTTGATGGTTAAAATTTCATAATTAATTTATGTTTTGTTAAAAAATTCTAATTTTTTGGGGGAATTTTTCTTACAATATTCTACATATTTCTGCACAATTTCATTAAAAAATACAAAAATTAACTTAAAAATAGGGACCAAAAATAGTGATTGAAAATTTTATAGGGATTAAAAGTTGAAAGAATTTGAAGGGACTAAAACAAAAAGTTGGTATATTTATTGGGAAAAACATATATAACCTTAAAAATAATAAGCAGTTGGTGCTTATAAATATTCAGAAGGGTTAATTTAGTATTTTCAAATTAAAACTAAATCAACCAAAAAAAATATTTTATTCTATTGGACCAAAGTCTAAAATAATACGATGAGCAGTCTTTTTCTCACATTATTATTGGTGCAACCACGTCATCCTTCATCTCGTGTGGAAGCATAAAACCCCTTTTGTTGTAACTCTTTTCTTCTGCATTCGATCAATTCAATTCAACTCACCTTCTTCGTTCCAATTCACGTTTCTTTCTTCCAAAGGTAACATTTTTCTCTCTTTTTCTCCTCTTCAATTTTCATTCTATAACGTGCGAATTCTTCTGCCAAAAACTGTTTTCTTTTTGTGGCCATGAATCACAACCACTTGTTCACTGTGCTGAAATTTCTTCAATAACTATATCGATTTTCCATTGAAATTTTTTGTTGGGTATGTTTCTTTTATAAAGTGTGTGACTGTGTTGGGGATATTGTGAATTTGGGATTGCATATTACAAATGTAGTTTGATTAGGCACTGTTGAATTTGGTCTCGATCCTTCTATCAATTTAGGGTTTAGAGTTTAAAGTATGTATCAGAATGTTAAATTTTGTTTTTGCTTTAAGAAGAATTTACACTTGCCCCGCTAAGCCGAGATCTAGTTCAAATCTGTGTGTGTGTTTGGTTCTACTTTTAGTGGATTCAAAATTGATTCTAGAGGCGTAGAATTAATTTAGATACGTTTGAATGTGAATTGATTCTAATTTGAAACGTGGATTTTGTAGTGTTTGCATGCACAATTGATTTTTAACCTTGAATTTCTTGTTGGACTCACCTTTACATGAGTATATTCAAACTTTAATCAATTTACATTCAACTCATTTTTAGTCGAAATCAATTTTATAAAATCCATTCATTCCAAATCAATTTTTGATATCGCAGAACCATACACAAATCATTTTGTTGTATGTTTTGGGTCTATGCAATATCACCCGAATTGTATTTCATTCAGAAATCATCCTCATTTTAACATATATATGACTTGTTCAGGGCTCTGGATAATAAACTGTAGTACTTGCAATAATTCTGTGTATTTTCTCTATTATCTAGTATCTTCATGGTTTGCTTAGAAATGAATAAATGGAATATAAATATTAAATTTCGGAACATGAAATATTCTTGTGGTGTTACTAAGAATAGTATATATCCCCTTGAATGAATTCAATATTTTCATCTGAAGTTTTTATATACGTTTTATTATGTTGCGCTTTTTGTAGTACAATTTTCGAACTAAGTAATTATGTGATAGAAGCGATTAGAACTTAGAAGTAGTAGTAGCAGTAATAGCTCTGGTTGTTGTTGTTATTGACTTATTGTTATTGCTGCTAAGTGTTGCTCAATTTTTTTCCTTAACTTTTTTCTTCATCAGATGGATTGGCAAGGGCAAAACCTAGCAGAGAAGCTAATGCAGATAATGTTGCTTGCATTTGCTGTGGTTGCATTTGGAACGGGATATCTTACAGCTTCTTTCAAGACGATGATGCTCATATATGCTGGTGGTGTTGTTCTCACCACATTGGTGACTGTCCCAAATTGGCCCTTTTTCAACCGCCATCCTCTCAAGTGGTTGGATCCAAGTGAGGTAGAAAAGCATCCAAAGCCACAGCCATCTCCTATTGTGAATTCAAAGAAGAAACCCATTAAGAAGTAGGGTAAAGAACAAATGCTGTACTAGTAATTCCCTGAGTTGAAATTTCATGCTTTAACAGGATTTTACTTTTATTTTCTTTCCCTCTTGTTCCCCCTTGGTGGATATTATTACAAATTTACAATGTACTTTACTTTTTTGGAGTACAAAAATATTCGCCATTTTCGTTTTTGGTTTGATTTGTGTTGGTTTTCTGGCCTTTATGCCTATTTACGTCGTTAAATATCTTCTAGATGTTAGAGAGAGGAGAACTTATCTTCTTACTGTTTACTGTTTGGAACGTTCCAATCATGATTTGAGTAAAAGCTTGAATCTTGTAGGCTGTAGCTTTGATCCAAACCATGGTTTTGGTGTTTCAACTTTCAAGTATACATGTTTGGATTACAGTTTGCATATCCCTTGCATCATTAGCAACATAGAGTCGATTTATTTAAATATTTTAAATCTTAAATTTTGTTCTGATTAAAAACCAAAAAATTGCTTTTCCATGGGATCCATCTTCGTTTTGCAAACTGGAGTACTCATTATCCGGCTTGATTGATGGACCTAGCTACATTGATGAGCCCTTTTAAGTGTGATGCAAATTGTCTTCTGTTCACTTATGTTTGGTTTTTCCTTTGTTACATGAAGAAAACTAGCAAGTAAAAACAAAAAACCAGTGGCTTCACATTATATCTATTCATTTTGAAATAGACCCGTATTGTAGTCTTGGTTGTTGGCTTGTTGCACGTGGAGAGTAGTGGTCATTACATCGGAGACATATTGTTAATGAGTCGTAAATTAGATGAGAGATAACCTGAACAAGTTGTAAAGGGGTAATCTTCAAATTATATCTTTCTTTT
>Ga0228710_1000420_pt1 | contig 52103 bp, 29 predicted proteins | sample MedpolnodulmetaG_FD_177995 | JGI IMG/M metagenome (GOLD analysis project Ga0228710, IMG submission 177995) | Root nodule microbial communities from Medicago polymorpha collected in Santa Monica, California, United States - pink nodules | ecosystem: Host-associated > Plants > Roots > Nodule... | reverse complement strand
AGATTATAATGTTGGAGTTGTCAAGTCGTCGATGTCGTACGTTGTTGTTGATTAAGTTGTTGAGTCCATGCATACTCATATAAAGTTGGGGGCTTGATGCCCTGTTGAATGTTAATCATTCATATCATGTTGATTTGAGAGCCTATGCTCCACACGTTGATTTAGGAGTTGATGCTCCACACGTTGATTTTAGGAGTTTATGCTCCACACATTGCTTTAAGAGTCATTGCTCTACACGTTGAATTGAGAGTTTATGCTCTAACACGTTGATTGGTACCACATGCATATTGCATAGTCAAGTTGTTGTTGTGTTGTTGCATTGTCGTCGTTGTTGAGTTGTTGTTGTTGATTGTAAATGCTAAGTAGAGATAAATGAAACCTATGTGAATTATTATTGATAACAAGCATATGTGAACTATTATTGTTATTAACTATTGTTGTTTAGGTTGTTAAATTCCGTTGATGAATTATATGCTTATTATTATTGAATATGAAATCTCACTCCTTCTGTTTGAATGTTGTCTCTACGTGGGTAGCGTGCAGATAACCAGGATTAGTTGCGGATGTGAGTTGACTCTCTCGTGCGTCGTCTTAGGGTCGCTCTGATACGTAACGGGATGGGATTAATTGCTATGTTTCCACTGTTGCGTATTATTTTTGAAACCATGTTGTTGAACCATGTTGTCTTGAATTAAGATTTTTATTAATGGTGCTTATGTTGAGGCCGTAGTGCCAAAGTTGTTGAACTAAGAACTAAATTTTCCGCTGTGAAGTTAAATGAATTTTTGACAAGGTTGTTTGAATAAATAATAACTTTACTCTATTTATATTCTAATTGAAGTGTGACATTCCATTTTACGTTAAATACTCTGATTATTTGTATTATTTACATTGTTGGAAAAACGGGGTGTTACAGCCGATCATACACAGGGTCCACAAAAACTTTCGCATAGTAGTTTTGAGGTTAGTATAAATGGTGTGAGTGAGATGTTTGATTTCAACTTATATTTTAATTCTATCTGAATTTGTGATTGTTTTGATCAATTTGCACCTTCTCCTGCTCTTTCGTCTTGTTCTCCTGAGTTCTTTTGAGCGTGCGTAGGAGGGATGACAAATTTTCTCCTCATTCCACCTCCACATTCTTCTACTACTATAATTTTAGCTTTAGGTTCTTTAAAAAAAAAAAAAATTAGCTTTAGATATTAAAGATTTTGTAATAATTAAACATTATGTTAAATGCATTATAATCATCTTCACTTAATTAAAAAATATGGCGAATTATTAAATTTTGTTTTAATTTATATTATGTCATTTAAATTGAATTTGATAAAAACTAATCAAACATGCCTGTTTTAATTATACTTTTCCATATGTAACACAAAAAAAAATTAGACTTTTCCATAGTAATTTTTTTTTTAATACTTTCCCATGTCACTCTCAGACGTAGGTATGTACATCCTCCGATCACTATTATAAGAAAAATGTAACATTTTAGATTCATTTAATAAATGATGTATGTGGGCTATATTAAAATCACATACATAATTTATTAAATTAATCTAAAATATCAATTTTTGTTTTTTTCGTGGTGACCGGGATTCAAATCTGAACTTTGCGTGTATGTTCTTACCAACTGAGTTAAAAGCACGAGAACTATTTTTTTGTTTATATTAATGATAAGAGGTCGTAAATTTTTATGTTAACATATTCATCTCTAGGTCTCGTGAACAACTCAGTTGGTAGGACCACACATTGTTAGATGCAGCTAGGGGGTTCGAACTCTTACCTGAGTGGTGAAGCAAACAAGACGAATATCGATCATCACACGCAAAGCACGTGAGTACAAGATCTAGAGCGTAAATTTTGCGGTGGCGCAGAAGAAGAAGAGAAAGAATCAAATCATCGATAGATCATGAGAACTCGCCGCACGCAATCTCACTCCGGCGAATATCGATCATCTTCATCTCTTCTTCTGATTCTAACAATAACATGTTTCCTTCTTCTCTCTTTTTCAATTCCCACCAATTCCGAAGTCATCACTTTAACCTCCGACACCTTCTCCGATAAGGTTCGTTCGTTATTTAGGGTTTATGTTTAAGGATAATTTTATTTACTTGTCTTAATTCTTCTTAATTTCATTTCATTTGTAGATAAAGGAGAAAGATACTGCATGGTTTGTCAAATTCTGTGTTCCATGGTGCAAACATTGGTAATTCATTCTGTTACATTGCTGCTCAACATTTTTATTTTTTTTATTTTAGGGGGTTAATTGGTGATTTACTTGGGGAAAAATGTTTGCTGATTAAATTCAATCATATAAGTGATTTTAGAAGTGGTATGATTAGTATTGATTGAAAATGTGTATGAAATAAATCTCAATAATAGTAATAACTGATAATAATGATTGGTTGTTTGACAGCAAGAATTTGGGCTCATTGTGGGATGGTGTGGGTAAGGCAATGGAAAATGAAAATGAAATAGAGATTGGAGAAGTTGATTGCGGCACGGATAAAGCTGTTTGTTCTAAAGTTGATATTCATTCATATCCTACCTTTAAGGTTTTCTATGATGGAGAAGAAGTTGCCAAGTATCAAGGTAACCATCCTTCTACAAAATACATGGTTTCTATTGGATTCTGCTCAATTACCCTATATTAATTTTACGGAATATGTTAGTATCTATATGTTAGTGTTATGTTCTGGACTTGTGGGGTGGGGATAGAACCCTCAATCTTTCAGGTAACTTTGAATGGCTATGCAACCATTTATGACTTGTTGGACTAAATATCCTAAGTACCTATATCCCACAAAATAGTTGTCTTTTATTTTACAGTTTTCTTCTATTATATCTTTGAGAGAATAAAATAAAAACTAATTAAATTTAACAATGCATGTCAATTGTCAAGTGTCATGGGTTTTGTAAGGGGAGTATCCAAGAATTGGGTACTGAATTTTTTTTCACTCGTTGATGTTTGCTTTATCCATGGGATATAACCTATGAAGCACTGATACAGATACGGAAACCAAACACGACACTAACACAAACACTAGTAATTTAAGAAAATGTAAGTGATTGAATGTAGCCACATGTGTCACTGTCAGACACTGAACAGTGAATACACCTTTAATATGAAGTGTTGATGCTAAATAGATTATAACTTGCCTTACTTTAGGATAGAGAGCCTATTTGCTTACTGATTTTCAAACCGCTTTTTGTTTTCAATTCAAAATCAACTCTTTGAAAACAGAAAATTGAATTAACCGAACAGAATGAAAACAAGGTGGTATTATCAAATATAAAGTGATAATAGGAAATTAAAATAGAAAATATTTTAACAAACCAAGCAGACCCTTGCCCTCCCGAGTCCATTTCTGGAGTAGAAAATTGGGAACACTTTTTAGTATATGTTCAGTTCACTTGTTTTCATGGATTTTTTACATATCACTTCAAGCCACCACAACACTACAACTATCACCTCTACCACTGTCACTGTACCACTGCTGTTATCATTATTGTAACTGCCACTACTGCTGGAGTATCTTTAAACTTTCCAAACTTATTCTTTAAACACAACTCATCAAATAAGTTTTTGATATTTTTCTTTTTTAAAATTAAATAATTCTAACCAAAAAGAAACAAGAATAGAATAAAGCATATGTCCTAGAACTTCTCTTGGAATTCTTTTATGATAGGTACCTCAAAATATCATAGGTAAAAATAGGAAATCAACTGTATGTTGATGAAAGTTCAGGTCTATTTATCGTGGATAGTAATTTGACTCTTGGAAAGCAGAAAAATGTGCTGAAAAAAGGGAAGACCTACAGGCAAATTATGTTACTTTCCAAAAAGAACCGCGGTTAACAAATTATATATATTCTTCTCAAGTTTGAGTATGTTCTCATATTTCTTTCCAAAAAGAAGCGCGATTAGCAAATTAAGCCTCGTTTATGTTGTGAAAAATATCTATTTTCATTACCTAAAATGTGTTCATTTTAACTTGCTAATAAAATGCGAGACTCATGAAGTGAACCATTGTGATGGAAAGAATGTGAAATGCTAGCTAGGGATGATGCATTTCTGGAAATAATGAAACAACTCTTGTGGCATTTTCATTGTTTCAGAAAAATGTGCATAATTGTTCACTTCAAGAGTCTATTATCTCTTTGTTAGCTAGTAAATTAACACTTATTTAAAAAAAAAAAAGTTTTAAAAAAGTAAAAGGGACCTTATGTTTCTTTTTCGGAGTTGATGTTGGTAATACAGGGAGGTCGGAATGAATAATATCTACAACAAGGCAGGCTGTTTCATCCTTGCTGCTAGATCTTAGAGCTTCCATAACCATTAGCTTGGCGGCAAGCTCTGCATGTAGACCCCGACATGACAAGGCATCCATATCATTGGATAAAGCATCCCAAATACAATCAAAGGCTATAATTAGCCTTACACCACCTCCAGCATTTGTAAGTTTCACCTGCTTAACATGTGGTATTGGCATGATATATTCTCTCACATCTTTGTCTCTTATTGATCTAGATAGGCTTAGCTTAGCCCATCAGGCCAGCGGCAACAACGCCCATATACATCGAGTCTTCCTACTTCACCACCACTAGCTTTAACACTCCCCCTCTCTTCTACATTATCTTTCAGTCTGTGATCAACTATCAGTACAAAAACCACCCCTCCTTTAGTATCTAATAACATGCAGCTGGGATCACTAATAGATGCAACAATGACAATCCGTCCATCAACCAAATCAAATCTAGCTGTTGTTCCTAAAGTTTCCCCCTTGTGCTGAAACTTCGGGCCAGTCTTCACAAAACCAACCACTAGAGCATGAGTATGGGCGTGTAGCCATGCATCCCTGCTGGTGCTGATATCTTGTTGTATTGCAGTCAAAACATTATTTAGCAAGTTTTCCTTTGCATAAATAGAAGCTAATGTACTGTTATGCCCGACAAAAATTTCGAAGACAGTAAACGCAGTTGAAGGATCCCAGAGAACCCTGTGGCAATCTGTTTTGATCAGATAGTAATCTTCTTTTTCTGCCAAGCCAGCTTGTTCATACTTCACAAAAGGTTTTCTCATTTCGAAGCTTACGACCAAATATTGAAAGTATAAACAATATGGCTTGACCAAAAAAGGAGAAGATTACTATCTAATCAAAACAAATTGCCTCAGGGTTCTCGGGGATCCATCAACTGCGATTACTGTCTTTGCGATTTTGTATGGGCTTAACATTATATCGGCTGCTATTTATGCAAAGAAAAACTTGCAAAATTAAGTTGAGTGCAATACCGCAGGATATTAGTAGACAGGGATGCAGACCTTACCCGCACTCTAGTGGTTGGTTTTGTGAAGACTTGCACAAGTTTCAGCACAAAGGGGAAACTTTTGGAACAAGAGCTACATTTGTTCTGGTTCGACTGTCACTGCTGCGCTGTTGGTGATTCTTGTTGCATACTATTAGATACTCAAGGAAGTTTAGTTTATGTCCTGACGGATGATCACAAACTGGAAGATAATGTAGAAGAGAGCGACATGTTACTGCTAGTGGTGGTGAAGTAGGAAGACTCGGTGTATTTGGGTTCCTGGCCTGGTGGGCTATGTCCATCTAGATCAATAGGAGGCACAAATGTGGGACAATACCACATGTTGAGCAAGTGAAACTTTCAAATGCTGGTTATAGCCTTTGATGATAATTGGGATGCTTTATTCAGTGATATGGCCGCCATGTCATGTTGGAGTCTACCTGCAAAGCTAGTGGTTAATGAAGATCTAGAGGCTCAAGGATGATACAACCTGCCTTGTTGTAGATATTATTCTTTCTGAGCTCTCTATATTACCAACTCCAAAAAAGAAACCTAATTTCTTGAGCGTGTTTCTTTTTGGACGAATATACTCAATTTCTCCCAAATCCTGACTGATTCTCACTCTGGAAATGCTTCCCACGACTCTCCCGTAAATCTGATCAGGTGCATCACATGCACCTGGTACAATGATAAGGGCTTAGTTATTATGGCCCTTGGCTTCACATTATTTTATATCAAGTTTGGAAAACAAAAGTCGCTGTTGTCATTGCATCTACACAATTATGATCTTTCTAATGTGGAAATTTTGAATGAAACCCTTGTTCATGCTTTCTGCTGATGAATGAAGGTGCAAGATGGCACCTATCACTTGTGTTAAATAAAAATAATGTACTCACCAGATCTTGTGGCCTATGTAATTGTATTCCTGTGAGTTTATGGCAATACTAACATGCAGTATGCATCATCAAAACATGTGTCATCTACTAAGTTAACTGATTGACAGCATTTTGTAGTAAAATCTTCCATGTGCATTCAAGAGGTAAACTACTATGAAATACCCAATAGCAAGCTTTTTATGATTTACTTCTATGTAATTTTATCAGCCTTGTAGTAAGAAATATATTCTGTTAATTTTATAGAGAAATTCAATGGTCTTTTTATCATACTCATAGACTAATCTATGACATATTTGTTGTTAATCCCCCTTCCCCAACCTAAGCTAGGCACAAGTGATAGATCATTAACCAAAACTTATTTTTGTTTGTGGTGAAATGGTCAGGTACAAGGGATATTGAATCATTGAAAGCTTTTGTTTTGGATGAAGCTGAAAAGGCAGCAGCAAACGCACAGCTTGACAATGATAAAGAATTATAACGAGTTTTGAGGTATGCTACCAAGACTCCCACTTGCTTCAGGTTCATTCTTCTGTTCTCTCTATGGAATTTCTGCGATGGTAGTTTGTAAGGGAGGACTTAACATCTGAGATGATGGTGCTAAATCATTGTGTAGCAGCCATTTTCTTTTTGTATTACTTTTGATATTTGTAATGGGAAAGTTACAAACTTGCAATTTAGGATATTTTAATTCTTGTGAACAAATTTTCAATATAGGATGAGTTACCTAAAAGAGTGGTTAATTCAGTCAAAATATTAACCACTTCACAATTTTGGTTAATTAACTCAATTTGAAATAGTTACCACCATATTTGAAATTATGATTTTCCCTATAATTTGTCATCCAATAAATTACTGCAATCATTTGATTGATCATGTTACTCTCGTGCAGTCATTACCTAGACTACAACCAGCTCTTACGGCAGGCAGTGCAGTGCACACACCAAATTTGTAAAGATCCATTCTGCTATGTTTTGAATTAATCAACATCTTTTTTGTTTAACCTGCTGTTGTGAATTTAGAACTAATTCTGCACACTACCATTTTTTGCATAACTACATAAAATTTATGGCGTACTGTTCAAATTGAGGTATTTAATTGTTCAGGAACCATGCTTGAGGATTTGTTATTTCAATCACTCTGTCTTGCTCAAGATGTTGTATTTTGTGGGACCTACGTCTGAGATCGTTTTATACATAAAGCTAGGTTAGCTGCGCAGTGCTAATCTTGTCTTGCTAACCGTTGCCCTCAGGACAATGGTTAAGGAATCTAAAAATGGAAAGTTTTTCTTGAAAATATAAGTCTTGACTTTTGATTAAGTAATAATTACACTACTTTTGATAAAAAGTTACTTGTTTTGGTACCTTAACCATTGCCCTTCCGTTGCCTTGAGGGCAATGTTTAGCATTCTCTTTATATTAAACAAATGTCTTCCATGATTTCAAGAGTACACGAGTCACTTTAAAATTCTAAAAGTAGCATTAATGTTTTCCATCTCATAAAAATGTGTATAAAAATGTGTATACATATGATCCATTACAAAAAATAAATGTACATGTAATCATGTGCATATGGCAAGACAATCTCTCTTTAATTTGTTACCTTACATATTGTTTTTAATTCTACCTTATTCATTACAAAAAATATCATATAGCTAAAATCATACATATTACAAGTATTTAAAAATTCATAAATAAAAAATTAATATTTTCATAAGGGCGTAAGTGTACTTTTAAAATCAAGCAATACTTTGTTAAAGAAACAAACAAAAATTGTATTAAAGTAACATTTTTTAGACTTTCAAAATGTTGATTGCACAAGTCGAAAATAGTGTTATTATACTCACTCTGGTCAATATATTCTTTGACTATCTAACTAGCGTGTGTGGAAAGTGAAGGATTACAGTTTAAAGGGTTATGATAACCGGTGTCCTTAGGGGCAGTGGTTAAGGAAACTAAAAAAACAAATTTGAAGTTTAAAATGCCACTTTTTAGACTTTTGAGGAGTTGAATGCACAAGTTTCAATGCTAAATTACTATATTTGTTTTCTTAACTACTGTCATGAAGGCACCGGTTAGTATTTTCCAAGTTTAAATGAAGGATAAATTTGAAAGTGATAAAGTCACCTCAAACTCAAGTATCAACTTTATATTTAGGCATAAATGGAATATATATAATATACTTTAGTTTAATTAATTTTTTTAATATCCGTATTTTTTAAAATTATTTTATTTTCACTTTCAATATTGAATTGAAATCTTTTGAAATTGAAAAGGTGTGGAGTTATTTTTTTACCACTAAAAAAAGAGTGAGGTTGACAAGGGCTGAATAGGAATAATGAAAAGTCATCCCAAAATCTCATATTTCATTTTTATATAGTATAGAAGATAACTTGGCGTCGTCTTCCCCCAAAAAAAAAAACTTGGCGTCGTCTTATAATGTGTCTCATCTCTGTAGAGACATCATTTTGAGTTTGTCGGAAATGAACCATTTTTTCCTTTTGTTGGGTTGAAACTATTGTTAATTACATACTACTAAATCTCATCCCTCTTAGGATAGGTGTGGCAACGGGGCTGGGAACTAGTTCCTGAATCCATACCAAAAATCATCACATGTCCCTGAACTTCATTGGGGTTGGATCTCGTTCTGTCTTGTTCATATATATAAAATAATAATAATAATAATAATAATAATAATAATAATAATAATAATAATAATAATAATAATAATAATAATAATAATAATAATAATAATAATAATAATTTTAAAGATGATATTAATCATAAATAATATAATAGTTTTTTTTTCTTGATACAGTAATAATATAAATATTATCAAAATTATATTTTTTCTTGATACAAGATTGAAATGCAGATGTATAAAAAAAATGTTAACAAGTGTCTTTGGAACATTGTTTAAACTACAAAAGTAATGACTATACAATTTATTATCAAGGTCTTCTTAAAAATATTAAAGAACCCACAAAAAAAAAAAATTGTCTTCCTAACAAGTTGAAATTACGGTCTATCATTAAATCAAATCAAGAATTAGTTGTCTATCAAACATTTGTTATTAAAGAGAAAGAATCCATTAACATCACGTGTAAGTAAAAAAAATTACATCAAATCTCAGTCGTTCAATCTAATTAATCCAATGGTTTAAAATATGGGAATTAAAGATTTAAATGGGTGTGTATCATGTGATAATAATTTGGTGATTTAATTTATTCCCTAAAATTACTCCAACAAATGAAGAGGCACCGTCGTCGTCATCATCATCACTGGCGGAACCGGGGGTGGCAAGGGGGAGCCTTGGCCACCCCATCTTAAAATAAATAAGTTTTTTTATACCCTAGAATTTGCATAATTAATTTGGCAGAATTGTAAATGATACTTTAATAAACCCACTTTTCTTGTCTAGTAAAGTTAACTTTGTTTCCTTTGTCAATTTCAATCATTCTTGTTCATTACATATTGTTAAATTGAGAAACAAGATTGAACCTGAGTTTCTAGCAGATAGCATGTCAGTTTATATTGAAAGGGAAATTAGTGCATGTATTAGTTTCAAGTCAATTATTGATGATTTCAAGTCACTCGAAAAGCATAAAGTGTCTCTTTAAGTATTTAATGATCGACTTTATATATTATGTAGTTTAAATTTTGAATGATCGATTTTTTGTTTATTAATTACAACTTAAATATGTTGTATGCAATATGATTTATATATTTTAGTTTATTTTGATTGCGGTCACCCCAAATTTCATCATCTGCAACTGCTGCCATTATAAGATGCAAGATCTCAATAATTATATTTGGGTTTACTGTGTGGCCAATTCTTTGCAAGTGAATTGCAATAGTGATTTCAATGTGTTGCTATTAAGATTCACAAAATTGCACCATGACTTTTAATGAATTCTTGAAAGATTTGAGGTTTAACCATAAATTGTTATAATTCACAAAACATGAACCATGAAAGAATTGAGTTAAATGGAGGACAAATTGAGAGACTATGTGACTGGAGAAGGAACCATGTAGAAATCGAAAATAGAAAAGAAAAGAAATAAGAAAAAACAGCCTGCTTTCTCTTAATGTTGACCATGTGATCCATTTTTGTTGGGATATTGTTAGCCTTTGGATTTAAAAGTTATAACGGATATGATGTAAGTCATTTGACTTACATTGGTGTCAACGTATCTTGACTCATTATTGAAATTAGCATGTCATTAACAACTTTGTTTTTTCTTTTTTAAACGGCAAATCTTATTCTTGATCGAGAGGGTGAAAGAAGCACTAACAACTTCTACTTGTTTCTTGTTATTGAATATTTCTCGTTCACCTGTTTGCATAAACCACTGATGACTTTACGTAGGTTTGATTTTTGAAGAATTTTCATGTCCAACATTATTTTCAGCTAAGCAACTAGCTATGGTTGTTCAAGCATTGGGTCAAGGATACAACGACCTGAGCAGCAAGTCATTCATAATATAATGTCAAACAGGTTAATATACAACCATATATTAGGTTAGGTGTTTGGTTTGAACAAAAACAATGTCAACCGCGTTAATGATTGATTACAATGTGTTTGATGACATAAAAAAGATAGCTAAAATATGGTTTTAGTCCCTGTAAATATTATTTGTTTTGGTTTTTGTCCCTGTAAAAAAAAATTGTAAAAAAAAGTCCCTACAAAATATTTTGTTTTTTTAAAATAGTCCCTGAAAGAGAGCAGGGACGGATCCAGAAATTTTGAATAGTGGGGGCACTCTATATATACACACACCATTTTATATTTAAAAGTATAAAAATACATCATAATTATGTTGGATAAATAATTTATATTAACAGATAGCATGTTATACCACTAAAAAAAAAATTCTCAAAACATAGTGCAGGCACGCACAATGGGCTACATAGATCCGTCTCTGCAAGAGAGTCGTTACTTTTATACTTCTTCATCTTCTTTTATGTTCTTTCTTCTTCTATGTGTGTGAGAGAGTGGAGAGAATGGTTGTCCCACCTCAATAAAGATAACAGAGAAATGAAGTTATATAATAAAACATTTATAACAAAGTTATAGCTATAGTAATGGACATTGCCATTTATCGTAGCAAAAGGAGAGGATTTTAACTCCTTTGATAGACCATGAATGTATCGACTAAGTTAAGTTGATAACTTTCTATGTTTCTTAAGGTTTTTAGTTTTTTTTTTCTTCTGGGTCTCCGTGATCATAGTTCAATTGGTTAGGATTATGTATTTATTTGTTGTGGCTTTTAAAAATATTTTTTTTACAGGGACTAAAACCATATTTTAGCCAAAAATATTAATATTTTATGTATACATATTCAAACATATCTGAACTTGTCCTATTAACTTTAACACCATACAAGAACACGTTTGTACAATTTTTTTAAGGGACATGATCAATTGAGCAACTTTTTTTTATGAACAAATATTTAGCTGCTAGCTTTTGATATTGTTACATTAATTTATGGGTAATCTTGCAGCCTTTTATTTTTATGATTCACGCTTAATGGAATTCGAAGAAGGTGGAATTGTAACAGGCGAGAGAGGAGATGTAGGAGGTGAAAAGTTTGGCTGCAACTTTAAAAATTAAATACCACCATAAAGATTGATCCAAAGGTTATGATTTAACCCTCTTATCTCTCATAATAAGAGTCTTCTCACTAGATATGCCCTCTTGCTAATTATTTATAAATAAGGTTAATGATTCAAATCTAGAAAAAAATTATTGGAATACGTGCATTGCATTTAATATTTAATTTTTTAATCATTTAAATACACAAAATTTTGGAGAATATTTCTTCTTTTAGGTTTTTTAACATGTGCTCTAAGGCACAAGTTAACATTACCCTTGTAAATAATAGACTAAACATCTTCAAAGACATTTTTTAACAGGAGTATATTGGTAAACAATTTTGACTCTAAATTCTCAATTATAACTTATACTGTCTAAATAACATAGGGATTCGACTAACTTAGTAATTATTAACTTCAACTTTTAATTATTTGTTCCTTCAAAAAAAAACTTTAAATTATTTGAGTACAATATGTCAATATCTGAAAAAAATTGTCCTAAATTTTAATGCTGCCAACGAATTGCACTTGCCCTCAAGTATACGCAACATGGTGACACATTGATTTTCCAACTCTATTAAATCTTAATGACACCCTCTAAATTCCAGTTGTACAAAGGGAAAATTATAGGCTTCGTATAAGTTATACATACAATAATAGAATACGATCATTTTTTAAGTAGATTCAAAATATAAGGCATACGAAGCATAAGTTGAATATGAGACAAGAGGACGCTTACCTTTAGTGAATTTCCAAGATTTTGATATTGTCTTTGGTTTATATATTATGGAACTTATGAGAAGTTACACAAAAAAATGCACCAATTATCGAGAACAAAAGCAGAAATGCGTTTAACTTAACGTTTTCTCAAACTCATTACAAAAAAAAATAAAGATTTCTCAAACCTAATTTTCACTTTTGTACAACTCTGAGTTTCCCTCTTTCCTACTATTTCCAAACAAATTGGAGGGTTAGTGATTGAGGATGCAAACTTAGTGATTCATGCATGAGCTAGGAATCTTAGCAGTACCTGAAAAAACCCTTGAACTTAAGAGATCATCTTGTTTAGTATCAACCACCAAACAAACTGCAGAAATTTGTTATTAGCCTAATCATTCATAATACAATTCCATGAAAAACTTAAAATATCATCATTCTAGAGCATTTACCTTTGTTTTGTATTCATATTTCTTCTCCAACCCATTTGAAGGAAAACGATATTAGTGTTTCATTTTGCATATGCAAGATTTGCTACGAAGGAGATACGATGCTCTCATACCTACTCCAAAGGATGCAGAGCGACGGCATCATCTCTCCTGCGTAGCAAACCTTTTACACATGCTATTACTCTTTCAATATTCATTGCCACTATTTCTTGAATTGCAGACAAAGAGGCCAACCAATAATATATAGACCCACTAGTTTTGTAGATTTTTCATTTTGTCCATATTTGATGTGTACTGCGATTCTCTTACTAAATGCTGGTATAAATCCTAACCAAATGTGCATGGTGATGGAGCCTGTTTGTATAAATTCGGCAAGGAGCCAAGGAATAATAAAATTAAGGATTCAAAATTAAAAATGATTGATGAAATTTAGGTAGAAAGAGTTATTTTTTTTTTTTTGAAGAATAGAAAGTTACTTTTTGTTGTTTCAACATGTTGAATGCGTAATTTTTAAGACAAAGTTTTTATTTTAAATTTCTTAACAAGTATCTTAATGTCACTTGTTAGCATTTATCTAAAATAAAAAGTTCAAATAATTTCGTAAAAATTTATTTATTTTAAATAAAGTTAAATATGTTTCTGGTATAAAAAATTTCCAAATTTTGTCTCTATAAAAATAAATTGCACTTTTCAATCTCTACAAAATTATATATTACAGACCGTCTTAGTCTATGTTAGGTTCACATTTTGCAGTCATGATTCAAAGATAACATATTAATGTTAAATTTTCATATTTCAATACAAATTGATAATATTAATATGCAAATGCAGAACTAAGGTCGTTCCTTTGTTTAGACACCTTTAAGTGCTTTTTCTAGGGTACCATTTAGTGCTTGTATAGGTTTTGTCTAATGTACAAATAAAATGGTATTTTCATCATATACAACTGTTTTTTTTTTTATCATTTGATCAATAAGTCATATTGTATACCATTTAATTTAATGGTGAAATTTAATGATATAAAACTTGTTTCACTTGTGCACCATAAAATTGGCCGCTTATATAATATAATCTCAATCAATTGTTATCTTTTTATTTATGAACACAAGTTTAGACGAATTAGCCTCTAAATGCTCTTCAAAATCATGGCACACCTCAAACATTATTAGAGATAACACAGCTTAAAAAAAATATACTTTGATGTTATATACATAAATTACCCAATTTTCATAATTTGTTTTCCCGTACAAATCTAAAATTTATACTATATAAACTGATCTCTCCATATTAATAAAAGTATAAAAAAAAGTTTTCATGAACATAGTTCAGTTGACAGGGACATGCATTGTTATATGTAGGGGTAGGAGTTCGAACCCCAGACACTCCACTTATTCATCTTGAAAAAGGTGAATTCTAACTACTAGATTACTCGAAGAAATAAAAAAAATAAGAGTATAAAAAAATTAATAAATAAATATATACAAACAAGTTAATTTTCTAATTGGATTTTATAATTACAGATAGATGGAGGAATTAATTGGTAGTACATAGTGACAGTGGATGCATCATTATTATCTGCACGTTTCTTTTTCTTAAATATGTGGTCTGGATTCATTCCACTAATTTCAAAATATGCTTGCTGCTGCTGCATGTGGTATGGATTAATTCCAATTTCCATGGTACTTGAAAGTGTCGAATTTGATGAGCTCATATTTTAACGTCTTTTGCTGTTACATCAATGTCAACAAAAAGCTGCACCCTTCATGCCATCTTGCATCAATATGATTGTTCACTGAATTTCTCATTTTCACCATGCGAGGTTCAATAAACGTCTTTTCCTTTATCACATCAAATTTGTTTTTCCTTTGTTTTTTTTTTTAACCAAAACAATTGTAAAAAAAATAAAAAGTTTGCTAACATAAGCCACTTCTGTAAAAATTAAATCACCAAGATCAAAGACCCCGTTATTATATGAAATTAGAACACGCATATTTGAACACATTTTGCTCGCTTCCAATTGAAAAGACCAAAATACTCTTGCATGAGTTAACTCACACAGCGTGACTTAAGTCACGTTGAAAACTCGCACTGAAATTCAACGTGAATTAACTCACGTTCGTTGTCTTTCAATATTTGTTTTTGTTGTTAATGGTGAAATATGATTGCCACACAAACTTCTTTCTTCAAGTGGTGTTTATTTTTTATGTTTAATCAACACAGAGAGTGCAATTGAAAGTGTCGGTGTACAACCATTCCAGATTAGGGAGGAGCTGAAGGACATGTTATTTCAGTCCTCAACCAAAAACAGGTGCTCCAGGGACTGTCGATGATAACCCAATTGACCTGTGTGAAGAGGATGATGAATGAATGTAATGACTTTTAATGTCTAATACTCTAATTGTTTTTTTATCTTTATTTCTATGTTTTTTTATATGCCTCACACATTAGTACATTTTGGCTTACATTTGGTACTTTGAATAAAGTTGCCTATTGAATAATTTCGATTAAAGTTGCGTATTGAATAAATTCGATTAAAGTCACGTATTGAATAAATTCGAATAAAGTTGCACAAATACACAAAATCAATTAAAAAATACACAATTTTGTTTAGTTTTAATTTCATCAACATTACATTACATTCTCCCTAAATATATGTGGTATCATCATGATGTTGGATTTAAATTTAATTGTTGAAAGTTTGCCAAAAATATTGACATTAATGTCTTATACTTAGCGTAGTGATTTGCAGCACCCTTTGAAAAGGCAAAAGAATAAAGAGAACACAACACATGTATTCTACAAAATCAACTATATAAATTCTCCCATCGAATTTCCTCATATACGATGAGTCATCACAGAAAGGAATGCATTCCAACAGGTTGCTTTGAACTTAATCTTACTGCCCTGCCAACTGACAAGTTTCACTTGACAGAGGTGCATTCCCTTCCGTGACACTCATCCTATAAGAAGGAATTTGATGTGAAAACCTATATAGCTGATTCTGTATAATACATGTTGTGTTCTCTTAATCTTTTGACTTTTCAAAGGGGCTTGCAAATCACTACATTCAGTATAAGAAACTTCAATACCAACATCTTTAGCAAACTAACAAGAATTTAATTTAAATTCCAATAAAAAAGACACTGCCTAAACATAATTTTCTAGCAAAACCAAATTGTTGAGAATATCAACGTAGCTTCAAACTCAATTATCGGGAACATGCGTTGCCCATAATGTCTAGAGAACATAGTCCTCACGCATTCATCGTCTGTCAGCATTATCTTTTGGCCCTGCAAATATCCGGGACGTGCATACTGAAGGTCCTCCACCCTCATTGTGTCTCCGGGGTTGAGTTCTTGATTGATTTCGTTCAGTTGATCATTGAGATCCTTTAGTGTGATATCCACTCGGACCTTGAACGAATGACGGGTTCCACCGTTGAAACGTACTTGAGCTTTAAACAAATGAGGGGTCCATTGTTTCAGATCTACACCATAAGAAATTAAACAATCAATGAAAAACTCATTCAAACATTTCATCAAACACTTAGGATGCAAATTATACATAAAGCCTAAAAATCATAACTATAACATAAACATGTAAAAAAATTAACAAAACTAGACCCTAACCCATGCGATGCACGGGGTTTTTAGAGTTTGACATATAAACATCAAATTGGCTATACAATTATATGGAAATTTTTGCAACATATGACCATGGTAGAAATATCATCATATTTTATAATATCAATGTTGAAACGTGTTATATTGTTATAGTCAATTCTGCTCATTTAGTTATATTGTTAGAGTAATTAAAACAGTCAGAGACTGTTTGGTGCACATGATATGATAGAGATAGGATATGATAAAGAACTTGATAATGACAGGATATGATAGTAACAGGATAAACACTTATCATATCACATGTTTGATTAACACATGATAAGAAACATGATAGCAACATTTGGTCATATCATGTGTTTGGTGCACACTTGATATTGATATGATATTTATATTATATTTAAAGGATAAAATTATGATTGTAAAACAAATAAATATATTATTTTTTTTAAAATAACTTTCATATTTTTAATTGACAGAAAAAGAAAATTATAAGTGATGAAATATTTTTTAAAAAAGTAATCGAAATAACAAGTAACGAAATAAAAATTTGTAAAAAAAAAATAGTGAGTATTGAAATAAAACACTAAATTTTCATCTCGTAAAAAAAGAGTAAATAAATTTCATATTTTCAAATTTTTAAAATTATCACAAATAAAAAAAGTATCGGAACAGGAATTGGGAAAACAATGAAATAGTTGCGGATAATGGTTTCCTTAAAAAAAATGAAATAGTTGCAGAGAATGGATGGAATGGAAGCACATCGAAATTTGGAAAACAAACATTTGAGTAAAAATTGATTAGGCAAAACAATTTTGAGTAAGGAAAACATTTTGTATACAATTGAATAGTAACTCATCAATTGAAAAACAAAGAACTGACATGGATTACGAAAACAAAGAGTTGGAAAAAATTGAAATGGTTATAAAGAATGGAAGCACACACATGGTATATATGTAGAGAATGGAGCCGGTAGAGTTATTGCAGAGAATAGAGTCAATAGATTTGTGATTTGGTGGGAGTCGAAGGAGGGTGAAGGGTGTAGTATAGAACTAAAATTATAAAAAAAGAAAAACAATTATAACAACTAGAATGTATGTTAATAACACTATCATTACTTATTTGTGATTTTGTTGAATAAATTTGGTTGAGATTTTTAGAGAGATTTGAGAAATTTTGAGAGATTTTGAGAGTAATAATAGATGAGAGAGCTGCTGTCTCAATTTGTATCAGGATCGCATCGGTAGTTAACTGCCGATGGATCCCGCGATAGTTAACTACCGTCGGTTCTTTTTGCATTGGCCATCGACAGTTAACTGCCGCCAGGGCATTTCAGTCTTTTGTGGTGTTTTTCAGCCTTAACACACGTGTCAACAACAAATTTCCTTTTATAAGGACCTAAGCATCACCAAATGGATCACAACATCAGTCCATTTTTATTAAAACCAAAACCAACAATTTATTCCACCCACAAAATATTAGAAGAAATTCTAACAACTTGTTCAAAGGATTCAATATATGATTATCGTCTTAAAAATTGTGCATCCATCTTTTTTAAAAGTTAAAAGTATTATTTTTTTTAATGTATATCTCTACTTTTAAGTGTCTTTAACCCAAGAAGCTTGACATAATTTTCTGTTCGTGCTACTCGATTTGGGTCTTCTAGAGATGCAATTATTTTTGTGAAATTTGTCACCATCCAAGCCTCATACGCGGGGTTAAGATCCTCTCCATTTATAACTTTTTCCATTTGTTGCAATTTGGAGAGAGATAGACACACAAAAAATAAGTGGTGGGTCTTATCATCAAGTGGATCCCACCATCATTATTTTTGTGTGTCTATCTCTCTTCAAATTACAACAAATAGAAAAAGTTATAAATGGAGATGATATTTACCCTCATACGCGCCCTATGTTTTTCCAATTTAATATTTGTTCACATTCTAGAATTTGTAGCGTGTTTTTGAGATTTTGAACATAATTCACCTCCTTTTTTAACAGAATTATAAAATCTGGATTATAAAATCTGAATTCAAAAAACATGCTATGGATTCTAGAATTCGAATCATGCCAATATACCAATTGTTTCATATTCTTTCTCGTCATCTTTACATTTCCATTTTCAACCCAAAAAACTCTTAAAACCCTCCAAAATCTAAAAGCCACAATATTGTCATTTTTCATCTATGACTCGAATCCATTGCATTTTAATGATTTCCAACTACTACACTAAAGGTCAATACACATTTATTCAAATTCTTGACATTTGAATTGCGTTTTCTATCTCCGAAATTGGTATTGTTTAGATTTTAGAATCTTAAATGTGTTCAGAGATGCAAAATTGTTAATTTCTATATGATTTTGTATGTGTTCCAGATATGGACAGACATGTCATGTCGATCACATTAGGGGTAACATTATGGCGATGACCGACTCTGCTAGGCGTGAGCGTCAAATGAAATACAAAGTTGGGAGAGAGAAAAACCTGCTCACGTGGCACAACCAAATGTGCATTTAAACCTAAAAAAAATTATACCACAGTTATTATTATTATTATTATTATTATAATATAATATAATAGCTACTTTCTTTTAAAAAAAATTAATATAATAGCTACTTATTTTTTTCTTTCTTTTTAACTAAATTAATAATCTCTCCTGACCCAGGGTCGTATCTGAGGCAAGGCGACCGCCCTAGACCCCAAAAAATAAGTATGAAATTTGGGTCCCAAATTTTTTAGGGGTCTATTAGGCCCTATAAATGTTTGCTTAGTTTTTGTAGCAAATTTGATGTTTGAGAATTGCTCTTCTCCCATTTGTTTTTTCTCATTCCCGTGCTACGTGAGTTAACTCACGTTGAAAAATGTCTAACTCACGTTGAAAATAACTTACATGAGTTAACTCACGTTCGGCTTTTTTTTATGGGAATGGACAATTATAAATGGGAGAAGAGTAATTCTCTTGATGTTTATATATATTTATTAGTTAGGTTATGACCCAAATTGTAGGTTCGTCTCAGGCCACCAAAATCTCAGAAACGGCCATGTCCTGACCCCTCTACAATATCAAATTCATTAATCAGTTCACACAATGTGTGGCGTGGGTCTTAGGCTCTGTTTGGAAAAATTAAGCTATAAGCTGGCTGATGGCTAAAAAACTAGCTTATAGCTGAAAAGTTAGCTGATAGCTCATGGTTGATAACTTATAGCTTAAAAACTAGTTGATTTAAATTATAGTGTTTGGTAAATTTAGCTGTTGCAAATACAAAATTACATAAAAGTACACATTGTTTAAGTTTTTTTAGAAATTGTACTTTTTTTTACATAATATATTCTCTATTTTATTTTAAATTATTTTTCATCTTTAGAATCGTAAATATGTTATATAAGTGTGAGATTTGTTATTTAACTAAACTTTTTTAACTTCTACTATTGTATATTTTTATTTAAAATTATAAATATTGTTTCCATTTATAAAAAAAAACGTATATTTTATGAAGCCTAAAATTAAGGCTTAACAAGAGAAAAAATATGCTATTAAATATAGAAACTCAATGGAAACTTTAATAAAATAACATATTTTTTCTCTTGTTAAGATTTTTCATTGTTTTTTCTTTTAAAAATGTATTTATGTACTACTTAAACTCTAAGAGAATGATAAAAAATTTAGTCTTTTGTATTTCTTACAAAATATGATTACTTTTTGTTCGTGTTTATATTTAGTCTACGTAGTTGGGAACATTGTTGGATGAAAATAAAATTGTAATGTTGGAAGAAATTTAAAATATTACTGAAAATACGTTGTGTTTTAGCTTTTTGATTTGATTTTAATGTTGGAAATACAAAAAAAAAATTGTATAAAAAAACCGCACCAACCGATCCAATCCGCATTGGTTTGGTTCGAATTTTATTTTAAAAGTCGACTGAACAAACCAAACCGCATACTTATTTATCTTGCGGTTCAGATAACTTTTAATTTCAAAACCGAACCAAACTGCACCACGAACACCCCTACTAGCAGATTAGTCCCAGAATGGTCAAACCCCTCAACAGTCAGCGCCAAATTACCTTTTCCCGTGCATCAACATTTTTTTTTTGGTAGATAGACGAAATGACAAAGCCATTATAAACTCACACACATAAGTGGAGGTATCGGGATTCGAACCTCGGTCATGGCATCCGACCTAACAATTTCGGCATTTGCTAGTTGAGCTAGGGATATCAACATTTTTCTTATTTACAGATAACAAGTATGTATTATCTATTAATATATTCTCTTAGCTTTTAAAAAAAAATTAAAATACATGTTATTTAGAAAACTAAGCATCTTTACCTTAACATAAGCACTTGATTAAACTTTTTATCTTAACATGGGCTCATCATACCACAAGAAAAGTTTTCAAAGCACATTAATGCTATTCCAAATTAACAACAAACAAATTAAATTACTCTTACATTAAATTTTGCAATATCGTGATGCAAATGATATAAATGTGTTATCCTAAGGTATAAGAATAAAAACCAAAAAAATAGATTAGACCTAGTATATTTGCGGCAATAAATCCAAGTACGACCATCTTTCCTCTTCAACTAAGGAGAAGTTTCCATGCAACACAACACATCTCCAAAATCAGCAGCATCAGCAATCCTCCTCCTACTTCCCCACCAACCAACCAACCAACCTAAAGTGAAAGTTGAGGGATCAATTTTGGGAGTGACGATTTTTGTGCGCGGTGGCTAGGTTGAGGGAAGAGATCATAGAGAGAAAGTGCGTAAAACTCGGCGTGAGAGAGATGATGAATCGACGGAAGTTAACCGCTCCATCACTTCTTCATTTTCGTTTGTTTGGCTAATGAAAGTTGACAAGTCCCACATCCATAAAAATATACATCAAAAGAATGTTTATATTACCACAAGTGTTGAGAAATACTGTATTGGTAATTATACCAAAGTTACATTCTATCTTGAGCTATCTTTGTAATTAATTATAAAACTAAAATATAAAATTTATTTATTTATTATTTACAAGAGATCTTCAATATAATTACTTTTTTTTTCTTTTTGATTTTGTCTTCTAAATGCGAAATCTTTGTGAAAACCACTTATTCCTTTTTTAAAAAGGAGACAAAGATGCATGATTTTGGATTTTTTTTTGTGACCAAATTCACTCCCTTATCCAAGAATATGGAAGACATAATCTAGATAGAAGAAAACTTGCGACGGTTTGTTGAAGAGGGACAACCTATAGAGACAAAAATAGGGAGAAATTGACTAGAATTTTAACGGTACTACTACAATAGTAGTAATCACAAGATCACATAATTTGGCACTATATTAGATGAATGCAGACGTTGTTGTAGCTTATTTGTCACAAACTCTCATGTCGAGTTTAGTCGGAGACAAACAAATGAGGTAGTTCATACATCAGTTAGAGAGGTCACATTCTTAACTAATCCCCACGTTATTATTGATGTAGCGACATGTATTATTGAATTGATATATGATGAAATGCTATAAGCTTTTTTCCTTCAAAGAAAAAAGTTTTGTGGTATGTTTGTCAGCTATATGCGACAATGTTTGTCTTTTTTATCTTGTTAGATTGTTTGTTCAATTCAGATTATCAGATAAGTTTTGATACAGTGCAGATCTAATTAATGACTTTAATGTCGTCAACGATACAAATCTGGAGGCATGAATTAATCATATTTGTAGTCTTATATACTTTGATGTTTCATGTTATTAACATGAATGTTGTGAGTTGGTTCGGATATTTTCATCCATTTTGTTTTTAGCAAATTTGTAGTGTATTGATGTACTCTATCAATTTGAATAAATTAATGAATATTGTTTATTTTTAGTAAAAATAAATAATTTAGAGCAGCAATATTCGATTGTATTCAATTGAATTTATTACAACTTAAAATCTGCCCTGATATTCAAAAATATATAAATTTTGAGAGATCATTTTGTGCAATAGATTTTGCGATTTTTTTAGTTAAAAGCAGTTGTTCGACAATAAAGAGGATTCAATGCATTAGTTATTGGATAAAGTTAAGTTTCTCTCCTATTGGAGGTTGAAGACAAACAACGTTAATTTTGCACTCAGTTATCATAACTAGTGGCTTAATCCTTTAACTTGTTTAATAAGTCTATTTTAGTTTTCATTCCATGTCCGTTTTGCTTTGTATGTTTCATAATTGTATTTGACCGTTAGACTTTTTGTGTTCTACAACGGCACATCTTGTGCAAGATAGAATGTTTCATTGTTTGTAATGTATTTCATTTTGTCTAGTTAAAAAAAAAAACAATCTAGCCCAATAATTATACTTTTTTTTTTATCTATTATTCTTCTTTTCATTAAAGCAAAGGATGCATTTTATAGCCCGTTTTAAATTTTACATCAAAACTAAAGATTTCATTTTAAGTTCATTTATTAAGTAAGAGTTTTCAAATAAGTCTTAAGTAAAAATTAACTAAATTTTAAAATTTGTCAATAATTTATAATTAAGCTTTTAAATAAAAACACTTAATCCAATTTACAATTTTTTATCAGTGCTCTAAAAGTTTTTAAGTAGAAACGAAATTACAAATAATTGGCAAATTTATGAGATCAATTACGTTTTTTTTTAGAAAATTCAATGGTTTATTTAATCATTTGCAGTTTATTGTCAAAATTCGTCTAAAATTTCGATTTCACCCCTTCTGAACTACGAATGTGTTTAGAAATTCATATTTTATGGTGATGGTGATTATAGTGTTAAACATAGTTATCATTATAACATGGAACACGTCGTGGATAATGCGAGCTAAGAGTCCAAGGAAATTGGTTGAAATTATGGACAATCCTCATGAGACATAGACTTCAAACTCGAGGGATACATTGTACCGATCTTTGTGTACTATGTGAGACTTCGTTGTGTACACCAAGTTAGAAAAGGCATGGAGTGGAACAAACTTATGAATATTATTTTTGAAAAGTTGGAAATTATTTATGGTTTTATTTCTCTCTTTTATCAAATGTTAAAGCTGCTATCTCAACGATAGACACTCACATTTGCTATGACATTATGTTGGACTTAGAAGAGAAGGAATGATAAGTTGTGGAACCATTTGCTATAACATTGTCAAAAGAAAATAATGATTTTAGCGTTGTTTTTTTTTCAAAAGTATAATACATATTCTGGCATCTTAATCTACACATATCCATAAAAATAAAAAAACCTAAACTCCTTTAAAGAAAACTTAAATTGCACAACAAATCTATTTATATATTAAGCCAAGATTTAATATATTTGAAGTCCTTATAAAAAAATCATTGTTCATTTTTAAAAGTAGCAATATTATAGATTAGAAAAAGACAGTAAAAAGACAAAACACAGGGTAAAAAAGAATGGATAAGGGCATAAACAAAATATCACGTATGTACATTATTGAATCTATAATAAATGGCTCGTGGACAGAACAAGAGAGACGTCACCACCACAAAACAACAACAACAACAACAAAAAGAGTGTTGTCCTTTACACAGTACTATTGTTCCAAAGAAAGAAAATTAACCAAAAATAATGCAATCCATGTTAAACATTCGTCATGGTCTTCCTCTATGTCTTTCAGGGATCATGCACCCTCTTCCTCTTTCTCATGAGTAACTATGATCTCTTATTTCACTATTTTTTTTCACCTTCTTTCTCTAAAATATTATTATATTATATAATTGTGTTTTGTGTTTTGTTGTGTTGATGGGTGTAGGATGGTAGATCATGATCGTAGGAGAAAGACCATGATGATGATGAGGAAGCAAAGATCAGTTGGAAGAGAGGGTATTATTGGTATTCATGCTAATGCTAATCAAGAAATAGGTACCCAAATTAACATTGCAAGAGAATACTTTGATGATGGAGATCTTAATGATATCTTGTATGATCTCATTCTCTACCATACTTTAACAGCAAAAGCTGCTTAGCTAATTAGTTTATTTATTTCTTTATCAAAATTTCACTACTTTGTGTTTGTGTGTGGACTTATTGTAATAGTATGACTCTATGTTATATATATTTTATTCACATTTCTAGTTGTATGAATTATTATGATCCTTTAAATTAATTATTTTATTATTATTATTATTATTATATTTGTGGACTTCAAATCCAAATGTTATTCAAATTCTTTTTATTTTGAAATTGGATTTTTTTGTTTCCGTACAATGATCCTTTTTATTATGATAAATTTCCATTCAAATTCTAATATTAGGGATAAGGTAGATTTAGATACTGACATGAGGATAATACACTGAAGAATGAAGATGAGTTTAATGAGATTATTACATCTATCACAATGGTATAAGTTGAGGAAACACACGAAACTTTCTTAGGAAGCACAAACAATCAAGGGTGGGTTTAAATTTGTTTAGCATGAACTTTTCCATTTTTACTTTTTGTTTTTGACTTTTTTTTTAGGGATTGTTTTTGACTTTTTCATCGTCTTTTTTTAAATCAATAAATTTTTCTTCTGTTAACTTTCTGGAATATATTTCTTGTATTAATGCTTCCAAAATTGGTTATTCTCGTTATGGTTGCATGTTTGCATCGATGCCTATCTTAATGTGGTTGATGTTATGAGTCTTGCATCGGAAGAGAGGCATAAACACTAGTTTATAGATGAGGCCGGTCTTTACTTTATAAGTTGGTTTTGTAAGATTGAATTAGATGTAATCTAAGTTTTAATATGGTATCAAAGTTTATCCGAAATTTGTTGAACATCAGATTACCAATGTTGCCACTATCAGACTATTTGGATCTCGCTTCAGATGTCCAATACTAAGTATGGGAGGTGTGTGTTAAGAGTCTTACATTAAAAGATATAAGACTCGAACACAAGTTTATATGTGATGACACTCCTTACCTTATACATTACAGTTTTGTAAGATTGAGTCATGAACTCAAATTCTAATAGCTGAAACTTCAATTTAACCTCATAAAATTTGAACAATTAGTCAAAACTCAATCACTTGAGTTATGAGAAAATACTCAACCAGTTAGTTATGAGAAAATTTTTATAGTGTTGATCAAGATTTTGTTTGGATCAGTTGAATATGATGAAATAAATTTTGATTATATTGTTTGGATTTTTAAAAACAAGTAAAGTTACATAGAACATGATGATGAGATCTATTTCATCATGTATCACCATTTTCTCATACTTTTCTTTTCCCTAATTTGGCCGATACATAATAAAATGGAACCTGTTAATTAGTTAGTTACACTTTTACTCCTACTTTTTAGTTTGTTTTATATCCCAAACTCTTAGTGGTTAATGAGTTTCATCTAAGAACGAATAGTTTAAAAAAAATTGAGTTTGATTATTAAGTGAAACAATTATTTGTTAGATTTTTTTTAACTCATGACCAAATTCTAGATTACGAAGGTCCTTTTCATATGAAAGAGGACAAAAGATTGACACATTAACAAAACTCTATTTTTCTTTTAAAAAAATACTCTATTTTGTTTTTTATTTCCTTCTATTTTTTAGGGTATTATTTCTTACTATTTTTTTTTTTCATTACTAACTATGGCTTCAAATTGAGTAGGAAATCATTTATAGCTGTGATAAAGACAGACAAAACAAATAAACGAGCAATATGGAAAACGAATTCTCTTTGTACACCTGTTTTAGTTTTGAAAAATAAATTAACTTTTAGGACATACATCTTATGTTACATAAATGGTTCTCGCGAATTCACATTGACTTCAAATTTCAACCATCTTATTCTTCACATTGACTTTAATTTTATGATGACGCCACTTTAACTATCAACCACCTTGTTACTCTCTCTCCATTCTTGAACTACTATTCAAAGCAATTAATTAAGTCCAGCCCCCTCTTGAACCTTAATCTTTGCATCGACCTCCATTTGCCTTCAAGAATCCTTGCTTGTTCCAAAAATTTCCCAATTTGAGTCCTCTTCTTACACTTAACTACACCTTGTAGTCCCATAAGATTCACCTTTTCATGTTGAATATTTTATGCTCAACTACCTTAGGCTCTTTAGGTAGTTTCACAAGTTTCACCATAACCTCTTCAACTCTTGGAGTGCGCCTCTTCGCCCTCTTGAAGATTGTCTTTCCTCTAATTACCTTTGACTTTTGAGGTAATCCCACAAGTCGTACCTTGCATTATTCAACGCCTGAAAATTTCCATCCTCTCGAATATTTCCTTGTTCTCACTTAAAGCATCACACACAAGGTCTCTATAGTTGTCACTTTGGTGCAACAATATCCCTCCTTTACATATATTTTACTAGATAGTTGTGAGTCAATGTTAATTGCCTTCTTCTAGTCCCATTAGTGAAAGACTCCACCTCAAGTTGAGTTTTTATCCGCCTCAACTTCCAAATGTGTATATCCAATTTGTATTTCACCTTTTAACCTCTGCCTCTTAGGTTGATCTTGAGTATTCTTCCTTCCACCTCTTTAGACTAATCTTGCGTATTTTTACTTTCACCTCTTTAGACCGATTAATATTCTCAGCATTGCCTCTCCAGGCTAATGATGCCTTTGGGGAAAACATATAACTTTCATGATCTTCTTCTTTGCGACTTCACTAAACTCTTAATTTATCTATGAGGCAAAAGATAATGACACTCTTTCCTTATCAATTATCTCGGTCTTCTCTGATTGTTCTAGCTTAATGACATCAACCCCTCATTCCTTGATGTCTTCGTACACTTCCGTCACATCAAGCTCATTTCCATCTTCACGGTGTCAAGCTTGGTACCTATGTTGCTCACTTGAAAAATTTCACCTTTTGCACCAGTTTAGGTGCCAATTATTGTGAATTTAGACTTATACTTAGATGCGTGAAATAAGTATCAATGACAATCATTTAGAGCCCATTTCTTTGTGTTTTTTTCTTCTAATTTTGAATATAGGATTTGTAAATTGTAGTTTTAACTCCATGCATGATTTTATACTCAAAATTATTGTTCCATCCACTTTTAACTGAAATAAATTTCATAAATTCAGTTTATTCATAATCAACTTTTAATATGCAAAACTATCCTTCAAAAAAGAAAAAAAACTTTTAATATGCAAAACTAGACACACACTTGTATATTGCTAATGGTCACGTCAACAAATTAGACATTCTAATGGGGGAGTTAATTACTTGGGACTATTTGGTGGTCTTACTAAGAGAACCATGATATGACAACTATCATATCATTTATAAACCAGCATATAAGTTAATCATAAATTTTATTATATTTTTCGCAATTTTAATATTATTATTTTGAATATAAACTGAGTTTTAAAGTAGGATATAAGAAAATCATTTACTCACTTATCTTCATAAAATATAATTTAAATTATAAAAATGAAATATAATAAAATATATATTAAAAAAAAACGAGTTTGATCTTAAATTAAAAGTATAAATATTAATAATTGATTTTAAAAAGATGTATGATTTTACCATGAAAATACATATTTTTTTATTTTATATAATTCAAAACACACACACACACACACATATATATATATATTGAAATGAAAATATTTAAAAATAAAATTATCATTAAAATTACAAAAATATTAAAAAAAATATTTTTAAATTAATTATACTTTTCTTACAAGAGTGTGTTGTTGCATATACTTATCTTAGCTAACAAACATAATAAATTTATTTATTTAGCAGTGTTTTTTTTAAACTATATAAAACTAATTCATTCCTTAATAATTTTTTTAGCACTTTTTATTTTATAAAATATAAAACTTACATGTTAATTTGGAATAAATATTTTTAACTGTTTCACAAGAGACACACACACACACACATATATATATATATATATATATATATATATATATATATATATATATATATATATCATATTGTGACATTCAAATTGTGTTCTAAAAACATGATTTGATAAATAACGTTATCTAGTTTGTTGGCATGTGTGCATCAAAGACAAGGTTCGATAAATAGATATCATGTGTATATTATATCTTATTATTATCCACATCTAAATCATATCAGTCTCAACCATATCCTTCAAACATTCGTTAAACTTAATTGATTGTCTACTATCCTTATCAATAAATGTAAAATTGAAGTTCAATAATTATGTCTTGCATTCTAACCGAATATGACGGAATAGAGACATGTTATTCATTTGTGGATATTTCGAGCCATTCAAGCCATTCGTCGCTGCTAGATTTTTTTTTTTAGGTGCACTCTGAAAAATCAATGTAAGTTCTCAATCAACAACCCAACTTGAGCCCATGCTTATAATCCTCTATGAACTCGGAACTAGAAGAACACATGCTTGCTTCTGCAGCACACCAAAACCACCTTGTCGCGAAAGCTTGATTTTGGAGCTTCGATGAAATTCCGATGAAAGCATTACACGACACAATTGAAAACTCAAACGCAAAACCAAACACATGCTAAGTTTGAGTCACATCTCGATGTGACATTAAAACCTAAGATTGTTTGATACAATCAACCGCAAATTAATCTCATAAACTATGAAAGATTCATTACGATCCAAACTTAATAAACAATTATCTGGGTGAGCAGTGGACCGCAACCACCGTATATTCAACTTTCATTTCACCGTGAAAGATTCAATATGATCCAAACTTACTAAACACACTTATCTGGATGAACAATAGGCCGCACCACCGTACATTTAGTCATCATTTCATCGTTAAAACTAAAAATTCACGAAATGTAGCTTCCTTCTCAACACACAATCACCTTAAATTTTTGACTCACGAAACAAAAGTGTCTTTAACTAAGGTCAAAAACCCTAATTAAAGTGAATCAAAATCCTAAACAAAGAGAAAAAAACTAAAAAACAAAAGAAAAAGGAAAAACTATTCATGTGTTGCATTGAGATGAATGTACCTGAAAAAAACCCGGACATGTTACCGTTAATAAACTAGATTGAATAAAACATCGATAAATCCGAAGATTGAAATGGTGGTTTGGTTTTTGGGTCAATAAGAAACGCATAACATCATCGTTCCAACAGTAACAGTGCCCACTGCCGACTCATCTTACGTAAGCTCCCATCCCATCCCATCCCAACCCAAACCCTAATTTCACTTTTCTTCGTTTGTGTTTTGATTTCGATTTTTTTCCATGATTCATAATTTGTGCTTAATTTCATCTACCTTAATCCTTGGTTGAATCTATTGTAGTTAAGAATTGAAATTCATTTTTTTTTTTAATTTTGAAGTATTTTTTTGTAAATTTTATTGATTGGTTATGATTTTGATTGGATCAGTTATTGGTTGTGGCAGCATGCTTATTGGTGTTTGTTATTACTGAAGATTCTGTGCAAAATGGATGATTTGGTTTCAAGTTGTAAGGTATGATTTTTTTCTTCTTCAGTTTTTGTGTAACTGGGGTTTTAATTTATGATCAACATTATTTTTGTGATTACAATTTTTTATGTAACTGAAGTGTTGATCAATCTAAAATATGTGTTAAAGTAATTTTTTTATGGCATTGTGCAATCACTACTCAACAAATGTTTGTATGAGGGGTGAGTTTGACAAAATCATGGTGGCATTGTGATTTTTTTTTTGGATTACTGGCACTGTAATTTTGTTGAAGTTTTGAAGTGAAGCTTTTGCGAAAATCACGGTGACTCGTCGTGTGATTATGCCAATCTGACAGTGAATCCAGACATGCATTTTGTGCAGTTTACCTTTGTTAACTGCTATGGGGGAATCAAAAGTTTTGTTTTTTTGTTTGTTATTTGTTTGAGTGGTGTTGGTTGGGTTTCTTATAGTTAAAATGCTAAAGCAATAAAGCATAATGCGTTTTTTTAGCGGTAAATGGCAATATATGGTTTAGAGGCTAGTTAATGTCTAGTTCACTGGACGGTCTTTCGGTTTTTTTTGTTTGGTTTACTTATTGTGAAACTTTGTTAACCAGGTATTTAGTGCGGTATTTACGTTATCTTTTGGCCTGGGGTTTGATGCTTTCCCACTATACCGACTATTGACTTTTCATGTAGGAAAAATTGCAATATTTTCGTGTAAAGGATCTCAAAGATGTGCTTACTCAGATAGGAATTTCGAAGCAGGGAAAGAAGCAGGTGAGAAAATCAGTATTACTGATCATACATCTTCAATGTTGAGATATTATCTTTGAAATTTAAGTGTGATTGAATGGTGTTTATTTACTGATACCCCTTTTCCCACTTGATTACATGCAATCAAGAACACAAGTTTATAGATCAAACTCTTAGAGAGTATTGATATTGTCAATCTGATGAATGGACTTTCATACCTCTTGAAATTCTGGAGTTTACCCATATATTATTATTTTTAATTGCTTAACTGCACAGCATGATATCTATTCTCTGGAGTTTTAGGACAATGCATTAATGTCAATACTCTATTTTATACAGGATCTTATCGATAGGATATTATCTATCATCTCAGATGAACAAGGTATGATTATACTATCCTATCAGACACACACATGACTTATATCTTGTAGTTTGTAACTTTTGTCTATTTCATTAGTGTGAAAAACTCATTATATATGCGTAGCACAGTTATTATTTAAACTCATAACACTTATTTTGCAAATGTTTTTTTCTTCTTTGAATATCTCATTGGATGTTGTAAATTGTGGCATGTGCATTGATTTTCTTTAGTTCAAGTTAGATGGAAATTCTAGGGAATGTAGTGAGTTCTTTGTTATGCCCACACTAAATGATAAATCTTCCTTAGTTAAAATAAGAAACACCCTAAACCCTAAATGAAAAAGTATTGGCAAACTATATTAAGGTTTTTCATTTGCATATGGCATCTCTTGTACTTTTCAGAATGCAGTGAGTTCTTTCATCTGCACACACTAATATGTGAAGTCGTGTTTCTTATATTCCTCCCTTTCTCCTGTAAACTAATCAACTTGTTATTTTTTCCCCAGTTGCTAAAGTACGGGCTAAGAAGAATGCTGTTGAAAAAGAACAAGTGGTAAAATTAGTGGAGGACACATATAGGTCAGTGTCAGCGACAACATTATTGAAGACATTTTCTTCATTTAGTTTTGTTATGCTTCAGATTAATGTAATGGCTGAAGTTTTATAGATAAGTTCATAGTTAACACATGATTTGGTTATCTGTTTTTAGGTTTCCTTTAAGTTGACTATACTGGTGTATATATGCCATAATGTCCTCATTTTTTATAATTTTTCTTTCATGATGTTGTGTTTTTTTCCCCAGAAAACTGCAGGTATCTGGAGCCACTGATATAGCATCAAAGGGGCAGGGTGCTTCAGACAGCAGTAATGTGAAAATTAAAGGTGAAGTTGAGGATTCCGTTCAATCAGCTACAAAGGTTCGATGTCTCTGTGGAAGTTCATTGGAAACAGATCTATTGATCAAGGTATACTATTCACTATATTTCTTCCATCCTCACGATTTATAAAATTATATGCTTCTTTACATTCTCGTAGGATTTCATTGATCATTTCCATTATTTTCCTTGGATGTCATGTGAATTTAATTAAAAACTTTCCTGACAGCTTATATTTGATAATTTTGGCCTTGTTTACAGTGTGAAGATAGAAAATGCCCTGTGTCGCAACATCTCAACTGCGTTATTATTCCGGATACACCCACTGAAGGACTCCCGCCAATCCCAGATACATTTTATTGTGAAATATGTCGTCTCAGTCGTGCAGACCCGTATGTCATGTTCCCTTTTTATTTCAGCTTATATGGGGTGTGAATAAATTGTTTGAAAGATTTTTCTCCATAGAATTGTGTTGAATTTTTTTTATGTTCACTGCCAGAGCCATCTGTGTTTCTATCTTGTCAAGGGTTTGTGTTGGTTGTTTTCTATTACCGAGCTATTATATCCGTTATTGGTCCATTGAACTGAGTTTAGGAGACATCTAGTGGTTCTAGGAACCAATTGTTTGAAGTTTAAAAAGAATTGAATCCATCTTGCAGCTTTTTTAGATGCTACTATTTTCAGCTTACAAGGAAAGTCATCTTTTGTTTACTGTCTTTTCATTTTCAAAAAAACATTAATTTTTATTTTCAATCATCTTTTAATCCAAAAGTGTTTTTTTAGAAAGAAAAAAAACACACAACCAAATGTACCTGTACTTTTATTACACCAATTCTTTTAAATAGCGTAGTAATGATTTTGATAGTTGTAAAGATGGTAATTTTATGCGCATTTATTCATATATGATAGCATTGTTATATCCTAGCATGTGTTTGGTTTCATGAATGAAGATTATAAGAAATGATTTTGCCTATTATCAAATTTAATTTTAGAAAAAATACAAATGCTTGCGTATTGTTAGATAAAATTTATTTTGCCACCAAGTCTTGGTTTCACTAGGTTAAAACCAAAATCAAGTTTTACATCAAACTTGCTTTTAGAGTAAAAACATCAAAATATAGATCACTTCACTTCAAACCGAAGTTTACATTCAAAATCACATTTAACAAATGCTCACCCAAACACACTTAGTCTGAGTTTTGATTAGAGATTCATATTAGTACATATGGTTCTGTTTGAGGCTTTGCCTCTTTTTATTTATTTTCCTTTTCATGCATGTGATTATGATTTTCTGAGTATACTAACTAAGTTGTGTTGCATTAGATAGCTTTTTAGTCTTCTTATATTTTTATATTCCCTTGTAACTGGAAGAAGTTACCTATCCTTTTATTTATCCCACATGCTCTTCTCTATATCACAGGTTCTCGGTTTCAATGATGCACCCTTTACTTCCGGTGAAGTTGGCTACAACCCTTGTTCCAACAGAAGGGTGAGTACCTTATGTTGATTTTGTTGAATCTGGACATAGTCGTGTAATCGTGTTCATTTGTCTTCTTATATGCCATTAGAAGATATTTTGTTGCCTAGGCTTGAACTTGGTCAGTAGAGACTAACACATTCTTCGTATCTTATATGCTACTAGGAGATATTTCGTTGCCTAAATTGGTAGAGATTTTCATTTAGGGCAGTGAGGGAGTGGTGTCTAATTCCAATAGTGAATGCAAATGCACATGCATTAACTGCTGTCTATATGTTTTGGTTACGTTCTATATACAGTTTTCGTTTAGGTTTTTTGTGCCATTTAAAGGGATGGTAATGTGTGTTATTTTATATTGTGGTGATAATACTCTCAAGTCTGAGCACGATTATCCCCTCAAAATTAAACTTTTTTCCATCCTCTTTCTGAGTTTTCATTTTTTGTCTGAAGGTTTTTCTTAAATATTTTCGTATTCAACACAAACATGTACTCCCTCCGTCCCATTACAAGTGTCGTGTTTGGAATAATTCTTTGTCTTAAATTACTTGTCACTCTAAAATACGAAGACAACATCTATTAACTTTTTTAATTTGTGTAAAAAAATTTAACTTTTTCTAATAATACCTTCATTTAATTAAATAATCGGTCTAACTATTCCACTACTATGCTACTGCTACTACTACTACTACTACTACTTTTAATTACTCTAAGTAATATGGGTATTTTAATCTTCGTACATCATTTTACTACATAAATTAACGTAATCAATCATTTTCTAAAGAAATGTACATGACCTAATGACACTTATAACGAGATAATATTACTTTACTGATGTTAAAACTTATTTTTTGTAGTGCTTTTCTTTTAGAAAGACTTGACCGTGTTTCTGTTTGAATGGTTCAGATCCAACCCCGTGCAGAGTGTTGAGAAAACATTTCAACTTGCAAGAGCACACAAGGACATAGTATTAAAATCAGAATTTGATATTCAGGTTGGTTTGGTTTCTCATTGTAAGTATTAACACGTAACCTTCTACTAATCTACTTGAGCGGTTTGTGATGTTTGCCAAATGACATCATATGTAGGCTTGGTGCATGCTTCTGAACGACAAAGTTCCATTCAGGATGCAATGGCCACAATATGCAGACCTTGTTGTAAATGGTATGTTATTGTGATGTGTAATCTAATCCGGGGGTGTTATTTTACTTTTCATTAATCTATTTTGTTTCCAGTTGTAGATTTTGTTTTGTTTGCATATTATATTATTATCTAATTAAAAGCTCATAATTTTATTGTAAAATGTCAATGATTTTTTTTGAAATTCATGAGCTTTGTAGTTTTGAATTTTTGTTCTATTTGATTATGATCATATAGGCTATTCTGTTCGTGCAATTAATAGACCCGGTTCACAATTGCTTGGGGCTAATGGTCGCGATGATGGCCCAATTGTGAGTTTATTGTCATTAATTATTATAACTATTCCGAATTTTCTGCAGTTGTCTTATTTACCCAGCACTTTAAATGTAGATTGTCGGGGAGCTATTTTTAGTCTAAATATTTAGCTGTGTTATGTTAAGTTTTGTCTGTATTGGTTTTTTTCAATTTCTTATTATATTTTTTTTTTGTTAGATCACACCATATATAAAAGAAGGAGTTAACAAGATTTCTTTGACGGGGTGTGACACTCGCATTTTCTGTTTGGGGGTCCGCATTGTTAGAAGGCGCACTTTGCAACAGGTATATTGAAGTCTTCCTTAACTTTTAACTATAATAAGTTGAATGTCTGTTGGTTTCTTTAATCCAGGCATATATAGTCAAGTTTGTTGTTGACAATCTGTGTTCTATGGTAACAGTCCAAAGTTTCTGCGGCTGATTCCTGAGAAATTCGATAAAATTTGGAATGCCTGTGTGGTTCTTTTTCCATTATCTGAAGAACACAAGTTTTAACCATGGTCTCAACCCCATAGCTTCTAACATAAAAGAAACCGCTAACAGAAAAATCTGAACAACCCCATTTTTCTAAATTTACAATGATACTGTACACTATTATTATTATTGTTGTTCTAAATTATGTTTGTCCCTAGTTGCTTTTGCAAAATGCACCAACTTGCTTAACCATTTGACTTTGGAGAGGTGTGTGTGCATGGATCCTAAAAAAACAATGGGGGTTGAGGATAAGGTGTCCTCTTAAACGGGTAGAAACACAAAGGAGAAAACAGAAATAATGAGGGAAAACTAAGAATGCTGAACACCTAAGGCACACGTAATCCTTGAGTACGATAAAAATACAATTCAACAAGGATGTTTTCTTTTGGTTTATACTGTTGAAATGTGTTTTGTTGGTATGGTTGGATAAAAATACAATTCAACAAGGATGTTTTCTTTTGGTTTATACTGTTGAAATATGTTTCGCCGGTATGGTTAGATTTTAAGAGTATATGTTTTGATTGAACTTACAATTTCTTCCATCTGTGCCATAAAATTAATAATTTAGTTTCTGGTATCTAGATCTTGAACATGATTCCAAAGGAGTCCGATGGTGAGCGTTTTGAAGTTGCTCTTGCTCGTGTCTGTTGTCGTGTTGGCGGTGGAAATTCAGCTGATGATGCTGGTAGTGACAGTGATCTGGAAGTAGTTTCAGATACTTTTAGCATCAGCCTTCGTTGTCCAGTAAGGCTTTGATGTATTGGATTCTTTTAGTAATTCAAGAAGTTTTACAAACCAGTCCTCTATGTTTTATAAATTTTATGTACTTGTGAAATTTGTAGATGAGTGGTTCAAGAATGAAGATTGCAGGAAGATTCAAACCTTGTGTTCACATGGGTTGTTTTGATCTTGAAGTTTTTGTGGAAATGAATCAACGCTCAAGAAAGGTAAAATCCTCAGAAACTGTGCATGGTTTGTCTTATTTCTTTCTTTGTTTTGAAGTGTTAAATGAAGCATTAATCGTTTCTGCAGTGGCAATGCCCCATATGTCTCAAAAACTATGCACTGGAGAATATCATTATTGATCCTTATTTCAATCGCATCACTTCTATGGTAGTGTTTTCCTCTTTGACCTTCATTTCTCTTCCCTGTATGTATTTGAGTCTTATGAACCAATACTCATTATTGAAATTGGTTTTCTCGCACAGATGAAAAACTGTGGGGAGGAGTTTACAGATGTGGAGGTGAAACCTGATGGTTATTGGCGTGTCAAGGCTAAGAGTGAAAGTGAATGCCGTGAGTTGGGGAATCTTGCTAAATGGCACTGTCCTGACGGATCCCTCCCTGTTTCTACCAGTGGAGAAGACAAGAGAGTGGAAACTTTGAATGTCAAACAGGAAGGTGTTTCAGACAGTCCTAATGGCTTAAGACTTGGCATTAGGAAAAACTGTAATGGAGATTGGGAAGTCAGCAAACCCAAGGACACAAACACCTTTTCTGATAATAGGTTGAATGCGGATTTAGGAAATCATGAAGTTGTAGTTATTCAAATGAGCAGCAGTGGCTCTGGAAGTAGATTGGATGGTGATGATCCAAGCGTAAATCAGAGTGGTGGTGGGCATACAGATTATTCTCCTACTAATGGGATTGAGACGGATTCTGTGTGTCGCGCTAATGTTGATTCAACTTATGGATATACTATTCCCAACACTTCTGCTCCGATGGCTAATGCAGAAGTTATTGTTCTTAGTGATTCTGAAGATGATGATATATTAGTATCTCCTGCAGTTGGTTGCGGAAATATTCAAACTGGTGATGCAGTTGATGCATACTCGGTGCCTCCACCTGGAATTATGGATTCATATGCAGGAGATCACAGTATTGGGGCAAATCCATGCTTTGCCGTTTTTGATAATCCCAGTGAAGGCATTTTTGGGATTCCCTCCGTCTGGCCATTGCATTCTGGAACTCAGGCAAGCTCGGGATTCCAACTATTCAGTTCTGATGTGGATGTGTCTGATGCATTGGCCCATGGTGATATTAATTGCTCCTCATCACTGAATAGTTATACACTGGCTCCTGAGACTGCTCTGGGATCTAGTACTCTAATACCAAACTCATCCACTGATCGGTCTGACACTGATTTAAATGGTGGTTTGGTTGACAATCCATTGGCATTTCATGGAGAGGATCCCTCGCTTCAGATTTTTCTCCCTACAAGACCAGCAGAATCATCTGTGCAGCATGAATTAAGAAATCACACAGATGTGTCGAATGGTGTCTGCACAGAGGATTGGATCTCTCTTAGCCTTGGGGGTGGGGCTGGTGGCAGTATTGGTGATGCTTCCACAACAAATGGTTTGAATCCCAGACCGCAAATTGCATCCAGAGAAGATGCGCCAGATTCTTTAACAGATTCTTTAACTGAGGCTGATTTGTTACTTGCTGAGACTGGTTAGTATCATTTACATTTTATAGCGCAGAAACAACCAATTACTTATTATAAGAAAGTAAATATATTAGATCATTGAAGGAATTCTTAAAATAAAAAATATTTTCCATTTCCAACGTTACTCTTTGCTTTGTCCATGTTTCTGTCTTTCACTATTTCTTAAATGAACATGTTATTAGGCTTTTTGCATGGGTGATCACCAAGATTTATCTAAGTTCCATATCAAGTTTGTTTATGCTTCCTATAAAAGAGGATTGGGAACTTGCTATTTCATTTTCTTCATGTAGATGCTACTGTGTTGGATACTGTGGGACAGTGATTGTACACTATAGGAAGAATGGTCTGCATAATTATGTTAATTTTCTGCACCGTGTCGTTGTCTAATTTCATTGAATAGTTGAAAACACTTGCATAAAAGAAAATAGTGCTTTCCTAAACTACAGATATACTTCATGATGATGACCGAAGGTATCCCATTAACTTATTAGTTGGATTTTTTTTTTCTTTCCGGATCAATATAATCAATACCAAATTGGTTACAATGCCTGTTGATGCAAATTGCATTTGTATCCTTGTAAGTTTTACTATTGGCTAGTCTCTTTTAGTAAAAGCATGCTGTTTATTGCTTGCTAGGATTAAGCATTTTGCTTATTTACACGATCAAATATTTAACCATGGGGAGAGGAGGGACAAGGAAGGATGGCCTGATGAAATATTGTAGTGATCTTTGTCGTAAAATGTCTAATTGGCTATCGTTTATTTGCATCTGTAGAAAGTTATGGTTATTTTGTGCAGCTTGAAAACGTGGAGCCTAATCTCTAGCCCAAACGTTAGCTGTATTTGTTTGTGCTCTTTTCCTGGTCCATCTCCTTCCTCGTGTTTTGATCTTATATTTTGCTCCTAATTACAGACAAATATGCACGCAACTTTTTTACAATATGTGTATTCTGACTATATTCCTGTTCTAATTTAGACTCTAAATGCCACTTTTTTCCTTCTCTAACCTGACTTGTTTTTCCTCATGCAGCTTCTTTGCTTCGTAGTGTGGATGATGCTGGATCTGACAAAGCAAGTAGGAAAAGATCAGACGGCCCTTTCTCATTTCCCCGCCAAAAACGTTCAGTAAGGCCCCGCTTGAATCTTTCTATTGGTTCAGATTCGGAGTAGAGGGTATTACACCTCTAATAGCTTTAGACGCCCTTACCGCTGCAATTTGTACCTAGAAAGTTAGAGCAGCATTTTTGGTCCTCAGGAAGTGAAAACTGTTGTCTTCTGAAACATCTATGGTGTAGCCGCGCTACAAAATTTCCCCCAGCAGAATCATGTTCCTGTAGGGTGTCATTACCCTACAGGAACAGAAAGATGTTGGCTGCAATTGTCCTCAGTTATTTATGCAGATATATTCAGAGTTGTCCTAATGACACATGATAGTGCTGCTTTTGTCTAGACGGGCATTCAGATTTGATAGTTCCAGTTATTATATCTGCAATTTTGTCTCTGCTGCTGATAGTAATTAACCAAGTTTCAGCCAAACAAATTGAATAGGAGAATGAAAAATAGTTTTTATTATTTACAACCAGGCAGATGCTGCTTTTCGCTTTTGTAATATATATGGTTGCTAATATTTTGTAATATATTTAGGCACTAGATAGTGGTCTCCTGGATTAGCAAATTTTCATGAGGATCAAATCAACATTTCCTCCTTGTATTCAGTTCTAGCTCAACTGTGTTCTTATTCTTTGGAACACAGCTTGAACGAGTTGAATTGTTGTAAAATATAGAAGCTTAAATGCGATCGAAGTATTGAACCTTTGCGCTGATATGTTTAAACCAAAGGACAAATTGCAATATCTTTTTTTTACGGGAAACAATCTTCATTCATAATCGACGATAAGATCGATACAATCAATTGACCAAACTTGTGTTGAGGCATTTTCCATACTCAACTTAACACAAATAACAGAAAAACCAAATACACAGCAGCAAAATGCATTTCAAACACTATTTTTTTTTTTTTCAAACGTGGATTTCAAAACAGACACACTGAGAAAATATTAAACATTTTATTTGGCTCATTTTGCACGGTTGTTTCCCGACCAATGCTTTCAAGTTCAGCCATTGATACGACCAATAATCTACCCTCAATAATCTACCCTATGAACATGTGTAGATTTCCTCAGTTTACTTCTAACAATATTTCTGTTCTGATTGTTTCTTGGATTCTTGCTCAATCCAAAGAGAGGTATAGCTCCCTTCGATTATCTGCTTCGGGCTATTGGTCGTGGTTTGGCTTTTACTTGTGAATCTCACTCTCAGTCGGCCTTACCTTGCAACATAGTCATCCTTATGCTCCTATTATTCCCTATATTCGCAGTGATCTCACTCTACGGTGAGAAAGAAATCAATGTGCAGATTGGTCAAGTTCGGCAACAACATGGATCCTAACAAGGTTGTTTTGAATCTTTGTCCCTTAGCGCTCTCTAGGTTAATCCTTGCGAATGTCGTGGCAATCCAAAGTGTTTGAGGATTTTTTTCCTTTTTCTATGCCATAGGTAAAAAAAAGACCAGTATATTTTTTTTGGTTACAACATAGAAAGATGATACTAAATTGATTTGTGGATTTTTTTTTTCTTTGACTAAAGAGAAAGATGATACTAGATCGATTTGTAGAATTCAATGAATTGCATATTTATTGATTTGTTTATTTTTCCATATTCCATAATAGACTTCTCAATATACTTCAGTAACATATATCCACCAATTCAATACACCTTCTCCATCTAATAAGTCTCCTCAAATTACTCTAGTATACTTTTCTATGCGTTTACCCAAACTTTTCCAAATTCCACATGACTATCCAAATTAATATAAACAAATAACACTATAGTTTTTGTTCAATCAAATACTTGTATCATACATTCCAACAAATTTTTGTAGTGTTATTCTTTCTTTTTTTACCATTGTAGTATTATTTATTTTATTCTTAAGTTTCAAAATTATTTTATGCCAATTGCATTGTAAGTATCCCAAAATAAAATGAGATTTTAAAGCTTCTAAAAATAATTATTGACACAATCATTTGGGTTCAAACTTGATACCTCATAATTGTGTATGCGAGTTTCAGCGGTGCATACCACTTTGCCTATAGACCAAACAAAAAAATATTGACAGGAACCTGTTTAAGAAAGTCATTATTTTTTGTAACAATCAAGCAATTCAGTCCTTCCAAATTTACATAATCACAAATTAATTTATGAATTTGAAGATGGTCAATCAGTCTAGTTTCATAAAATTATTTAGTTTTTATATGATGGAGAGATTAATTGATTGATAATACTCAATTTCAAAGCCATTGTTGGGCTCATAACTAGCTTAAAAATAGTAAACATTTTTTTGACACAGCTCGAATATAGTAATCAATCACAATAAACATGGAAATAATGTTAAGGCCAACATATGCAACTAGGTTCTAACTGCTGTTGGAGAAGAATCTGGCTGTCCCACTGAGGAGGACTTTGAAGCCTCCATAATCAATGGTGTCTGTTCCAAACAGCTCTGGTTATCATCATTCATCATCCCAATTGTCATCTTCTCCACTTCTTCTTGTGTGTATATATGGATTTTTGATGCCATATCACAGAACTCACTGCAGCCAAAAGGGTGAGTATATTTTTTCAGTATGTATCATATCATCCATAATATGTTACATAGAATAGAATGGACTCCATAGAACAACTGTCAGGTTCTGTGATTCTGTCCCATTACGGCCAATGATAAGGTGCCACTTAAGGTGTGAAATAGATTCCTGGCCGACATTTGAAATATAATACTACAAGGCACAGTCAATCAAAAAAACCATTGAATGATGATCAGACGACTCATTCCGAATGAACCATATGATCTTTATTCAATGGTTTTCTAACTTACACTGTGGTGAATGCGTGATATTGTGATGGCAGACAAACGAAGTCAAGATGCACCCGTTTTTAATTGGTGTACCGGTACAACATAAGTCATAGCCATTAGATCGATATTTTGAAAAATTTATACTGATTTAATGGCTGAAACAGATGGTGTGTATACCATTTACAAATAGACAAAAGAAGCATTTTCAGTATAACAAATGAGTATAGGAAGATGAGTAATACTTACTGCCATGGATCATCCCCAACAACCATAATGTCATTTTCACTGTCAGTGTAGAGGATTCTCCATCCTTTGTCAGGATCTCTTAGAAGACCTTCCATGCCAAATAGTCTCTCTAGTTCACTCACCAGATCATTGTAGCTGCTCAATCTTGAGAGATCAATGGCTCTTCCAACTAAGCTACCTTGCTTGTGAACCTTCATTCATTGTATATTACATATGCGTCGGCAAATTGTCAAAGGAAGAGAGAAAAATTCATATCACAATATAACTCGGTTGTTATTGTCGCTCACCTTTGTGCAACTTCTTTTAGCAGAGTTTTGTAGATTTTGTGAGGTGGTTTCCGCTGCTGCCGATAAGGAAAATCCAAACAGTTTACAAGGATTTACCTTCGCCTTGAAATTTTCGTCATTTGAAATCCTCATGGTTGCACCCAGAGAAGCAGTAGCAGAAATATTGTCCTGCACCTTCTGCTTGTTTCGGATTGCGAAACTTGATATTCCAACTTCATTTCTCAATGTACCTATCTGAGCTGAAGGAGTATTAAATGAAGCATTCTCTAGTTGGAAATTGGTTGGTTTGGAGCACAGCATACTACCTTGACCAACTTTGTGTATATCACCATATGGAAAAGAGGAACTTTGAAGAACTTCTGATCCTAATGAGTGAAAGTTAAGTTTGGTTGCATTATGCAGGTTATAATTTGTGTAACTAACATTGGTTTTACCCCAAGAGTTAAGGTTTAGATCAACCTTTCCTGTCAGAGATCTCAATGGATATATTTCTTGACCTTGCAAGACCCTAGGAAACCGGTTCGTTTCCGTGAAGTCTGCATAACTAGAAGGTTGAATCCTCATAAACTCGGAAGAAGTAATCTTTCTTGCTCCATTTGATTCAAGATTAGTATGTCTTAGAGAATTGATATCAAATTCTTTCTGCTTAGTTACTGTGTCACATCCATAATATAGTGACATAAAACTCGCTTTTTCTTGACCTTGCAAGACCTTGGGCAATCTTACAGACTCATCAAAGTCCATAAGCCCACTGTCTCCTGCTGTCAAGAAGATGGGGGTGATTAGGATACAATGAGTTTAGTGATTAATGCTATTTATCTATCTCGGCATTTGGATTCATACCAGTGATAAGGTGACTGGGTGATTCAACTTGCAGACCCATCCGCAGTTTCTTCAGTCTTCGAGAAGATTGAATGTTCAAGGGAGGGAGAGAAGTAGACGGATCAATCTCCCAAGGAGAGACTCTATCTTGATGATTAGTCTTAATATCCTCATCCCATCTGACCTGTGGAGTATCACAGATAGCTTTTATTGATCAAGCTATCGCCATTTGGTTATTAATTTATTAATGTAATGTTTAGAAAAGCATACACTTCAATGGCAAAGTTAGTGATGATAAATATCTATATCAAATGTTAAATGTATAATATAATTGTAACATACTGCATAGTATTAGTCTATAAAAAAAGTAGAAAATGTACCATCAAGCATCTCCATTTTGACTTGGGCCATTTATAGGGATCCAAATCACTCATTCCAGTCACTATACCGTTACTACACCTGCAAGACATGAAAATGATATCATGTTGTAGATAGAATACAGACCAATGGCTATAGATTTATGACTGATGTTGTAGCTGACCTTCTATCTGGAGATTCATCCATTTCAAATTTCATTTTGAATCTTGTCCCTATGGTCACCGGATTCCTGATGCTTTTAACATACTTTTGGTAAGGCACAACAAAATCGGCATGACTAGCTCTGTATTACAACAAATTCAAACACATTAAATATACATGAGGGATAAAATAACCCTTTATCTAACATTTTGCAAAACAAGAAAACTATATCCATTAATCAAGTACCTTGGACTGTAGAAAACATGAAACATGCTTTTTGCGGAGATAGCATTAGCCACAGAAGAAAGGAAACTAGGTGAACAACTCTGGTTACCAACAATTGATTCAGGCAGACCGCTTCTCGGTCGAGCAGCTCTTCTGATTCCCAATCTTAACTCTCCATTTTCACCCCTACATAGAGATTCATGAGCAGTAAGGTACATTGCAGGAACAGCATATGAAATATCTAGCATATACAGATTAATGCCAATTCAAAACCTCTCAGTTCAACACAAACACACACCTTAGAATGAGCACTGCGTCCCCAGAAACAAGATTCTTTTGGCTAACAAAAATACTCCAGCCAGTAGTGAGCAGATGCCTCCTTGGCTGACCTGACAAAGATTACAACATGGAATTTCTGTTTCATTCATAGTCAATATTTGAATCCAACCAATCACAATATTTCTGTTTCACCTACCTCGATAAATATGGCGAAATTTCCACTCCACACCATGCAGGTCTTTTGCAACAAGCTCTTGAGAGGGTCTCTGCTGCTTATAATCCTAAAGAAGTGAAAATAAACAGAATTGATCACCACCTTCAAAACACTTTCCAACAATTTCAGGTCAGAAAATTAAATAAATTAGCTAATGAAAATAAGCTGAAAATAGCTTATAGATATGTCATTATAAGCTATTTTTATATGTTCTTTCAAACAGTGTCACAAGTATGTATGCCAGTAGATAAACTCAAACAAGCCAATCCAAACAGACTCAGTGTGTCATACTCATACCAAAGGAGGAAAACAATCTTCAGCAGCTCGACGAGGAACAGAAAACCCTCCATGAGTGCTGGTATCAGAGGCAGTGAGTGTTTTGCAAAACATGTGAGAAGCTAATTTTGTAGGCGATCTTCCATTTCCCTCTCCATCTGCTTCTAAACCTTCAGGCTCTTTGTCATCCAAACACATCCCTGCTAACTGAATACAACACAAGATTTACAGTCATCTTATGAGGTAGGAGCAAAGAAGCAATTGCTGCATCATGTATAACACTAGTATTTGGATCCCGAGGAGAAATTCGACAAAAGAATCTATAAAGTTATGATTTATAATTTGTTAAGTTCAGCTATCGAGGATCAACAAAGTTTAACGATAAATCACAATCTCACATTAGCCATTCATCAATGATGTGTATCAACTGTAAGTACATTTTCTTTTGACTAAATTAAGTACATCTTTTATAAATCTATAACTTCAAAAAATAATTAGATTCCAAAACTTGATTATTTCCCTAGAAGGAATCTAAACCATAATGCATCAAAAAAGAAATAATATGACCAACCAAATATTTTTTTTTTTTAAAAACTTGGTATTCAATCCAAGGACCGACTAATCCGAGGAGTCCAATTTCACTGTATATGTTAAACCATAAAACCAACCTCTGCCTGTGGAAGCAAAGTAACTTGTGTGTAAACCTCATCATTCTCCTTATTGGCCTGTTAATGAAAAAAATTAAACAAAACCATATGAAAAAAGTCTATGTGAATTAAGCATATACAATTCAATGAAAGAGTAAAGTTAACTCAATTTAAGTGCTTACAAGTAATTGAACATTGACAACCCTACAAAAGATTTGTGGTTGAAGACCATATGTTGGAATTTCCAATGAAGAAAAGAGAGACAAAGATGCAACTTGTTCCAAATGACCTTGTGGAAAATAAACTACAACATTCCCTTTCTTTGGAAGTGATGTTAAAGGTCCAGCACAAGCATGCCATAGTTCAAGATAAGATGAAGATACAAGAGCTGAAGTGGAACTAGAAGATGAACATGTTGGTGATGAAGAAGAAGATAAAGTGCAAACACAACAAACACTTTTCTCACATTCACCATTGCAACACACATTTTTCTTTACTTCAGTGATGGAATCATTCAGATCAATTTCCATGAACACCAACAATGTTTTGTGGTTGGTTCTTCTCTTAGGACTCAAATGAAAATCTATCGGAATATAAAAAGACTTATGAATTAATGATCCGTCGTGATTTTCTCGCGGTTTAGTCTATGATATTTTTACACTGAGGATAAATTAGTCCGGTTGTTATAATGAGTCTGAGACTAATTTATCCTCGATATAAGAGTATCAGAGATTAATTTAGATATTATTTTTTGTCGGATATTAAATTGCATTGGATAAATTTGTAGTGAGTCTTTGAAAAAAAGAAGATAAAGGTTAAGGAGAGTGTAATGAAGTGGATTTATGAAAGAAAGAAAAAGGGAGGAGAGAAAGATGAGGTGGAAATGAATGAGGTCAAATCAAATATGAAATAATGAAAAAAGGAATTCATGTTTGGAGGGACACCACAAAAAAAAGTGAAAACAAAGAGTGTCAAATAATAACAAGAAATTCAAAGTGGTATGATTCTTGTTCTACCATATTTGAAGGTAATGAGAAGAGGGAACAGGAAAAGGAATAGACAATTGTATCAAAAGTTAATTTTGTTAGTGGCTTTTGTACTTGTTGTGTGTGTGTGAGTGTGAATTGAGTGGGGGGACAAGGTAGGATAGTAACAGAACCCACACTTCTTATTTGCTTTGTCCTTAGCTTTATCTTTTCTCTTTATTGATAATTTCTTCACTTGTTGGTGAGACCCTCCACATACACATACCAAAAATTGATGTTTCCTTCGAGGGCGGATCCAGATTTTTGGTACATGTGGAGCTAAATTTTTAAAGAAAAAATAATGCAAACTATATTAAAAATAAGAAATAACATTGTTTGATCCAATACATTACAATGAAAATATCATCTCCTATCCATTTGTTGAAAATGAGTTAAAATGACATCATTGCTAAAAGAACATCTCTTTCTATATAAGTTACAAGTCAGTCATTTAGCACTGATCACCCATTTTGTTACATAGGTTACTCTTCACAATTTTCATAGCTGAAAAAACACGTTAAACACTTGCGGTTGCTACCGGCAAGAGCAAAGTCAACTTCAAAAGTTTATAAACTATAGCAAATGTGTTGTATTTATTTGTTTCCACAAGTTTTGCACAAAGATCTGAAAGCCCTTTCAACTTAGCAAATTTTTGGTCAAATCGAACATTTGTAATATAATTCATAAGTTGATGACGTAACACCACTTCCGACACATCTATAAAATCATTTGGATAAACCCAATCATCCTCAATAATTTGTTCACATCAAAAACGGCAAATGACTTTGCAAAACTCAAACATAAAAACACTGTTAAAAAGATAGTTTACTCATTTACCGACTTGTTCTTTTGTGTTATATCTATTATAGAAAAAATATATGGAAAAGGCATGTGGGGTTTTAGCCACACATGTATCCGTCCCTGCCTTCATTTGATAAAAACAAAATTTAACACATTTTTTTTGGTTACTTTTAAGTTTCTTATGAAATATCATGTATATTGCGCTCCTAAGTTTGTTATGAATATTATGTGTTTGAAATTCAAGTCTTTGTTGTTGAACCCTATATCAGTTAAAAATGGAGGAAATATCCGATACTATATAAGAAAAGTTGCTCATATTCTTAATATCATAAGGTTTTTGGATGAAGGCGTTGTCTCAAAGTTTCTTAGAGGTTTTGAACTTTTAACTCGTTGCCACACCTAACGCTTTTCAGACTCTCCAACAAATGGTATCAAAGTTATGTATTACCAACACTTGAGAGAGATTGTTGAGCTTTAAGTGTGAGTGGTTAATCTCACATCGATTAGAAATAGATAATTTTTTTAACATATAATTGTAGATATGATATCAATGTCTTTTAGAGTCTCGAACAATTAAACCGGTCTACTCAACATCATGTATACTATGTATACTGTTCTTTGTTAGAATTTGAATGTTGATGTTAAAATTAGTTGGTGTTGGTTATAAAGAGTTATAAGTTGGTTATAATTAATTGCAAATTTGTTTGTTTACTTATAATTATTATATATAGTGTAACTATCTTAACGTAATCAACTTTTTATATTGTATTATCATTCATCTCATTTTGATATGTTTGTATATTGCTTTTCAAGTTTTAAATCTAAAATTCATCCACAAATATAGGTAAATGAACATAGATTTAAAATTTAAAACTTCATATATAAATCGACCGAAAATACCAAATTAAGGTGAAAAAAAAGAAATGATCAAATCATTGTCTAAAATTAAATTAAGGGATCACTAGTGTAATTTTTCATATTTATTTTATTTTATTTTATGATTAAGGTATATTGAGAGGACAGACAAGGTGTGTAGTGTGTATTTGTTGGTATAGTGTTTGGCAGCAAGTATGGTGGGGGTGTTGTTTGTTGTTAGGACTCCTAATCAACTGCTCAGAATTCAGAGAGAGAAGCCCTCTTCTCTTCATCACCACTCACTTCATTTCTTCACATTTTCCTTTTCCTTTTTTTCATAGTCATCATGTCCTCAACTGCATCTCACACGCTACCAATTCTAACTTTCTCACACTTACCAAAATATATATAGACCACTCATTCTAATCACTTTGTGGAGCATATACTATTCTTTTACTTAGATGAGGTGATTAAATTCTTATTGGTTTTACATTGATACATGCTAATAATCTAATTGGTGGTTAATGCATGAGATCATATTTTAATTAAAATAAATAAATAATAGGAAAATTCTATGGTGAAGTTATGAGAATGATTTTTCTGGTGAAGTTAATCCTCAAATTATATTATATCTCAATTTAATTAACAAAATGATCCTTTTCTTGAAAACTCTAATAAATTAAACTTTTTTATGCTCAAGGTTCCAATTCTACAATTTATGGGGAAAGAAACAGAATCAGTGAATTTTTTTTAAAAAAATGTGATATTATACACCTAAAATTAAACAGTTATAAACCGATTTTCACAAGGTTCCAATCCTTCAATTAACAAAATCCCCGTGTTCTTAGAAATCCTAAAAATTAAATCTTTATAAATTAATGTTCTTTAATTTCCTTATAAAACAAACAGAATAATGAAAATCCTAAAAAATCATCACATTCTCCTCCATACTGATTTTCGCCTTCAACACATAGATTCTCATTTGTGCACTAAGATTGAAATTCCCCTTGATATTTTGTATGAGGGCTGATTTGTAATAAGGTAAAGTTTAGTCTTAGAGTGGTCCACCAGCAAGACACTAGATAACATGACATGAACAATTATACTATTAATATTGGATAAACAAAATAACTTTTTCAAAAAAGTCAGTTTCCTGACTGCACCATAGAAACTCCCTAAATAATATTGGTGAAAATTTTCTTATCTTATATCTGAAGTACAAATTGGTTAATTTAGGACACTTTTTCCTGAAAATATGATCATTAAAAGACTATATAAGATTCCTTAACTAGTGTCAAATAATGATAAAAAGGTTTGAGTAATTTGCAGGTTTTGTAAAATTCACTAGTAGTAATTATCAAAAGTTAAACAAAATAAGATAAAATTGGTCCCATGAAGGAGAAGAAGAAGGATCATATCTATCTATCTCCTAGCTTTCCCCATCACATAGATTATTGTTTGGATAAATATAAACTAAGAAATCACTTTTCAATGGCTTTTAGAGAACTATAACAATTTTTTCCCTTTCAATTTCATCACTTATCTCTTGAATTCAAATGCACGCTAGAGAACCCCTCGTGCATACATAATGTCATAATCAAAACACCTACTGTAATAATTTATCTTTCTCTTCTCAAAAAATAAATCTATTTCTATAAAGTAATATATATTAAAATAATGTTCTTGCACGGGTGCTATGCATTTTATCTTTTGTTAATTCTTATTGACTACTTTATAAAAATGTTATTACAATATATCAAATGTCATAATCAACAAAAATAGTTAAAGAAAATGTATGTAACTTAATCATAGCTAGATACGCATAAGAAAGAATATACTGAACGTACGTACCGACAATGAGCAAGGAAAGTTGGTAGTGTCAAGCAATTGAATATTGAGTCTTCAAAATATTTCTCTCTTACTGAAAAAATAAAAGCAAAGAAATAAATTTGAAATTTTTGTTCTACCTTATATGGAAACAATACAATACATTACTAGCTAAAAGCCACAAGTCTCCACTAAAGGATTTTGTGGAAGCTAATTCTTGGTTTGTTGTTTCCCAATAATTAAGGTCAGCATGAATAAGAGTGATACAGTGATTTTCTCTTAATATAAATATTATTTTTGTGTTAACCTTTCAATTTATATGACAATGTGATTCAGATAATTTAGAGTTCAGTCGTGAATTAAGTGTAGTTTAACAACGAATTGTTTCATTCAGTAATCGAAATTGGATTTTTTCAAACATTCATCATTCTGATGGAATTTATCAACCACTTAAATCTAATTGACTGGTTATAATATAAATATTTTTATTTTTTAAAAAGTTATTCTCTCTATCCCAAATTATATGACGCTTTGATAATTTCACACGTGTTAAGAAATCTAATTAATTTTGTATGGGAAAACGATATTATGATTTGTCTTACAAAATTGTCTTTAATAAATGGTATCAGAAAGATAAATTAAAGAATTGAAAAAAGATAGAGTAATAAATAGTTAAGAATATAATGGAAAAAAATAACATTAATATTTCATTAGAATTGTAAAGTGACATATAATTTAACTTTTTTTCTTCAAAACGACATATAATTCAAGATAGAGGGAGTAATTAATAGTATGACAGCTAAATTCTCTTATTTTTTCCCTCACGCTTTATCCCATTCGGTCTTCTGGTTTTTTCTGGGTGGAAAGCTAGGTAACATTGTTACACAGACATTGACATGTATATATAGTGACTTTATTAAAGCCACACATTATAAGCTTCTATCTATCAATTACAGTTCTCAACAGTAAGGAACGGATGCAGAGAAAGATAAAGAGAAAAAGTGTGTTTGATGGCGAGGCTTTTTCTCATGGCCCCTTTTTGTTATTGAAACTAACAATATTTTTAGGAAAAGATTTATAGTTTCTCATATTTATTGAGAAAAGAATGTATGTGTGGATATGCTTCCTAATACTGGTTTTTTATTGTAGATAATTTGGTTTAGTGGGATATCATTCCTTATTGCTTTAGAGAAGTTTTTTTCAGATATAGATTTGTCTTACCTACTTGTTTTTGTTAACTTTATTTTGGTAGGTTTGATTTGTACCACCACGGTTGTTTTCTTTTCATTATGAATACTAGTTTTGAAGTTGTTTATAGAGATAAATTTGGGTGTCAACATAGTTGTTATGTCAATGTCAATAACAACTAATTAAAAAATGATATAGTATCTATACAGTATAGATATACAGGACAACCAAAAGGTTGTTAATATATCATTACTCATCATATTAATACAATACAAGGTATGCACTCCTTAAATAAGAAGTTAAATGCATCCTTTTATGGGAGCTTATGTCATTGGACCATCACAATGAGGTCACATATTGATTTGGTCGGTCTAAAATTCTAAATGTAGTTAGTCCCTCTGTTTATGCACACTCAACTATTTTCGGTGGTAACAGCTTAATCTTATTGACCAAAATATTAGATATCAATCATAGCCCCAAACGATCAACCCAAAAAATGAAAACACTCTAAATGACTGAGTTGTCAAACGATTTTATATTGGACAATGATATTAAGGTAGACAAAGATATATTTATACCACTCGTTTATTTCCCTTCCTTAGTACTCTTTTATAAACCTGTTCTTTTAAAACCGATTTGTTGGAGAGGAAGAAACTAGAAAGAAGATAAATATTATAAATATTCTTAATAGTATATTTGTCTCAACGCGCCAAATTCGTTTGTCTTCCACAGCATATGTGTACAACAATGGAGTGTTCTAAAAGTATAATAATATTAATGTCCATTTATTTGGACAAATGAAGGGAATCTCTACTAAAAAAACTATGTTATTTTGTCCAAGTTTCTGCAAAAAAGAATTACTACTTTTAATATGTGATTATTTGGATATCATATGTTTTTTGGGATACATCCCATATAAATATATACTCCATCCGTTCCAAATCATAAGAAGAAAAAAAACACATTTTCTTTGTCCCAAATTATAAGCAAAAAAGATCAACTTTTATTATATTTAATTATGTTTTTTCAAAAAATTATCTTTTCCAAAGGAAAATTAAATGCAAAGTGCATTCAATTTGGTCTCTTTTTCATTTTCTCTATAATCAACTGCCAATGAAAATTGTTTTTACATCTTCCTATAAAACTTATTTCAAAGATAACACAAAAAACTATGTTACAAACTACTATGTTTTAGTTTTCTTAATAAGTGTGATTTTTTTTTTTTGCTTAT